>ERZ795059.3027-NODE-3027-length-16667-cov-7.001385_pt1 | contig 16667 bp, 10 predicted proteins | sample MGYA00375143_ERZ795059 | MGnify/ENA primary metagenome ERZ795059 (study PRJEB30188, sample SAMN05720168) | activated sludge metagenome | isolation source: Anaerobic digester | place: USA | collected 2015-01-07 ... | reverse complement strand
AAATTGCAGACATCTTACTTACCAAAGGCTGTAAGGTAATAGTGATTGCTTGCAACTCGGCATCTTCTGCTGCTTACGCATTGCTAAAAGAATATGTCAGGAACGATATCCACATTATCAATGTAATCGACCCTATGGTGAATTATGTGGTGGATGAGTTTGCGGGGAAAAGAATTGGCTTGATCGGAACGAAAAGAACAGTACAGTCAGGAGTCTATTCCAAAAAGATAGATGAAGGAAAGAAAGACATCACGCTCCACACAGTGGCAACACCTCTTTTGGCTCCTATGATTGAAGAGGGATTTTTCAACAATCAGATCAGTCACGAAATCATTGCGCAATACCTTAGCGATCCATCTCTCGAAGATATTGACGCCCTCATTCTGGCCTGTACACATTATCCATTAATCAAAAAAGAAATTAACAATTATTATTCAGGCAAAATGACCATTCTCGATTCATCAGAGATTGTTGCCAATGCTTTGAAAGCTTACCTCGAAAAAGAAGATTTATTGAACCCGCAACCGTTAGTAAGCCATCAGTTTCTTGTTTCTGATTATACTGAATCTTTTGAAGCTGCTGCTCGCATGTTCTTTCATCAAAAGGTTCATCTCGAAAAATACCCTCTATGGAATTAATGAAGTATGTTTGACGTACTGTTTTATCAAAAAAAATAAATTTCGGTACAAATTATTTTATCAAATTTAATCATATTAACGGCTAACCCTGACAACTTTACTTTTTATACTGCCCTTCCTTCTACTCTACACCATCCTTGCCGTGTATGCAGAGCGAAAAGTATCTGCTTTTATACAAGACAGGCTTGGCCCTATGGAAACGGGTTATTATGGAATCGCACAGACCGTAGCCGATTTATTGAAGGCTCTGCAGAAGGAGGACATCATACCAACAAAAGCTGTCTCACCCCTTTTCAAATTAGCACCCTTCATCATTTTTGCTTCCATTTTTACTGGCTTTGCCGTTTTGCCAATTGCACCTTCATGGAAGGGAGCAGGTATATTCTCTTCTGTTTTCTTTCTTCTTGCAATTGTCTCCCTGGATGTAATTGGGATTATCATTGCCGGATGGAGCTCAAACAATAAATACAGTATGCTTGGAACCATGCGTTCAGTAGCCCAAATTATTTCGTATGAAATTCCACTTGGCCTTTCCGTTCTTTGTGTTTGTATGGTGTGCCAGACGCTGGACTTACAAGAGATTTCCTTTCAGCAGAGTATCTACAATACCGAACCGAATTACCTTCTGGGTATTCCTTCTTTAGGTATTGATACAACTTCAATTGGTGGATTTTTAGCATGGAATGTTTTCAGGATGCCGCTCATGTTTCTGGTATGGGTAATCTTTTTTATAGCCTCATTAGCGGAATGTAATCGGGCTCCTTTCGATTTACCAGAGGCAGAATCAGAAATAGTAGCCGGCTTTCACACAGAATACACCGGGGCAAGATTTCTCGTAATCATGCTTGGCGAATATGGAATGATGCTATTAGTCAGTATATTAGGCGCTGTATTATTTTTTGGGAGCTGGGCTACTCCGTTGCCAAACATAGGCTCACTTCGGTTGGCCGAGTGGACAAGTGGGGAGTTGAATACATTGGCTTCAACCCTTTGGGGGATTTTTTGGCTTGTAGGTAAGACCTTCCTTTTTGTTGCTTTGCAAATGTGGATACGATGGACTTATCCCCGGCTTAGAGTCGATCAATTAATGGCGGTCTCCTGGAAATACTTAACACCTTTTGCTTTGGCATTGGTTATTTTATGTGGATTTTGGAAAGTAATTTTTATCTAATACGCGTGAGGAATTTTTATCTAATCTTATTTTTTGCGATTGCAACGTTCAATCTTCATGGACAGAATCGTATAGACAGCCTGGAAAACCGTTTGAAAGAAGACCTTTCTGACACCGCCAAAGTCAGGGTACTTGCTCATTTATCTGAAGCCTATCGATATGTTGACTTTGTCAAAAGCAAAAACCATGGTAAGGAAGCTCTTGGGATAGCCGAAAGACTAGATGTTGCAGATTATAAAATACTAGCGTATCGAAATACAGGTTCACTCTACACAAGCATGGGAGATTACACTACGGCATTGAAATATGACAATCTTTCACTTGAAAATTCACTTGCTCTAGCCGATAGCTTAAATATTTGCAGAGACTATAACAACATTGGGAATGATTATTATGATTTGGGGGAATACGATGACGCTTATTTCTATTTCACTCAATCCTACAATATTTCCAATCTCATCCATAATAAATTCAGGATGCTGGTGGCTTTACATAACGTTGGTCGTGTGTTTAAAGAATTAGGTCAGTTTGATCGAGCACTCGATCATCTCAAACTTTCCCAAAAAATGAGCTTCGAGGAAAATGATGCTGAAGGGATTGCATATTCCTATGACGAAATAGGTGATGTGATGCTTCGGAAAAATGAGATTGACTCAGCACTCATTACCTTAAAAACCGCACTTGTAAAAACCCGCAGTCTTGATGTCGATGTTCTGGAGCCAAATATTTTGTCAAAAATAGCGACTGTCTACCTGTCAAAAGGCGAATATGACAAAGCCCTGGCTTACTATGATTCTGCACAAGTTCTTCATACCAAAACAGATAATAAATTTGGCTTTGCTGAACTCGAGCTTGGAAGAGGAATTGTTTTTTCAAAAGTGAAAAAATATGAACAAGCACTCACAAAAATTGAACGAAGTCTTGAAATAGCAAAAGAGCTGAATGCCCGGATTCTTGAGATAAAATGTTACAACCAATTGTCGGCTATTTGGGAAATGAAAAATAACTATGAGAAATCCCTATACTATTTTAAACTTTATAAAGGACTTGAAGATTCTCTGTTCAGCCAGGAAATGCAAGGCAAACTTTTCCGCGATCAGATTCAATTTGCCACAGCAGCACGTGACTCAAAAATTGCAGCGTTGAGCGAAACTCAATCCCTGCAAAAAAGTGAGCTAAAACGAAAAGACTTTGTCCGGAACATTCTTTTTGTTGTAATGGCTCTCAGCGTTATTCTTCTGGTCTCGGTCTATCGCAGCGGTCAGAGAAGACGCCAAATCAATAAGCTCTTACTAAGTCATCAGGATGAAATGGAAACGCGCAGTGAAGAACTGGAGCGCCTTAATCAGGTAAAAGATAAATTCTTCTCCATTATTTCTCATGACCTGCGTTCACCAATCAATGCGCTGGCTGGATTGCTTGACCTTCTTGATAAGGGCGCTATAAGTAATGCAGAATTACCCAACCACGTAAAAGAAATTAAGGTCAGATTCAATCATACCAGAACACTCCTTAATAATCTTCTTGACTGGACTTTGCTTCAAATGGACAAGCTGAACTTACAGCCAGCCAAAATTGATATTCGGAGCATTACAGAAGAGAATATCCTTCTCTTAAATTCTGTACACGGAAAGAACATCAATCTGATAAATGAAGTGCCTGAACGCACCATCGCTTTCGCGGATTCGAACACTGTGAATCTTGTCATCCGAAACCTAATCACCAATGCGATCAAGTTTACGAATGATGGTGGCAATGTGACCGTTAAAGGCAAAATGAAAAGCAACGAAATACTCGTTTCAGTACACGACAATGGTGTAGGCATGAAACCAGAAGTATTGAGTATGCTGTTTGATAAAACCGCCCCCTACACAACCCGCGGAACCGCCAATGAAAAAGGTACTGGCCTCGGGCTGATTCTTTGTAAAGAGTTCGTTGAGAAAAATGGTGGAAAGATTTGGGTTGAAAGTGAAGAAGAAAAAGGCAGCATCTTCTACTTCACACTCCCGAAAGGTAGTTAGCCCACAAAAAGTATTTCGATCTTAGTCTGAATTATCTCGTGCGAATTGTTTCTATTCGCTGTTTCCATTCTATTTTTGTTCACCAACTTATGGAAACTGTAGGCAATACATATTGGAGAAATGTTTCAGATTCTATTCGCTCATTGTTGGGTGGATTGAAACTTACTTTCAGGCATATGCTAAAAGCCCGAAAGACTCAGCCAATTGTTTCCATTACCCATCCAAACTATTTTGCCGAACGTGAAGGTATTGCCACCATTCAATATCCATACGAAATGCAACCCGTACCCGACAATGGTCGCTACAGATTGCACAATGAAATTGACGATTGCATTGTATGCGATAAGTGTGCAAAAATCTGCCCGGTAGACTGTATTGACATTGAGCCCATCAAGGCCACTGAAGAAATCGGCAAGACTTCAGATGGCACTCCGAAACGGATTTACGCTGCCAGGTTTGATATTGACATGGGCAAGTGCTGCTTCTGTGGACTCTGCACAACGGTTTGTCCGACAGAATGCTTAACCATGACGAAGGTATTTGACTTCAGTGTTACAAACATGCGCGAACACAATTTTGAGTTTGGCGAAATGACAGAGACTGAAATTGTCGAAAAGAAAAAAATTCTTGAAGAACACCAAAAAAGTAAAGTTGCAGCGCAGACTCAATCCATAATTACTGAGCAGAAACCTGAGAACAATGAGACGATTAAACCAATAGCAAAGCCTGTCTTCAGGCCGAAGATAAAACCACCTACACCTCCCGCAACACCAGAATGACGGTTCTAAATTTTATATTCTATTTTCTCGAAGCCGTTGCTGCGCTATCAGCCATCAGTATAATTTTTATACGCAATGTATTCTATGGCGCGTTGCTGCTCATTACCTGCTTACTGGCATTGGCTGGAATTTACGTGTTGGCCTTTGCAGAATTTATTGCCGTTACTCAAATTTTAATTTATGCAGGTGGAATATTAGTCATCATCATTTTCGGAATTATGCTCACATCAAAAATATCGGGCAAGTCTTTAATGGTAGAACATACAAATCTATTTTCAGGTGTACTGGCTGGCTTAACTTTTCTTGGCCTGCTACTCTATTTTATCTCTTCTCAAAAATTTAATCCGTTTTCTACAGCTAAACCAACACCAGAAAAAAGCATCCAGGCATTTGGCACCGGACTAATGACCGATTTCATTTTACCTTTTGAAATTGCAGGTCTTTTATTACTGGTCGCGCTGATTGGTGCAGCGGTAGTAGCATCTTCTATTAAATCAAAAAACAGCTAAATGTTCCAACTCCAGCATTTTCTGTATTTAGGCGCGCTTCTCTTTTCAGTGGGGCTGATTATCATCATCACAAAACGAAATGCCATTATGGTATTACTTGGCATTGAGCTTATGTTGAATGCCTCCAATTTAAATCTGGTTGCCTTCAATCAAATCAACCCAGCTACAATTGATGGGCAATTCTTTTCACTGTTTGTCATTATTGTGGCTGTATGCGAAGCTGCTGTTGGACTAGCACTAGTACTTCGTGTTTATCACGAGCACAAAACTTCTGTTCCGGATGAACTCCATGAATTAAAAGAGTAAGATGGAAGGAATTCAGCCATATCAGTCTTCTACTGTTGAGTTATTGCTGCTAATAGCATTGCTACTGCCTTTGCTCTCATTCATTATATCATTTAGTATTTCGGAAAGGTATTCTTGGATGGTCCCCTTCTTAGCCACACTTCTCCTTCTCACTAGCGTAGCATCATCGGTTTATGTATTTATTTCAGTTTGGAAACATGAGCCACTCGTGATTCAATTGCAATGGTTCTCTATCGCAGATTTCAAATTTACAGTTGGCATATTAATGAACAGCCTTTCGGCTTTGATGCTGATTGTGGTAACGGGTATATCCTTTCTGGTTCATCTTTATTCTACTGGATACATGGTTGGCGATGCTTCCATCAGAAGATATTTCGCCATGCTGGGATTCTTTACATTCTCCATGTTGGGAATCGTTCTTGCTGACAATCTCTTAATGATTTTTATTTTCTGGGAATTGGTAGGCTTCTCATCTTATATGCTCATTGGTCATTGGAAAGAAAAAGTTGAAGCATCATCCGCAGCAACAAAAGCATTTCTGATCAATCGCGTTGGCGATGTTGGATTTTTAATAGGCTTAATGATAGTGTGGACAAATCAGAATTCATTTAATATACTTGAGCTAAGCTCCAGCACAGAAATTTTCTCCTGGCAAACCGCAGCATCGCTCTGCATCTTTTGTGGAGTCATGGGTAAGTCAGCGCAATTTCCATTGCTTACCTGGTTGCCCGATGCCATGGAAGGCCCAACACCTGTATCAGCATTAATCCATGCTGCAACAATGGTGGCTGCGGGCGTCTTTCTATTAGCACGAATTCATTTCGTGTTCACGCTCGATGCGCTCGACATCGTGATTATTATCGGATCCATTACCACTCTTATCGGTGCATTGGCCGCGCTCGTTCAACACGACATTAAAAAAATATTAGCCTACTCAACCATTTCTCAATTAGGATTAATGGTAATGGCCATTGGTGCAGGATCTCCCGAAGCAGCGATGCTTCATTTATTTACGCATGCATTTTTCAAAGCTGGTTTATTCCTGGCGGCCGGATCTATTATTCATTCGCTCCATGAAGCACAACATAAAGCACATGAGCATTTCGATGTTCAGGATGTGCGCAACCTCGGAGGGCTGAGAAAAAAATTACCTTTTACGTTTATCGCTTTTATTCTCTGCGGAAGTGCACTTGCTGGTCTACCATTCTTTACAGGATTTCTTTCAAAGGATGCAATACTTACTGCAATACAGCACTGGGTTGGAGGTGAGTTTTCATGGAAATGGTTCATGCTGGCAATTGCATTTATCGTTTCGTTCATTACTGTACTTTACACCTTCCGCATGATGTGGTCTGTCTTTATGGGAGAAGAAAAAAGAACAACAACTTTACCCGTTGAAGAACCTCCTCTTGTGATGCGCATTCCGCTGGCTATTCTTGGCTTTGCATCGTTATGGCTTGTTGTCGGCATTAATCCATTTGATTATTCAGGATGGCTTTATTCCGGTCTCCATGCAGGTAAGTATTTTCAATTAAGTCTCATGCCCCTTATTTCTGCCTTGTGGGTAGTCTTAGCGCTCGTTGCTGGATACCTTCTTCGCAAAAAAGAAATTCAGTCTTCGTTATTGTTCAATACCTTTTATCTCGATCGCATCTATAACACCCTGTTTGTTAAGTCTACCTTGCAATTTGCTGCCCTAACTAATTACATCGACAAAAAATGGATTGACGGTTTTATACATTCAACCGTTTACACACAAGTTATACTGGCACATTTTACGAATTGGTTTGATCGCATAATAATAGATGGATCAGTTAATGGTGTTGCCGGATTGGCCAAGGGTGTTGGATCCATTACCCGTTCATTTCAAAACGGAAAAATTCAGCTTTATATTTTCTGGGCGATTTTCGCAATCATTATTTTTCTAATTTGGCTGATTATTTAATAATTGATGAACATCAAAATACATAACTCCCGCCACAAAGACTCAAAGACACTAAAATTAGTATCCCGTATAATTAGTGAACCTTCGAGCCTTGGTGCCTTAGTGGCAAAAGAAAAAAATAAAAGCAAAACCGAATATTAGTTACATGCAGCAATACCTTATCTCTCTTCTCATTTTTACACCGTTCGTTGCTGCGTTGATCGGTATTTTTATTCCTGCCAAATCCGTTTCCTATTTTAAGGTATTAACACTTCTGACCAATATTTTTCAATTCATATTCCTCCTTCTGATTTTTAGTCTTTACGAATCCAAAGGAACAATTCAATTGATTGAGAAACAGTCTTGGATTACGATTAACATGGGTGAGTTTGGAACTTTAAAAGCTGAATACTTTGTAGGTGTTGATGGCTTAAGCTTACCACTCGTTGCACTCTCCGTTGTTGTGTTGTTAATCGCAACTATTTCTTCCTGGACGATTAACAAAAATGTGAAAGGATATTTTTTGTTGCTGCTTTTGCTGAATGCTTCCATCATCGGAAGTTTTACAGCACTCGACTTCCTATTATTCTATCTCTTCTTTGAGTTTATGTTGCTGCCTATGTTTTTCCTCATTGCTATTTGGGGCGGTGCAAGGAAAGAGTATGCATCCATCAAATTCTTTTTATACACATTGGTTGGATCAATCTTCATTCTCATTGTAATGATTGGCCTTTACTTATCGGTGAAGGATTCTTCAACACCGGGGCAAATGGTACACAGCTTCAATATACTGAACATGGCCGATTCTTCTAACTTCATTTCCAACACCGCTCTTGATCCTCAGCACAGCTGGAAAATCGGACCGTTTTCAGCAAGGTATTGGGCATTCCTCCTTTTGTTTTTTGGATTTGCCATTAAGTTGCCAATGGTTCCATTGCATACCTGGTTGCCGGATGCACACGTAGAAGCACCCACACCAGTCTCCGTTATCCTCGCTGCACTGCTTCTAAAAATTGGTGGTTATGGCTTGCTCCGAATTGCTTTTCCGATTTTTCCTGACGCAGCACTGCACTTCAGTTGGTTCGTTGGATTGATGGGCGTGATCTCCATTATCTATGGAGGATTAAACGCATTGGCTTGTAAAGATTTAAAACGGATGATTGCATACTCTTCCATATCCCACATGGGATTTGTATTGTTGGGAACAGCATCCCTTACAACAGAAGGTATAGCAGGATCCGTTTATCAAATGGTGAGTCATGGTATTATTTCAGCCATGCTGTTTTTAATTGCAGGAGTTTTATATGATCGAACACAAGATCGTACCATTGGTAATTATTCAGGCCTTTCAACAAAGATGAAATCATACACCGCTGTTGTTGTGGTTGCATTCTTTGCTTCCATGGGCTTACCTGGTTTTTCAGGATTCATTGCCGAGATCATGGTTTTTCTCGGAGCATTCAAATCAAACAGTGTCAATGGACTTCTGCATGAAAGCCTTGCCATAGTCGCAACGCTTGGACTTGTGTTTGGTGCAGCATATTACCTATGGACATTACAGCGAATGTTCTTCGGACCATTCAATTTAAAAGGAGGTATTTTAGAAAGTTCGATTGTTGATCTGAATAAGCGTGAATACCTTATGCTTGTGCCACTTGCCATTGCGACCATCTTCTTTGGAGTAATTCCTCAACCCCTAATGGATCTTATTGATCCCTTTGCAAAACAATTCAGCGAGTTCATGATTAACAGTGGAAAGAGTTTAACACTAAATCCATAACCGGTGGAAGTACTGAGTGATAAACTGGAATTGATTCGAATGAGTATATCATTCTTCATTCCCGAACTTATTCTGATCATCGGTATCATCCTTATTATTTTGATCGGACTGATCAAAAAAGAAAACAAAACGCTTCTTCTCAGTTTTTGCAGCTTGGTAATTGTTGCGTTATCATTTTGGTTTGGAGTTATTCAAACCGGGCAGCACACTTCGCCAGTTAATCTTTTTGTAGGGATGATCCGGGTGGATGGATTTTCTACCTACCTGAAACTTTTAATGGATGCAGGCACAATACTCACCGTGCTCATGACCTGTCGGAGACAAAAAGAACAGCAACATCTTCCTGAGTATTATGTAATGATCCTTGCTGTCTTGTTAGGCTCACATCTTTTGGTGATGAGCAAAAATCTCATCATGGTCTTTCTTTCGCTTGAATTAATTTCAATAAGCTCCTACGTGTTAACTGGTTTTTCATTTTCCCGAAAAGGTTCTGAGGGTGGTTTGAAATATTTTCTTTTTGGATCGATTGCTTCTGCTGTCATGCTCTATGGCTTCTCTTTACTCTATGGATTAACAGGCTCTCTTGACTTTTCGTCTTTCATTCACATTACCACAATAGGTAATTCGCCTTTGTTTTTGATTGGTGGATTTATGGCATTGGTGGGATTCTTTTATAAGATTGCTGCTGCACCACTTCATCCGTGGAGTCCGGATGTATATGAAGCAGCACCCATGCCGGTTGTCGCTTTCTTTTCGGTAATACCCAAACTGGCCGGTATAGGTATATTGACAAAATTTATTCTGACGCTCAGTATAATTAGCCAGCCGGATTTTTCATGGCAAGTTATTCTTTGCGCTATCGCTATACTTTCATTAACCGTTGGCAATTTTTCGGCCCTATGGCAAAAGAATGTGAAACGCCTAATGGCATACTCTTCCATCGCACAATCCGGATTTTTGCTGATTGGTGTTGCCGCACTTCTTCCACAAGGTATTCACTACATGCTTTTCTATGCAACCGTTTACATGATCATGAATTTCCTGGTCTTCGTTTATTTACAGCAGTTCGAATCGCATGGAATGCATGAAATATCTTCCTTTAGCGGAGCAGGGAGAAGCAATCCTTTACCTTTTATTTTCATGCTAATCGGCTTTATATCACTCATTGGCTTACCGCCAACGGCAGGATTTACAGGTAAACTATTTATTTTCTCCTCGCTTTGGGAATCGCTTCAACAATCCGGACATGTCATTTTACTTTTGCTCTTTATCTTTGGTTTGCTCAATACCATCGTTTCTTTATTCTATTATTTGCGCATTCCCTATTATGCTTTCATAAAAAATGGTGAAAGCAACTTAAAAACGAATATTATTTCATTCGAAAATCTTTTGGGTATTATCTTGGTTATAGGCGTACTCTATCTCTTCTTTAACCCAGGTTTGTTGATGGGATGGATTAATAAAATTAACTTTACACTTTAATTCCGTTATCTGTTAAACGTTATCTGCTAATGGTATTAATTCAATGATACCGGTTAACATTAACGATTAACGATTAACGATTAACTGATAACGAACCATGAGCGACCAAATCCTTCACGAATGCGGCATTGCCCTCATCCGATTGCGAAAGCCTCTCTCCTACTACATCGAAAAATATGGCTCTATGTATGCCATGAACAAGATGTACATCCTCATGGAAAAACAACACAATCGAGGGCAGGATGGAGCAGGGATTGCCAACATTAAACTCGATGTAGATTCAGGTCACCGTTACATTAGCCGATACAGATCAATTAAACCCCAGCCAGTCGCCCACCTCTTCAAGAAAATTGGCAAAAAATTCAAGAAAGCTCAGAAAGAAGGAAAAGATAAATACAAGAATGAACAGTGGCTTAAAGAGAATGTAGCTTTTACAGGTGAACTCTGGCTCGGACATTTGCGCTATGGAACGCACGGAGTTAATAATATAGAGAACGTTCACCCTTTCTTGCGACAGAATAACTGGAGAAGCCGAAACCTCGTCATGGCCGGTAACTTCAACATGACCAACGTTGACGAACTGTTTGATATTCTGGTTGGACTAGGCCAACATCCAAAAGAAAAAGTAGACACTGTTACGGTGATGGAAAAAATCGGTCACTTTTTGGATGAAGAAGTGCAAGGACTTTTTGAAAAGTATAAAGATAAATTCTCGAACCGCGAGGTATCGGATATTATTGAAAACGAAATTGATTTGCCACGCATGTTACGCAGAGCATGCAAAGATTTTGATGGTGGATACACCATGGCAGGTATGATCGGATCAGGATCTGCATTTGTGGTTCGTGATCCAAATGGTATTCGCCCTGCGTACTTCTATGCAAATGATGAGTTTGTTGTAGTGGCATCCGAAAAACCGGCTATCAAAACAGCTTTCAATGTTGACTACAATCAGATTGAAGAGGTAAAACCAGGTCATGCCTTGGTGATTGAAAAGAATGGCGATTTCGCTCAACATCAAATTGTGCAGCCAGGCGAAAAGACATCTTGTAGTTTTGAACGAATTTATTTCTCTCGCGGAAACGACCCAGATATTTATAAAGAACGCAAGCAACTGGGAAGACTATTAGTTCCGCAGGTATTGCGTGCTGTTAATTTTGATATTAAGAACACTGTTTTCTCCTACATTCCGAATACGGCAGAGACTGCGTTTTATGGATTGATGGCAGGTATAGAAGATTACCTTGTTGCCAAGCAAAAAGACATTATCATTGATCGAAAACCCTCTGTTGATTCGCTTGAAGAAATTCTATCCTTCCGGCCACGGATCGAAAAGCTGGTATTAAAAGATGTAAAACTCCGAACCTTCATTACCGATGATGAGCACCGCGATGAACTTGTTGCCCACGTTTATGATACTACTTACGAAGTGATTCGTAAAGGCATTGATACCTTAGTTGTGATTGATGACTCTATTGTTCGGGGAACGACCTTAGAGAAAAGTATTCTTAAAATGCTGGATCGGCTTGAGCCTAAAAAAATTGTAGTGGTTTCATCTGCTCCTCAAATACGCTTCCCTGATTGTTATGGAATTGATATGAGCAAGATGGGTGATTTCGTTGCCTTCCGCGCCATGCGATCATTATTAGCAGATCAAGGAAAAGATTATTTGTTAGGCGAGGTTTACGAAAAATGCAGAAGAGCCCGCGGGCACGAAACACAATCGAATTACGTAAAACTTCTGTATGACCAATTTACAGACGAAGAAATTTCAGCCAAAATATCAGAGATTGTGCGCCCGGCAGATATGAAAGCGGAAATAGAAGTAGTCTTCCAAACGGTTGAGAATTTACACAAAGCCATACCCCATCATAGTGGCGATTGGTACTTTACAGGTAATTACCCAACAGCAGGAGGTATGAAAGTAGTGAACCGATCATACACTAATTATATGGATGGAAAATTAGTCAGAGCATACTAATTTCTGCATTTACCCCATTTTTATTTCCTTCGATTGTTAACGCTTAATTTAATACTTGTTAACTCGGCCTGTTAATACCCCATACAGCAGGATATTACGAAGAAGGTTTTTCACCTTCAATTCTATTAGTTTATATTGCTAATAGTAAAACCTAAACAAATTTTATGAAGAAAAATCTACTGCTAACTGTGGTCTGGCTGGTGTGTATTTCGATACCCGGCTTTGGACAAGACAAGGTTGTTTCAGGAAAAGTAACATCTGTAGAAGATGGAATGGAAGTCCCCGGAGTGAATGTTTTAGTAAAGGGCACAACAATTGGAACATCTACAAGTGCAACTGGAACATACACCTTAAGCATTCCAGATGGAAAAACTACGTTGGTTTTCTCATTTATTGGTTACAAAACTATAGAAGTTGAAATCGGATCACGTACTGTAGTTGATGTGTCTTTGGATTCTGATGCCACTCAATTATCAGAAGTAATTGTGGTGGGTTATGGAACGCAGATCAAGCAAGATTTAACAGGGAACATTGCCAAAGTAAGTGGTGACGTTATTCAAAACACACCCGTTACCTCCTTTGAACAAGCCATACAGGGAAGAGCACCTGGTGTTCTGATCACTTCTCAGAATGGAAAAGTTGGTCAAGGAATAAATATTCGGATACGAGGATCTTCATCCATATCTGCCGGCAACGAACCTCTTTATGTAGTTGATGGTATGATTATTAATAGCGATAATTTCTCGAACACCTCTGCAGCAACAAATGCATTGGCTGACCTCAATACAAACGACATCCAATCCTAGAAATTCTTAAGGATGCTTCCGCTGCAGCGCTCTATGGATCTAGAGGAGCCAATGGCGTGGTTTTAATAACAACAAAACGTGGCAAAGCAGGAAAAACAAATTTTAGCATTAACTACCAATTTGGTGGAAGCAAACCAACAGGTTATCGTGAATTCGTAAATGCTGAGCAATATGTTGAGCTTATGCGCGAATCAGCCTATAATAACGATTTGGCTGATGGTATCGACCCTATTGCAAATCCTGGAGACTATGGAGGGTCATGGCTTGAATATATAGAAGATGAATTTGACTTTCTTGCTGGAGATACGGATTGGCGAACATTGGAAACAGATACTGATTGGAATAAAGAAGCCTTCCAAAAAGCAACTCAACAACAGTTTGATATTTCAGCAAATGGTGGAAATGAAAAGACAAAGTTCTTTATTAGTGGAAGTTCATTAGATCAAGATGGTATCCTTATTGGAAATAACTTTAAACGAATTTCTGGAAGAGCAAATATTGATCACAATGCGACAGATAAACTTAGTTTTGGATTAAGCGTATCCATTGCTCATTCAAAAAATACGCGAGTAACTGATGATAATGAGTTTTCAACACCGCTTCAATTAGTAGCTCAGGCTCCAATCACTCCAGTAAGAGATAAACAAGGTAATCTGTACGATGATGCGATTAACCCAGGGATGTTCTATTATCCTGCTACGGTAGAGCGGGAAAATTCATCATACCTTACAAAGGTTTTTCGGAACATAGCATCCACTAACGTGACTTACAAAATTACACCCGATTTAAAAATTGTGGGTGAATATGGCTTCGATTTACTTACTCAAAACGAAGATCGATATCAAAATGAATTAACACAAACGGGCAGAAGTGTTGGTGGATATGGACAATCACGGTGGGTTCAGGTTTTTAATAGTACTGCCCGAGCGCTATTAATTTGGGATAAAACCATTAACAACCACACCATATCGGCAACTGGCGGATTTGAGTATCAACAAAAATCAATAACACAATCAAATGTAGAAGGTCAGGGATTTCCACTTAAAGAATTAACCAAGATAACATCTGCAGCAGAAATTGCTATTGGAAGTTCTAATTTTGAAGATGAATATTTCTTATCCTATTTCGCTAGAGCGAACTACAAGTTCAAGGATCGCTATTTAGTAAGTTTTAGTGGTCGGGCAGATGGTTCTTCTAAATTTGGTAACGCTAATCGATATGGATTTTTTCCAGCAGGATCTGTGGGTTGGATTCTTTCACAAGAAGATTTTCTATCTGAGAACGATGCTATAAGTTTCTTAAAATTCAGAGCTAGTTATGGTTTAGTAGGAAACGCAGCTATTCCGAATTACAGATACTTTGCTCAGTACTCTGGAATAAAATACAATGGCGAATCTGGCTTGGCTCCAACTCAAATTTCAAATCCAGATTTAGGATGGGAAAAAACAGCACAGCTAGATATTGGAGTTGATTTCGGTTTCTTCAATGACAAAATCACAGGTGAAGTTGATTACTATAACAAACAAACGAGTGATCTTTTGTTTGAAACACCTGTACCTTCTACATCAGGCTATACCACTCAGTTTAAAAATGTCGGAGAGCTTGAAAACAAAGGTTTTGAATTTGTTCTTAATTATAACATAATAAAGACATCGGATCTTTCAGTAAGCATTGGTGGTAACTATGCAAATAATAAAAACAAGATTCTAAAACTTGATGGTCAGCAGACTAGCATAGACCCAGGAAGTTCCAGGTACATCAATTTTGTACAAGTCGGCCAACCAATTGGTGTATTCTATGGAAGAGAATATGCGGGAGTAGATCCTGCAAACGGTGATGCACTTTGGTATGTAAACGGAGCTATAGAAGGAGAAACAACAAGTACATATAATGATGCTAACTCAGTAGTGTTGGGTAATCCTACTCCTACTTCAACCTATGGTTTCAGTGCTAACGCCACATACAAGGGAATTGAACTTTCAATACTTTTTCAAGGAGTAGCCGGAAACAAAATTTATAATGCAGGCGGTGGTTTTATGTCAGCGAATGGTCGCTATGAAGATACCTCTACGATTGATCAATTGGATCGTTGGCAAAATCCTGGTGATATCACAAACGTGCCACAAGCCAGACTTTATGCCAATAACGGGGCGCAAGCATCTAGTCGCTTCCTAAGTGATGGATCATACACTCGTTTAAAGAATGTGACTCTTGCCTACAATTTTCCAGGTGCCGCTCTTAGTAAATTATCCATGACTAGTCTTCGTGTTTATTTCACTGGACAGAACTTGATGACGTTTACAAAGTATGACGGATGGGATCCTGAAGTAAACACAGATTACCTGGCTAGCAATATTTTCCTCTCGAACGATTTCTATGCAGCACCTCAGGCAAAGACATTTACTATTGGTGTAAAAATTGGTTTCTAATTAAATCAACTAACAATGAAAACATATAAACTAAAAATAGTAGCAGCACTCATCACTTTGTTTTTTGTGAGTAGCTGTAATGACAAGCTTGATGTTACAGATCCCGATGCTATTTCTGACGAGTTGTCACTTAGTAATGACAAAAATGTTAAGTCAACTTTATTAGGGGCTTACGATGGCTTATCTCAATCTGGTCTATTTGGAGGTGAGGTTCTTCTTAATAGCGAATTACTTGCAAGCAACGGGGAAGTAGTCTTTTCAGGAACTTTCAATGACCCTGCGGATATCTGGCGTAAAATTATGACAACCACAAATGGAGATGTGTCAACTTTCTGGATTGAGTCTTATAATACCATTAATGTTTGCAATAATGTGCTCAGTGCACTTGATGTTGTAAATGAAGATGATAGAGATCAGGTAGAAGGTGAAGCATTGTTCTTGAGAGGATTGACTTACTTTGAACTTGTAAAATACTTTGGGCAACCTTACTCTGCTGGAAATTCATCCTCTAATTTGGCTGTTCCTCTAATGCTGGTAGATGACCGAAATAGTCTAGAACAACCAGATCGGGCAACAGTAGAAGAAGTTTATACTCAAATTTTAGAAGATCTTACAACTGCAGAAAGTCAACTAGCAGAAGGGCAAGTATCTGGACGAGCATCAAAAGAAGTAGCTGCCGCAATACTCTCAAGAGTGTATCTTCAAATGGCGAACTATGCAGAAGCAAGGGATGCAGCGAATAGGGTAATAGAGTCAGATGTATACAGTCTCAATAATTCATATGCAGCTTGCTTTAATAACGCTACTACAAACGAAGATATTTTTGATATACCTGTACTTA
>ERZ795059.3025-NODE-3025-length-16676-cov-9.842368_pt1 | contig 16676 bp, 21 predicted proteins | sample MGYA00375143_ERZ795059 | MGnify/ENA primary metagenome ERZ795059 (study PRJEB30188, sample SAMN05720168) | activated sludge metagenome | isolation source: Anaerobic digester | place: USA | collected 2015-01-07 ... | reverse complement strand
TTAAATGCTCAAGATAAAAAATTAGATGATATATTAGAGCATGCTAAATATACAAACTGAAAAGTAGCTACATTGTTATACTGGAAAAACTTTCTTACAGGTGCTTGGGCTATTCTTTCAATGTTAGTTGTTCCACTTATATTATATGTAGCCAAAATTGTTATAGATAACCAAATGAGATAAATATATGACCATATTATCTAAAATTAAATATAAAATAGATAAACCAAATATTTCATATAAAACAATAATGGTTGGTAAAAGACCAACAGATTATGAAATAGTTGGAACTATTATGCCAACCAATATTCCAATTGCTAGAAATAGATTTAATGGAATACAGTATAATCAACCAGATGTTAGCGAAAATTCCTGTTCTATTCATTGACCAATAGGTGCTTTATCTGATTTAACTGGTATTACATTTACAATTCAACAAATAAAGGATTTATGGGAACAGCTGAAAAAAGATGGTTATGCTAGTGAAGAATGGTGAGGTTATGGTTGGTATGCAGTAGATTTAGTTAGAAAATATTGGAATAGTCTTTTTCCAGACAATCAAGTTGTATCAATAGCAGTTGAAACTGGAACAGATACATATTATAAATTATTAGATGCTGGATATTCAATAATTCATTGATATAGGTGGGTAGAAGGATATGATGAAGATTGGTTATATGATAGAATATTGGATAGACAATGGGACACTGATAAAGAATTAGAAACTTATGGTCAATTTATGAGTGGTTGACATTATCTAAGAACAGCAAAATCTAATGTTTATAATGTTAAATGACATGATATTATAGAAATAGATAACTATTGCAGAACTCCAAGTAGAGTTCGTGATAATAATAATATTTATGGAATAGATAAATCTATTATACCAATATTATGTGATAGTTCTAGAAGGATTTGGCATGAGTGGGGATATGTCTTTATGTTTAAAGATGATATTGATAAAGCTAATCTAGTATTAGATACTAAATTACTTCAAAGATTAGAGAATAGAGTAGTATATAATGATAAAGTTAAAAAATTCGCAATAATTAAAGATGGTGTTGCTCATTTATTACCAGGTAAAGATATGTCTGAATTATTTAAATATAAATGGGATAAAACTAATGAAAGTTATGTTTTAGGTTTAAATGATGATAACTGGAAAAACATTGGTTTATCAATTAAATAATTAATTAAATAACTAACTTTAAATATATGTCTTGTGGAAAAAAGAAAGGTGGAAAGAAAAAATAACTTTTAATTTTAATAATATGGATAAAATATTAAAATTTTTATCAGGAAAGAAAAGTGTCATTGCCTCAATAATAATGACAGTAGTTGCTTATTTAGCAACTAAAGGTCTATTAGGAGATGCAGAGGTTACCTTAATAGGTGCTTTAACAACAATTATATTTGGAACAGCATCTTATGCCACTGGTAAAATGTATAAATCAATGAATAAATAATAATTTAAAATATATGCCATTAGGAAGAAATGTTAGTCAAAATATTAAAGAATTATATGCTGATAACAAAAAGAAAGGTAAAGCAAGAGGAGCAAATGGTAAACCAAGAAGTAGAAAACAAATCATAGCGATTGCTATGGCCGCTGCTAAAAAAAGTAAGAAAAAATAATGTTAAATAATAATCCAACTCCTTATCTTGATAATAGCAAGAGAACTAAATGTGAGATTTGGAGCAGAACAATGTGATATTACCGTCCTATATCTGGTTATAATATAGGGAAAAAATCAGAGTTTATTAGTAGAAAATATTTTAATGAACTAATAGCTCTTAATAATAAAGATTTTAATCAACAATATGACAAAGTGGAAACTAGAAATTAAAGCTCCCTTCAATGGTTATTGTCTAGATTGGTATAACGATGATTATAATATTTATGGTGCTAGTAATGAAGCAAATGATATGACTAATGTAGATATAACTAGTTTATCTTGTTTAAAACAGGGATATACTCAAAAAACATTAGGAAATGTTTCCCAATTAGATACATTTTTTCATTGAAATACAACTAATGAACTAGTAGTAAGCTCTAGTAATCAATTATTGGCTTTAAAAGATTTTGATACTACATCAGAAAAATTTAGTAATTTATCATGATTACCATTGAGTTTATCAACTTCTAGTATATATAGAGCAAATACGCCAGAATTTAATACTGTTAGAATTGGTGATTATTGGTACACTTTTTATTCATTAAATAATGGTAATGGAGAAATTGCTAAATCTGGTGGGTATGATGGTACACCAGCTATAGATGTAGATTGGGGCTCTACTATTCCAACTGGCAAGGCTGCTTTACAACCTCATTATGATAATATATATTGTATAGCACGATATATTGGTTGAGTTGCATTTGGAAATTCAAATTATTTAGGTAAATTAAGTGATAGTTTAATATTAACACCACAATATATTAATTATGGTACACAAGAATATGTATATGATATAGAAAATCTTAATGGTTATATTTATGTATTAACTTGTAATGATTGATATAGAGATACAATCACAAAATCAACTCTACATTTATATAAAAACGATTTATCTACTGATACAGAATTAGATACATTTGTTTTAAATGCTAGAGTATTATCTATAATAGTATTTAATAATAGATTATATGCTTTTTATAGGTATACCAATTCTACAGATAATTGGTTTGGTGTTATTAATGGAAATCAACTTCAAGATATTAAAAAATTTGATGGAGAATTGCCAAATCCTTTACAATGTGATGTATATAAAAATGGCTTAATTTGGCATAATGGTAGTAAAATATATCATGCTTTTCAAAGAGTGCCTAATGGAGAGTGGATTATAGAAAATCCTTTTAGTCCTAAATATTCTATTTTAAATGGAATAATGTCTTATCAAAATAAAATAATAGTTGGTTCTACTAATGGCACATTATTTGATGTTTCAGTATATAGCACTAGAACAGTTACATCTAATTGGACAAGTGTGACCACTTTATTATCAGATAATAATGCAGTTGGTATGATAAATGCTATTGAGGTTACTACTAATACATTAAGTACAGGTGCTAGATGTGATTTATCTGTTTATATTAACCAAAATGTAACAGCTGCTAAAACACTAACAATTAATACTGTTGGTGCTTCAAAACATTTATTTAGAAATTTAGATATAAGTAACATAAACGAGTTTAAAATTAAATTAGATTGGTCTAATGGTTCTACAACTAATTTATGTGATATAAGGAGAATAACTATATATGGAAGTACAGTTTCAAGATAATAAACAAAATAATGAAGATGAAGTAATAAATATTACTATGGTTAAAATTTTGCCCACAGAAGATAAAAATTTAAATAAAACTAATTATAAAGAATTAGAAATAATATATAAAAATGGATAATTTAACTACAACTTTAGATATTTTAGTAAATGATGATATATCTGCTCAAACTTATGATATAATACAAAAAATAGCTAATAATACATCTGTAGGAACCACCCCACAATTATCTGAATTTACATCTTCTGGTACTTGGAGCCTACCAAGTATTAAACCTAAATTTATTTATGTTTTAATGGTTGGTGGTGGTGGTAGTGGTTCAGCAAGAAGAACTTCTGGTTATGGTTCTGCTGGTGGATGAGGTGGTGGAATTAATGAAAGATTATTAACTGATGTAGCTAGTGATATTACTGTTACTATATGAAGTGGGGGAACTAGACCAACTACCAATGATGCAATGGGCAATGATGGTGGAGATACAGTTATATCATATACTGCTACTGATGGTACTACTAAAACAATTACAGCTTATGGTGGAAAGGGTGGACAATGACAATGAACTGGTAGTGGTGGAACTGGTGGTTCTGGGGATTATAATGGTTGAAATGGTGCAGATGGTAAGTTAAATAATGGAGAATCTGGATGAGTTGGTAAATTTTGACTTGGTAATGGTGGTGGTGGCGGGTCTGATTTTAATGGTACTTGAAAGGCTGGTGGAAGTGGAAATGCTGGTTCTATAAATTATGCTAATGCTGTTGCTAATACAGGAAATGGTGGTGGATGAGCGGGATATGGTACTGATTCAGCAGCTTTAGCTGGAAATGGTGCATCTGGATACTGTAAAATAATTTATTGGAATTAAAATATAAAATATGACATTAACAAATTTAATAAATACAACAAGATTTTATCTGTGAAATATTACATCATCAGAATATTCTGATACTAATATTACAGCTGCTTTAAACAGATATTATCATAAAGCTATTGCAAGAGCTATCCAGGCAAATGGACAATGGGAAGTTAATGGAGAAATAGCTACTACTAATATTGTTGCAGGAGTGCAAGAATATGTTTTAAATACTCCTGTTCCATTATTAACCCTTAAAAGAGTAGAGATAAATCTTACTGATAATGATAATGATTGGATAGTACCAAATATTATAGATATGAGAAATGTATCCACAGCTCTATCCAATGCAAATGCTAATAATAAATTAGAAATTGAAATTTTTGATAATTCCATATTTTTAAGGACTATTCCACCTAAAAATGTAGTTGGTGGATTAAAGATTTATTATCAATATGAAGCAGTAGAACTTTCTGGTTCATCTGATGAACCTAATTTGGTTGAAGAAGTTCAAACTTATTTAATTAATGGAGCTTGTTATGATTATTGTGTAGCATTTGATTTACAAGATAAAGCAACAAGATTTTATAATGCTATGCAAACTGATTTATTAGAAATAGATAAAATTTATTCTAATAGATTACCTGGTGTAAGACCAAGGATAACAACTGCTAATGAATTATATTATTAATATGGCTACAACTAAAAAACCTACAATTAATACTACTACTGGTGGTAATGTAGTAGGAACTATTCAACCAACGCATGAGGGTGCTACTTCTGTTAATTATTCTCAATTATCTACTCCGCCAACTCCTACACCTACACAAAAACAACCTATTACACAAACTCCAGTTGTTAAACAAACTCCTACTGTAACACAAACACCTTCTTCTACAGTAAAACCTACAACAACTACTACTTCAGCTAATAATGTTAATACTAAAACTCCAACAGAGACATTATCTACTTTTGATTTGCAAAATGCTCAAAATGCAGCACAAAATTTAAATAAATGAACAAATCAAATATTGGGACAAAATACTACTACTGCTCCTAAAACAGATGCTCAATTAAATGCTGAAAATCCAGCTTATTGACCTAATGGTTTAGGTGTGGTTAATGCAGAAACAGGTAAAGTTGAGATGCCTTCTTCTACTAATGTTAATATTCCAAAAAGTGAATTAACCCCCTCTCAAAAGACATTACAAGATATGACTGCTACTCAACAAAAAGCTACAGAAAAGAGTATAACAGAACAAAAAGCAGTGCAACAGCAAGCACAAGGAGAAATTGCTACAACAGGTGCTCAAATATCTGCTAATTTAATTAATTATCAACAGGAATATAAAAATCAAAAGATATTAGAAGATACTAAACTTTTATCTGATAATAATGCTCAAATACAAGCCTTAAAAGATAGTATGATGGCAAAGTTATCAGCTGCAGGTGTTGCAGAATGAGATACAGCTTCTATGAATGCTGGGTTAAGACAGGAATATAATGCTTATGTTGCTCAAATTTCTGTATTAGAAAGTGTTAATGCTGCAATTAGAGGTAATCTTACAACAGCTGCTAATGTTGTTGATAATTATTATAAAACTAATGTTCAATTTTTACAAGATAAAGCTAATAATTATAATTTATTATTAAGTTCTGCTGGAACAGAGTTAAATAGATTAACGGAAGTTCAAAAACAAGACATTCAAACTCAAATAGATTTGCTTAATAGTCAAATTAGTGATGAAAAAGCTAAGCAAGCTACATATAATACTATTTTAGCAAGTCCATCTTATCAAAAGGCTGTTACACAATATCAATTATCTCCCTCAGATGATATTTATACCCAAGCATCTAAAATTCAACAAGCAGAAGCAGAAGATAAGATATTAACAGATTTAATGACGACTTATTTTGATGCTGGTATTACTCTTAAAGATTCTTTAATATCTGCAAAAGAGAAATTATTATTATCTCCTACATATCAACAAAAAGTTAATAAATCAACAGGAACAATTAGTACCACAGATGTCTTAAATCTTGCTACCTCTTTATATAATTCAGACCCATATACTTATGGTAGCGTAGCTAATGCAATACCTGCTGCTATGCAATATGCTAATTTAGTAGAAGGGGGTGCAAATCCTGATGTATCTTTACTTTATGTTAATAATAATAATACAGCAGATAGAAGTACTGTAGATAAACAAATACAAGATGTTGCAACATTTGTATTTGGTAATTCAGATATAGGTAGTGTTTCTGTTAGACAAGAAAAAGTTAGAGCTATTAAGCAATATGCTACTGCAGGAGATTATGATACATTAGAACAATATTTATATACTACTGCTACCCAGGGATTATCAGCAGATGAACAAAAAACCTTCAATTCTAATATAATGGTAACTGCTGCTTTTGAAGCGATACAACCAGAATTACAAAAATTATATAATGAATATGGATTTAATGGAAAATTAGGCTTAAAATATGTTAATGGTGCTTTACAATTCTTTGGTGAAACTCCAGTGGATGCAAATCAACAGGCAATATTAGCCAAAGTTAATACAATGATACAATCATCATTTGTAAAATATAGACAATCATTAACAGGTGCGCAATTCTCAAATGCTGAATCTGAAGCATATCAAAAATTATGGTTAGATATTAAGAATAGTCAAGCTTTAAATGATGCTATTTTTAGTGGGCAATATGCTACTGCTAAATCATCTACTAATGCTTATTTATCAAAAGTTATAGGTGAAAATGGTATAGCTCTATTAGAAAACTTAAGAGGTGCTAATAATATTTTTAAGACTTATAAAAATAATACAGTAATGGGTGATATAGCTGCATCTTATGCTACTGACGTTGCTGGATTTAATGCTGCATATATTGGTAGATATGGTAATTATGAATGTGGACAATATGTTAATCAATATATACAAGAGCAAACTGGAAAATATGGTATATTTGGAGATTCTATAGATTCTAAAATAGAGGCTATTAAAAAATATGGTGGTTTAACAGATACATCTAATTATCAGTTTGAAGTTGGTGATATTATAGTGCAAAAATTTAATAAACAACAAGACCCTAAGCAATATGGGCATGTAGCTATAGTTAGAAAAGTCTATCCAAATGGAACATTAGATTTAGCAGAAGCTAATTATAGTGGTGATAAAAAGATTACTTATGGACGTGTTATAAATAGTAATTCTTCTACTATAGCAGGTGTTTTACCAAGAAAAATATTAACTAAATAAAGCTATGCAAACATTATTAGATATATATAATGAGTATGAATCTCAGAAAAATCCTGTTATTCCCAAGAATACAGATAATAATACTACTTTTATGCAACCGCCAGAAGTAGCTGGGGTTTTAAATCCATATACATCCAAAGCTACCCCTACAGTAACCGTTCCCAATAAACAAGATATTTTAGATAAGGCATCACAAATTATGGATAAAACCAGATACTATTTGAGATACATACCAAAACAAATAGGTGGTGCAGCAGGAACCGTATTATCAACCGGAACTTCTTATTTAGCATCTCCGTTGGCAGACCTCATAAAAGGAGAAAAATTAGGAACTACTTTTAATGAAATGAAATCCGGAACTGGAGTGGGAGCCGCTGCTCTAAAACAAACTCAAAAAGAAACTGCAGAGTTTGCTGGAGAACAAACTGCTAATGTAGCTATGGGATTAGCAAGTGGTGCTTTAGGAACTGTAGCTACAGGAACATTACAAGCTACTAAAAATGCAGCTAAAGTTGCTAAAGGAATTCAAACTACTGCTAAAATTACAAAAGATGTATTAACTGTAGCTGATTATGCTTATGATGTTAACACTCTAAAAGATGGCTTACGTGATGGTGATATAGGTAAAACTATAGCTGGAACTATGGGTGTGTTATTTGATATTTATGGAACCGCAAGAGGTATAGAAGCTAATAAAACTTTAGCCGAGGGTAAAAAAAGAGTTGAAACTAATGTTCAAACTGGTTTAATTAAAGAAGCTCCAGCATATTCTACACAAGAAAATGTATCTCCTAAAATTAAAGCTGATGCTGATTTATTAATTAATAAAATTAATAGTATTCCTAAAGAAATTACTCCAGATATGGACGAGAATACTAAAAATCTGGTTGCTACTGTTAATAGATTAAATGCAGGTTCTAAAGACTTAATAGAAAAAGCTATTACAGACCCAAAGATAGATACTAAAAATTATGTTAGAAGTGGTGATATTATTACAGATTCTAGTAAGTTATTATATTATCTATCAAAAGATGCTAATCAGCAAGTTGATGATATTGTTAATAATGCACAAGCAACATTTCCTAAAGCACAACTTGATTCTCTTATAGATGAAGTTGTTGCTACTGGACCAAAGAATGTTTCTTCTAAAGCACAAAAAGCTCTTATTAAACAAAATATGGGTGATTTATTAAAAAAACCATCTATATCAGCTAAAGAATTATATAAATTGATCAATGATATTGATAAAACGGTTTATGATAAATCAAGTGAAACAGCAGATATACTTAATAACTTTACTAAAAAGTTAAAAGAAACCTTAAATAAGTCTGTTCCAGAGTTGAGTAAACCTTTAACAGAAAGAAATCAATTTGCATATTTAGCGAGTCAACTTAATCCTGAATATACAACAAAGATGCAAACTCAAGCTCTTAACAATGAAAATGCACCTTGGTTTGAAATAGAAAACATTGCTTCTATTCAAAAGACAATTAAACAGATTAAGAGCAAAATTTTTGGAACAAAAAAGGGTAATCAATTAAAAGCAATATTTAGGTCTATGCAAGAATATAATAATGCTGCTTCCTCTCAAGCGGTATCTGCAGTATCAAGAGTTATAAAGTAATAAAAAAAGACACGGGTTTTTGACATAATGTCAAGTTATACCTGTGTCTTTTTTATTATCTCTTCTGTCTTTTTCAGTGTATCAGGGTGAAATCCTTTGAATTTATAAATTCTATTTTTTTCTGTAAATAATGAAATATATTTTCTTAATTTAACTGGATTAATAGAAGCTAGAGCTCTACTAATGTTATCTACCTTTTTTAACCTTCCTTGCCAGATTGCAGAAACTATTCCCGACCTAGTGCATTTTAAGCTGTTATCATCTTTATACATATATAGATAACCATATATATATAATCTTTTTAATGTTTCATATATAGTCATTCTATTCAGCTTTCTATAATACATATGTTTATAAATTTTCCTAATTTTATTGGTAGTGGGGGGCTTTCCATATTTCCACTCATAATTATAAAATATTTTATATATCCTAGCTTGAAAATCAGTTAATCTTTTATATGGCCAACCTGCAAAAGTCCATTGTGGAAGATTTTCCCAGGGCATATCCGCTCTTAAACCAGATACACTATTATTTAGTTTTCTTTGCACATAATGCTTTAATTTCTTGGAAGTTTGGTTTTTTACACTTACCATAATTCTTTACTAATTTATTTAGTTTTTGCCTTCTATAAGGAGAAAAATGAGAAATATACCATTTATAAGCCTCAATCGGATTTTTATGCCACCATTGTAAATGACAATGATAACAAGCAAGAAATACATTATCAGGTTCATATTTCAATCTCTCATATTCTCCTTCGGGATAAATATGACATAAATGTAATCCTTTCTTAGTAGAGCCACACTTAACACACTTATATCAATCACGTTGTATAACAAACTCTTTTAATAGAGCTTTAGCTTGTTTATGTTCCTTTTTTGTCATATTATATTATATCATCTAACTCTACTTCATTTTTAATAGGTTTAAAATAATATCTAATTTCTTTACCCGTCATACCATTAGTATTACATTCAAAAGATAACCCTTTTAAATCAGCATCAGAGTTAGCATTAGTTTTGACCTTCATTTCTTTAATTTGAGAGAAGCTAAATGGACAACCAAACTCTTCTCCATTAATGGTAATAACTGTATCTATTACATATTTCCATTTAGGAAAACCTAAACTATTAAGTTCTGCTTTTTCTTCTGGGGTAATTTTCTCTTTTTTATCCATTGTTTTAGTATCATCATTCCAATGTTTATAGATACCTGGATATATTTCTTTAATAGTAAATATTTTACCATCTATATCCTTTAATTTTTTAATATAATTCATATTATTTTTTATTAGCTTCTTTTAATACTTTAGCAGCATGCTCATCTTGTTCCTTCTGTGTTTTTTTGAAATTCTTTTGCCAAGAAACAAGTAAGTCTTCAGTAGTTGCTTCTAATTTACCATCCTTAATCTTTAAATCAGTAACTACTTCATATTCTGCTAAATCTAAATTCATTTTTTTAAGTAACTCCCAACGTTTAGCTTTCAATATGTCTACTGCTTTCATTCTCGCTTCATCATCTTTCTTAAATTGCTCTATAATTTTATTCACTCTTTCTTGGTCTTTAACAGCAGTATCTATAATTTTCTGTATTTCTTGTGTAATTTTTTTTAGTTCTGGATTATTAATTATCATAGTATTATTTTTTATTATTTTTTTTATTTTCTTCTGAAGGTTGTTCAGAAAGTAATTGTGCTTGTCCCTCTAATCTAAGTAATTGTTCTGTGATTAGATTAGCTTCTTTAAGATATGCATCTCTCTTTTGAGATAATTCATTATATTCTGTTTGCACATCTTTTAATGTTTTCATAGTATTTAAAAGTTAATTATAGAAAGGGGGATACTTATATTTTCTCCCCCTGATTACTTTTTTCATACATTCTCTAAAATAATAGGTGCTTGGACAGTTTTGCCAAATCTACTATCTATTAAAAAGAATGTTTGTCTTGGTGGTTCATATCCAAACTTTTTAGCATAAGCATTAAAACCAATTAATGAACCATTGCAGATAAAATTCTTTCCAGAGAAATTTTGGTGCCAATGCGCGAGTATTGTATAATCTGCAAAGATAGTGCTATTTTGAATATTGAGCCACTTTATTAGTGGTATTGTTATACCACCAACACCTCCATTAAATTTGAATTGATGTCCATGCACAAATCTAATTTTGTATTTATAGACATCTAGATAACAATCATCACTATTAGAAATAATGAATGTTACCCTTTTATTTCCCCTGAAATATTGTTCTATGTTTTTATACATACAATATTCAAGGGAATTTTCTTGTTCTGTTGAATTATGTATTTTTTCAGTAATACGAGCATGATTTCCGACTACACATGGTATTACTATATTATATGAACTATTATTCAACAGATATTCTATACCCGCAATTAAATGCTTTTGAGCAAATAAAATTGCATCCATAGGTTGAAGTTGTGCAGTTTCCAGTAATTCCTCGTGGATATTACCAGATATAAAGTCGCCAATAAATGATAAGACAATTGTTTTAATTATCACTTCTTTAGCATTCATGTTAACCAATTTCAATCCATGTTGGAAAAAATATTTAGCTCTTTGAGATGCAATATCAAGATTGTATTCATTTAAGCCATTTACTTTTTCCTTTTTAACTTCCTCTTCCATGTGCCAATCAGAAGCATTTAAGAAGGCTGTTGCTTCAGATTTCATATCCAAAGAAGATGTTTTGTTAATTGTGTATGTTGCTGTCCCATCTTTAATATAGGTAGCAAATACATTTCTCTTTTGTAATTCTGCAATTACTTGCAAGGATTGTTGATATTTCTTTTTAATATCTTTTTGTTCTGTTTGTTTTACCAATGCTTCTACATCACCTTCTATAGTAGAAACATTGCCACGAGATTGTCTCATTCTTTTCCATTTAACATGGACAGAATTAAAGCTTCTATCAGGGAATAGCTTGCACACATCCTCAATAGGAGTATCTAGATTTTTCTCTAGAAGGGCAATCTCCTCTTTTGACCATTGTTTCATAGTTTTCATAATATACCTCCCTAAATTAATATGAGATAAATCTAATTATCTCATATAATACTATTATACAACTATAATAATATTATATGAAATATATAGGGTAATACATAGACTACCCTATATATATTACTTTTATAAATGAGGTTGTTTTACATGTTCACAGATAAATTCCCATTCTGGATTAAGAAAATAGGTATTTATCATATAACATATTTTATCAGGGTCATAGTCTTCAAAAAGAGCATGCCAATGTTGATGTAAATTATCATTAATCTCTATCGGGTAACCTCCTAAACCATCTTTGGTTTTACTTTTTGGCAGTCTATGATGTATAGAAGTCTCTTTTACGGGATGTTGTTCATGCGTGCTATTAAAGATTTTCAAACCTATAGCACATGCCACAGCATACTCTACTTTTGCTCCTTTGGATTTAGACCAACCATCCAAGAGATAAATTGCATCACATTGAAGTAATAATAAAATATCTCTTTTCATACAAACTTCATAACTATCTACTGGATAATTATGAGGATTGATAACTGTATATCCTAAGGATTTTAAATGTTGTTCTGCGTCCTTAAAAGCTTTTCTATTCAGGTCAGGTTTTCCCGTCATTTGACCTGAAATATAAACTCTCATCTTGTGCCTCCTTTATTAACCTGCATTGGCTAATGTCATACTGCAAGATACATAATTCTGTTCTACACGCTTTTTCTGCCTGTCTTTGTTTAACAGGACAATTTTGTGTATAAGGACAGAATACTATGATTTCCTGAATACCTCTCATTTTATACCTCCTTCAAGATTCCATATACTCTATTAAATAAATAGTATATAGAATCTTATAATTTAACTTGTAAGTAGAATAAAATATTTCTATTTTACTCTACCCACAAGTTAAACTCGTGGGCATGAATAAAAACAAAAATATAGGATAATATGTGTCACCATTTAACTGGTGAGCAGAATAGATTACCCATGTATTAGATTACACTAGTTCATCTAACACATGCAGGCTGGTAGGAATACTTAGGTATTTTTATCTATTCTGCCCACAAGTTAAAAACTTGTGAGCCGCAATATAGAACGTTCCAGAAATCCTAACCCCTTAATTTGCTATATTCCTTAATGGGACGGTGCTCAGATGGTTCGTAAATATTATGTGAAGTTTTTAGGCTTTTACCTTAAAGCTTTCTTTATAGCTTTTACACTTTCTGCTCGCACAAGCATACAGCAACCTACTCTGGTCATATAGCGACATTAGTAGGGAAAGGTGGACTAGTCTGGTTCTGCCCCAGAGTCTTGCAAGGCACGACAAACGTTTTTCCTGCAAGCGAAACTATCTCTAGCCCGGAGCGGGCGACGGGACTCGAACCCGCATTGTCCTATTGGAAATAAGATGAAACTGGTTTTGAAGACCAGGAAACTACCATTGTTCTACGCCCGCATGTCTATTGTAGAATACTATCTATATTCACTACCCTATCCTCAACTAAATCAATCAAACTAGGAGCTTCTCTTAAATCATATTTAGCTACAGTTTGGGCGAATAGCTCTTCATCATCTTCATTAATAGTCTTAAAGTCTATTCAGGCTTTTAATAAGTCTCTCTTAATTCAAGGACATTTATAACATCTTTTAGTTGTTACTAATAAATATCTGCTCATTATAATAAAAATTTAATTAATTTAAGTATATGTATTACCCTTAATTTACATTTAACATATAAATCAAAGATATTATCTAGTGCTTGTGCAAAAGCTACTGCATTTTTTTGTCTCATATTATTATTATATCATGTCTAAAATATTTGTCAAGTGCTGTGGATAACTTTTGTTATTGTAACTAATCAATCATATTAAATGTTCTATATTTATTAAGCATATATTCTCTGTTTAATCCATGATTCTTTCTAGCATCATCTATCATTGATTTTCCATGTTTTCTATAAAAGAATAATGGTTCTCTTATAACAGTTGTTTTATATCCATAATACATTGCTCTTGTATAAAAATCCCAATCTTCATATCCATTTTTCATATTTTCATCATAACCACCTACTTTTTCCCATATTTCTTTCTTGAATAAACTACAACAATGTATTTGATTTTGCCATAGTTCCTGTTCAAAAGTAGGATATGTATTAGGAGAATCCCATACACCATTTTCTAATCCAAATGTTTTTAAATTAGAACTAACAATATCATTTAAACCAACTGCTTTCTTAATATAATCTTTATCTATTATATCATCAGCATCAAGTGTTAAAATCCATTTTCCATTAGAAGCTTTTATTCCTGCATTTCTTGCACTAGATACACCACCATTCTCCTTTTTAATATATTTTACTGGATATTTTCTAGCTACTTGTTCTGTATTATCTGGTGAACCATCATCAACTACTATAACTTCTATATTGTTATATGTTTGATTTAAAACACTTTCTATTGCTTCTGATAGATATTGTGCCTGATTATAACATGGAATAATTACTGACACTAAATCCGTACTCATTAAGTTACTACCAGTCCCCCAAGTATATCCCCAATGATGTATAGCGTGTGTATCTTCTGTTCTACAGGCTGGATAATACTTTTCTAAATAAGAATATGGATAAAAATATTTATTATTATATATCTGTATATTATTTATTTTAGTATTAATATTATTTCCATCCCAACCCATTCCCTTAATAATATTACTAAACATTCTAGGTCCTGTTTCTAATTCTATATTAGGAGAATTTATGGGCATATTTTCCATATATGTCATACATTGTTGTAATATAGGATTTCCTTTACAACTTCCAAATGCTGCATTATTAACTACATCTTTACATTCTACTCCTATAAAGAAATCATTATCTAATAAATCATCAAATCTTTTAATAGCCTCTATATCTATATCAAAATATATTCCTCCCGTTTCATATAGTTTCTGACATCTAGCATAATGTCCTGCTAATATGTATTTCTTATTATTTAATGCTTCATCAACCCATTTATTATGAGGACAATTATCTAATGTAATTTCTATTATTTCATAATCTGGCATTAATTCTTTCCAACCATCTATAAAGTGTCTAAACTTATCTGGAAATGGTTTATCACTAATCCAAACTGTATAAATTATTTTTGGTATCATATAATTAAATCATCTTTAATAATTTCATATCCAGGCATTAATGTTTTATAATCTATAAATTCTTGGCTTTCTAAATCAAATAACATTTTAACCTCATCTAATTGACCATCTCTATTTTTATCAAAATAAACTATTACTTTCTTTTGTTCTTCTATGGGGGCTATATTCCCATTATCTAATTTTGTAATTCTATGTAACATCATTACAATATCAGCATCTTCCTCAATGGATTTAGTTTCCTTAATTCTACTAATAGAAGGTCTTTTTTGCAGATATTGGTCGCTTGAATCTCTATTTACTTGTGTTAATATAAATACAGGAATATCTAATTCTTTTGCAACTCTTTTCATATTACGACTAACATAATTCAATTTTAATCTCATATTATCGCCCTTTTCATTCTGTCCAAGTAAGCCAATATGATCAACGAATACTGCATTAATATCGTGTTTTTTTTTAATCTGGGCTGTATAAGATATAATTTCCTCTGTGTTAATGGTCATATCTGTATTGATAAATAGATTTGCGTCTTTATAAAATTGTATTGCTTGACCTATTTTTTTATATTCCTCCTCACTAAAAGGTTCTTTATTTTTAAATTTCTTTAATGGTATTTTAGTATCCATTGCTATTAACCTATTCAATATCTGTTTTTCACTCATTTCCAATGAAAATAACAATGCTCCCTTCCCCTGATGTAATAAATTTCGTATAATATTTAAAGCAAAACTTGATTTACCTATACCTGATTGAGCACCAATTGCTACATACATATTACCACCAATTCCACAAGTAATATCATCTATTGACGGAAATCCAGTCATTAAACCATTTTCTGTGGTAGCCTCCTTTGTTTTATCTAATGCCTCTAAATAAGACATTATCATTTCTCCAACTTTATGAGTTTTATTATCCTCTACTAACTCAAAATCACTTAATTGCTGGACTATATTATTTACTGCTAATACAATATCAGATGTTTTTAACTCCTCATCTTGTAATTTCTCCATTTCAGATGCTACAATTTCTCTAATCTTTTTCTGATAATATCCCTTTTTTAAGGTTCTAATAGCTTCTTTATATAAAGTTATATCATAGACATCTACTAAATCTACATAATCAGCATAATGATTATTAAGATTTAAGTGAATTGCTTCTGGACTAATTATAACACCTCTATCATATAAATCTTTAACAATATCATATATTCGACTATATTTTTTTAAAGTAAAATATTCTGGTTTTACTTCTTCTAAAAACTGTTCATAGTCAACTGTATCATCTGTGAGAAGTGTGCCTATAATAATAGATTCTGCATCTTTATATATCATTATTTTTTCTTATTAGTTTTTTTAGTTGTTTTTTTAACAGTAATCTTTTTTTCTTGTTCCATTTCATTTTTACAACCTAAACAATAATATACATCTTCTTTAAATTCCACACCCAACTCTTCAATACCATCAGCTGTAATATGTGTAATATGATATAATTTAGT
>ERZ795059.3016-NODE-3016-length-16721-cov-7.381975_pt1 | contig 16721 bp, 14 predicted proteins | sample MGYA00375143_ERZ795059 | MGnify/ENA primary metagenome ERZ795059 (study PRJEB30188, sample SAMN05720168) | activated sludge metagenome | isolation source: Anaerobic digester | place: USA | collected 2015-01-07 ... | reverse complement strand
GATCTCTTTTTGTATGTCTCGCGAATGTGCTGCAGGATGAATCCGACGTGGTACTGGTTGATGCGGAAATGATGCGGATACAGCTTGTCGATGACCTTGCTGGTCATGTCCAGCGTCTGCACGCCGGCCAGCCCCGCCACGCCCGCTTCCAGCGCCTGCAGGTTGTTCTGGCCGTCGCGTTCGGGCACGTAGGACGCCTGTAGACCCGCGTACAGCCCGCCGTCGAGCCAACGAAAATATTGCTTGCGCGGATTTTTCTGAAAAACGGCGGTGATCGTCTCGGTGCCCTTGATCTTGCCGTTGTGCGTTTCCACGGCCACGAACTCGCCGATGTACGTGTTGATGCCGCCATAGGTTTGCGCGGCCTGCGCCAGTTCCTGCTCGACCATGTCCACGGCGGAGGGGGCCGCCGTCGCGAACGACATGCCGACGAGCGCCCCGACCACCAGCAGGGACAGCATCAGAAAACGATAAAAAACGGAATTGCTCATGATGCACCCTCAAGAATGATAAAACCACCGGCGATAAGCGCCGAACGAAAGCGGGAACAACAAAACTTTATTGCCAAAACGTCGGCCAACATGCAAGCATAGATACAAGGCAACCGCCAGCGGAAATAGTTTCCCATAAGGAGTTCGCCGATGGCGCGAAAAAATCCGGTGCGGCGAAAAAAGCGGCGGACCAGCTATCCGCAGGCCGGCGTATCGCCGGGCTCCTACCGCCCCGATCCGCAGGCATGGCAATCCGCCGTCCATGTGTTCGCCTACGGACCGGACGAGTGCCGGGAACTGCAGCCACGGCGTTTGGCCGACGTGCAACCGCTGCTCGGCGCGCATCCGGTGGTCTGGGTGAACATCGACGGCTTGGCCGATTTGGAATTGATCGACCAACTCGAACAGGTTTTCGGCTTGCACCGTTTGACCGTCGACGACATCGTCAACGTCGGGCAGCGCGTGAAAATCGAAGAATACGAAAATGGTTATTATATTGTCGTTCACATGAGCGACAAGGACAATCCGCTGCGCACGGAGCAAATCAGCCTGTTTCTCGCCGCCGGGTTGGTGATCACCGTGCAGGAACGACCGGGCGACCGTTTCGACCCGATCCGCGAACGGTTGCGCGCCAACCGCGGCCGCTTGCGCAAACTGGGCGCCGATTACCTGCTTTACGCGCTGCTGGACACGATCATCGACTCGCACTTCCCCATGCTCGAAGCCTTCGACGACCAGCTCGAAGCGCTCGAGGACGAAATCATCGCCCGGCCGGCGCGCGACATCAGCAGCCGCATCCATCAATTGAAAAGCGACCTGCTGGCGCAAAAAAAATCACTGTGGCCGCTCAAGGATGTGCTCACCGTTTTGCTGCGCGACGATTCGCCGCTGATCGGCGAAGCCACGCAAATCTTTTTCCGCGACTGCTTCGACCACACCATGCGCATCATCGAGTCGCTGGAAAGCCATCGCGAAAAGGCGATCGGGTTGATGGACCTGTACATCTCCGCCGTCAGCAACAACATGAACGAGATCATGAAAGTGCTCACGATCATCGCGACGATTTTCATTCCGCTGTCGTTCATCGCGGGCCTGTACGGCATGAACTTCAACCCCCAGGCCTCGCGTTGGAACATGCCCGAACTCAACTGGGCTTACGGCTATCCCTTCGCGTTATTGCTGATGACGTTGGTTTCGCTCGGCCTGTTGGTCTACTTCCGCTGGAAGGGCTGGCTGGGCGGACGACCCAAACAATCGCCCCGGGACTCCACTGAAAAACGCCAATGAATGCGGCGAAACAAGCGCGACGAATCTGCCTGTTTCTCTGGTTGATAACGCTCGGCGCAACGGTGTTTGCGCCGTTGACGTTCGCACAATTCGCTGACGATAAATTCATCAAACCGCCGCCGCGCGAGGAATCGCCGCTGGATGCGCTCACCGGCCACACGCCCCCGCCCGAATACGGTCCGGGCAGCGCCAAACCGGGCGGCCTGCGCTTGTACGCGTGGAAAACCAAACGGCTGCGCGTCGAATTGCGCGTCGGTTCGCTGCCCTTCACGCGCGACCCGCACGCACAGATCATGGAAGCGCAGGAGGATTTTTCCTATCCGATCGTCTACGAGCTGGAGACGCCCGCCACGCAGGAACAGGTCGATCCGGGCGACACGGTCGTGAGCAGTCTGGATCTGCTGCACCGTTTCAACTTTGTCAAAGTGGTGATCGATTTCTGATTACAGCGGCGCGCCGCAGTGCTTGCAGAATTTGGCGTCGAGGTCGTGATCCTGCCGCCCGCATGACGGGCAGGCTTCGTGCCCCGTTTCCTTCTCCCTGCGCACGGCCTGCAACAATTCGGCGGAAAAAATGCCCGTCGGCACGGCGATGATCCCGTAGCCCAGAATCATCACCAACGCGGCGAGCGCCTGTCCCCACACCGTGTGCGGCACGACGTCGCCATAGCCGACCGTCGTCATCGTTACAATCGCCCAGTACACCGCGCGCGGAATGCTGGTGAAGCCGTTGGCCGGCCCTTCGATCAAATACATCAGCGAACCCATGATCACCACCAGCGTCAGCACGGCGACGATGAACACGACGATCTTCCGTCGGCTTTGCGCCAGCGCTCGCGACAGCAGCCGCGCCTCGCCCAGGTAGCGCGTCAGTTTGAACACGCGGAACACCCGCAGCAACCGCAGCACGCGGATGACCAGCAGCGTTTGCGCGCCGGGCGCCAGCAGGCTGGCGTAAGTCGGCAGCACGGCCAGCAGATCGACCAGACCGAAAAAACTCAGCGCATAGCTGCGCGGCCGGCGCACGCTGATCAACCGCAGCAGATATTCGACGCTGAACAGAATCGTGAACAGCCACTCGATCGTATACAGCAAACGGCCGTGCGCGGCGCGGATGCCGCCGACGCTTTCGAGCATCACCGCCACCACGCTGAGCACGATGGCGATCAGCAACGCTACGTCGAAGGCTTTGCCGGCGGGCGTTTCGGCTTCGAAGATCACCTCGAAAATTTTACGGCGCAGCGGCGAATCGGGCGGTTGCTCGTTGGGCGTATGGTAGGTCGTATACATAGGGCGATTGTTCGGGGGCGACTCGTTCATCGTCTCAACCCCGCGCGCCGGGTTCTTCGGTCCATTGACGCCCCTGCGCATCGCGATGCAAAATCGCCGGCGGACGGATGTGCGCGGCGGCGAAACCGGCCAACACGCGCTCGGTCACGTCGGTTTCCAACGCCTTTTCGTAACGCACATCCAGCACGTAGACCTTCGCCCGCAGACGGATGGCAAAGTAGTTTTCGTGGATCACTTGGTTGACCAGCACCGTCCATGGTTTTTTCAAGTAAGCATAACGATTGGTGGTGATCGCCTCGGCGACGATCTGCTTAGCCGCCGCCGGATCCTGGTCGGCGCCGATGTAAAAATCCATCTGGATCAGCATGTCCAGCGCGCCGGCGTTGCCGCTGGCCACGATTTCCGTAAGAAACATGTTATTGGGAATCGTCACCAGGTTGTCGTCCAGCGTCACCAGGCGCACCGAACGCAAACCCATGCCGGTGATTTCACCGTAGGTGCCCTGAAAGGTCACGCGGTCGCCGACCTGAAACGGCCGGTCGATGAGGATCGTCATCCCCGCGATGATCGATGCGGCCAGGTCTTTGAGCGCGAAGCCCGCGGTCACCGCGAGCGTGCCGCCCAACGCCAGCAACAACTCGTTGGACATGTGAAACGACAGCAGGATCGCCACGATGAACACGATGATGTACATGAAAAAACGGATGAACGTGCCGATTTGCTGAATCAGCAGCCGCCGCTCGGTGAAACGATTGCCCAACCGCTCGAAAAAGCCGCGCAACAATTGGCTGAGCAGCCAGACCACGACGATCAGCAGCAGCGATGTCAGCAGTCCGCCGACCCTCACGAATTGGACAATTTGCGTTGCCTCGCCCATGGTTTCTCCCCGCTTGCGACCTTACGAATACAAAAGATGTTTGCGTTTTAAATGGCGGTTGACCGCCCGGTCCCAGAACGACGACACGCGGTAGCGCCCGCCCTCGCCGCGTAAAATGCCCCGCGCCGCCAGCGATGTGAACAGCAACTCGCAGGCGCCCGACGAATAGTTAAGCACGCGCGCCGCAGCGGGCGCCGTCAGATTGCCGTGCGACACCACCGCGGCCAGCAAAAAGCGGCTCGGCTCGTTCAGTTTTTCCAGGACGCCCGCCTCCGGAGCGACGAACAGGCGCACCTTGACGCCGCCGTCGTCCGTCGGCGCCAGCGAACGCAACCAGAAATGCAGCGCCATCCGCGGAAGGCCGTCGGCGTAATCCCATAACAATTGCCGGTAACGTTCGCCGGTGCGGATTACCTCGCTGGCGAACTGCGTGCCGTCGACGCGGTCGATGATCAGGTCGTCGTAGGACACCGGCGCCGCGCTGCGCCGCATGCGGTCGGTCAGCAGTCGGTCGATCGCGTTTTCGTCCCAGGCGCGCAGTTCGTAGACGTCGCTGAAGATGTTGCGCGCCAGGCAGACGCTGTCGACGAACTCCCACACATATTTGGAAAAGGCGCAGACCCAGGCGACGTGCGGCGCCGTGCGGCCGACGATCTCGCCGAAGGCATTGAAGCCGGCCAGACCGTTCACCGCGCGCAGCACGAAGTTTTCGCACTCGTCAAGCACGATCAACCGCCGCGGTCCGGCCAACAGCGCGGCGCGCACCTGCTCGGGCGTATCGACCGGCTCCAGGCCGAGCAACTGGCACAGGTGCCGGCAGGCGAATTGTTCGCTGTGAACGTCCTCGTCGATCTCCGCCAGAGTTATGTTCAGGTCCGTCGCCCGCTCGCGTAGGCGGTTGAGCCACGAGGTTTTGCCCACGCCGCCGGCTCCGACCAGCGCGGCCGAACAGCCGCCCTTACCCTCGCGCCACTGAGCGAGGCGGGCCAGCAGTTGATCTTGCAAGGGGAAATAATCGATCGCTTGCGCACCGGCGACCGGCTCCTCGGTGAAGGCTTCGCGTAACGCGACGGGCAACTCATGCAGAGCCGCCTCTCGATGGTTCGTCGTTTCCGCCTTTTTCTCCAATTGGCGGCGAAAAATGAACGCCAGCGCTTTGCGCGTGTGCCGGAACCGGGAAAGCAGATCGCTTGTGTAATAGCGCAGCCCGCGCCCGGCGACCATCACGAACGCGGCGGGGATCGTCAGCAGCGCCAGCCACTTGCTTTTTTGCTCGCGCAGCAGATGCGACAAACGGTTCTCGGGGAAGTAACGCAAGTGAGCGGCGGTAATCGGCTCGCGCCACCAGCGCAGCAGCACCACGGCGAGCGGAATCGCGCCCAACCAGAAGAACGACACGACCAGCCGGTGCAGATACCCCAAACCCAACATGCGCTGCGAAAGGATTAAAAAGACGATCACCGGAAAGACGTAGCGCGCCACCAGTCGGAACGAGCGCCTGATGCGTTCGCTCAATTCCTCCGACACGCGGATGCGATGCGAGGCGACCGCGCTGGTCGTCAGCCATAGCGACGCCGACAGGCTGAAGCGATACCAGACGTACGCCAGCGCGAGCAGGCGCACGAACATGACCTCCGGTACGGTGCGCCCGCCAAGCGCCCAGAAAAACAGATAGGTGAACAGCAGCAGCCCCAGGTCGCCGGCCAGCGCGACGGCCATCCCCAGCCAGCGATGGGCGGCGAGGCGCACCAAACGATCGGCGCCGCCGCGCAACACGTTCGCTTGCAACCGTTGCAGCAGCGGCTGCGATCGTTGCCGCCAGTAAACGAAACCGATCAACACCAACAGCAGCTTGAGCAGCCCGGCGCCCGCTTTGCTCAGGGTCAGCACGTTCAGCAGCGCGGCGCGCCAATCGGTAAGCAGGCGCCGGCGATGATCGGTATGCACCCGGGCCATCAACCGCAGCTGTTCGATTTCGAAAATGATCTCGCCGACGCCGCCTTGCGTCAGCCCGAACGCCGTATGCTGTTGTTGCGGCGACAGCAGCGGCATCACCTGCAAGCGCAACGTAGTGAGTTGTTTGACATCGCTATAAAACTCTTCGAGATGGGCTTGGCGCAGATCGATTTCCTGTTTCCGCAAATCCGTTTCGTCGCGCCGGATGTCCGCGATTGCCTTGAGCAGGTTCGCCCGTTCGGCGGACGCGCTCTGCAGCGTCGGCTCCTCGAGGTTAAGCTCCGGCTCAAACGCGACGATCTGGCTGGGCAGCCGCACCGTACGCAGCGCCTGTTTCAATTCCAGCCGGTATTTGCGTAGCGAACGGCGCACCTCGCGGTACAGCGCGTCGGTTTCGGGATGCCCTGCCGCCGCGCCGGTCAGCCGTCGCTGATAGCCTTCCAGCAGCGCCAACGACGCCCGCGCCGTCTCGGCGAAGCGCTGTTGATCGGCCGCAAACCGTCGATGCAACGCGGCCAGCAACGCCCGTGTTTCCTCGACCCGCGCCCGCTCAACGGCGATGGCCTTCTCCGCCGCCGAAGCCGCTTGACGCGCCTGCTCCAGCGCCGCCTGTTGCGCCTGCTCGGCTTCTCGTTCCTTCAACTCGGCTTCCAAGCGCGCCTGCGCCGCGGCCGCTTCCGCCTCATCGATGCGCTTCTTTTTTTCCTCCGCCTCCAGCAAGGCGGCGATCTTCTCCGGCGGCTGATTCAAAAAGGCGAGGCGCAACACGCTGATTTGATGGCGCAGAACGATCGCATCGCGCTCCAATTCGGCCGGCGACGGCAAAGGCGCTTTTTCCTTCGCGCCGGCCTCGGGCGTTTTCGCAACGGCCTTGGCGGCGGCGATTTCCTCCTGTTTCTTTTTCGTCAAAGCCGTCACGGTCTCAGCCTGCGCCTGCACCTGTTTGCGTAAAAACTCGGCGCGCTTGGCGACTGCCGCCGGATCCAGCAGGTTGACCTCGAACAGCACGCGTATTTCCAACCCTTCGGGCAGATTCCCCTCGGCGACCCTCTGCAGTTGCGCGATCTTTTCGCGCAAATCGGCGATCTCCCGCCCGAGTTTCTCCGTCAGGCGCTTTTCCTCGGCCTCGACCACCGCCAGCCGCTTGGCCTTGGGCGATTCCAAAAAATCCAGGCGCAACGATTGGCTTTCCGTCTGTCGCGCGACGATCTCCCGTTCAACGGCCGACTCCGTCGTTTCCGGCTGCTGCTCGAGCTTCTTGGCTTGTGTCTTCAGCGAGAATAACGTCCGGCGAATCGTTTGCTTTTGGCGATGAATTTCCTTTTCGTCGCGCAGATCGAAATCGAACAACCGGCGCAGGTCCAGCCCCTCGGGCAGCTTGCCATCCTTAACCCGTTTGAGCGCCTCGATCTCCTGCGCCAACAATTTAACTTGCGTTTGCTGCGCCGCTGTCGCCGCTTTCGCGGGCGTCTGGGCCGCGGGCGTCGAAGCATCCTGCGCCCAAGCCCGCTCGACCGCCGCCGCGCCCAACGGCGCCGACACGAACCAAAGCAGCAGCAATGCGATCAATAAAAAGGAACGACCGGCGATTCGCTGGATCCTTGCGCGCATGATCTCTCCTCCCCGGCGGCAGGATGAATTGGACCTCGTTGTCATGGGGCAGTTGCGACTTATTTTTCATAAAACACTATACCACTTAGCCACCGGGCACAAGGAAACGATGAATTTTCCCACGTTTCGTCGGCGTATGGAAAATTCCAGAAATTCCCGCAAGATGCGTATTATTGTTCAGCGGAAGCGCTAAATTTTCAGCGCTCGGTAATTATTACAGAATCAGCGCGAATTTCTGTTGAAAATCAATCCGTTGGAAAATTGCCTTAACGAACGTTTTTCCCCTTCATGCAGAAAAACACCTTTGGCGTTCCAATTGGACATAATACCGGCAAGTGCATGATATTATTATAAAAATGCCACATTGCCCGGCTTGGCACACCCCTTGCTCACTAGAATATCGGTCGTGCGGTGAGGATCGAAAGGAAACGATGAAAAATATCGGACCCACTCGGAAACAGTCAGATCGGAAAAATCCCAACACCTCTTCACTATCCGGATTTCTGTTTCACGCAACAACTAGGAGATGGGCCATGAAAACCTGGTTCACCCTCATCGCGCTTTCCCTGTTCGCGCTCATGCTGGTCGGCTGCGGCGAAATCGAAGAAATGATCGAAGGGGCTACCGAACGCACCATCACCGCCTATCAGACGGTGCACAACACCACCAGCGAACGCTCCCCCCGTTCGGTCGCCATCGCCGAAGACATCATCATGACCAGCGGCCAAACCCGCCCGCTGGGCACTGTTTCCTTGGAGGAAATGACCGACCCGCTCGAGGTTTCGCGCCTGGGCATCGGCACGGTGTTCTTCTACCTGCGCCTGGCGGTGCACAACCGTGGCAATTCCGCCGCCCGCCTGGAATTGAGCATCGCGCCCAACGGCGCGAATCAGACCGCGACCGTCGTGGCGATCTTCAACCTCGCGGCCGGACAGACGCTGATCGTCGACGAACCTTCCGCCACGCAATTCGGCGCCGCGCTGCATCGCAATCTGACAACGGTCTATGACCAGCTCGACGACAACCTGGTTATCGCCCCCTCGCTGCGCGTAACCGGCGGCGATTCGTCCGGCATCGAAATCGCCCAGATAAAAGTAGCCGCTACGCCCACCTACTGGCGCAGCGAAAACTACCAGTCCGGCAAATACGAAGGATACAAAGACAACATCGACGGCATCCATGACGCGAGCCTGACCGGCCAGATGACCAACCTGGGCGCGGGCGCGGCCGAAGTGCGCATCTATGTCAGCGTCGGCGATGTCATCGATTCGGAAAACGATCTGATCGCCCATGCCGTTTTGCAGCCCGGCGAAACCATCCAGGGTGAAGACATGCTGCTCGAAGGCGGCGGCGAACGCATCAAGCAGACGTTCAAGGACGCCATCGACGGCGATCTGGCGCGCTACGACCTGAGCATCGTCAGCGCCGAGTCGATCGCCATCGACAGCGACAGCCTGCAGTTGGAAATTAAAATCGATGTCAAAGTCGATATTTGATAGATGACGTCCCCGGTTTTCGCTTGGGCATGGAAAACCGGGGCGACGGCGGGCCGAAAACCGCCGACGAGATCCTCCTTGATCTGTGACTGAACCTCCATAACGACGACGGCAGCGGGTCTTTGACCCGCTGTTGTCGTATTCAGCCTCTTTTACAGCGGACGCCACGCTCTTGTTCCCTACGATGTGAATTTTTCTCCACATCTATTGACATTCAATCTCAAAAACTTACATTGTTCAACATCAGGGAAAACGATCCTTTCCAAAACATAAAAAGACTCGGGGAGAAACAAATGAAACCCAGAAAAATATATGAATTCGGCCACTTGGAAAACAATGGCGCCGTTTGGGTCGCCGCTTCCCAAGAAAGCTCGACCAAACTGCTGCTTTACGGTTTTCTTTTATTGATCGGCCTGGCGCTGATGCTTTCATTATCCGGGTGCGGCGAGGTTGCCGGCAGCGACGACGATGCGCCCGCCCAGGCTGCGGGCACTCACCAACACGTCGAGCCGGCTGAAATCGCCGGCGACGGCGATGACGATACAACCGGCGATCCCTGGTCGGCCGACGAAGCCCCGGCGTTCGATCGTCTGCCGGAGATCCTCTTCGCCGATCTGACGCCCGACGGCGACACCGTGGCGAGCGTCGACCTGACCCGTTACCTGGGATCCTGGTACGAAATCGCCACCTACGAACAACTTTTCCAGCGCGGCTGCACCGGCGTCACGGCCACCTACGGCCTGAACGACAACGGCACGATCAGCGTCCTCAACGAATGCTACGTGGGCTCGTTCGACGGAAGGTACAAATCGATCGAAGGCTTCGCCCGCGTGCGTGACAAAGCGACCAACGCGAAATTGCTCGTCTACTTCACGCCGCTGTTCGGCGCGCCGTACTGGATCATCGAACTGGACGGCCAAACCGGCGATCAACCCTACGAATGGGCCGTGGTCGGCAGCTTCACCGACCGCTTTTTGTGGATCCTCAGCCGTACGCCGCAAATGGACGATGAGCGCCTGAACCTCATCCTGACGCGGCTGGCCGAACGCGGATACGACCTGGATAAACTCAGCTTCACTCCCCAACCGGATGCGTGATTCCTCCTTGAATCCTCGAAAACGGGCCGGGGCGGCCAACCCGGCCCTTTCTTTTATCGACATCCTTTGCTTGACATGCCCGCCATACTTCGCTAACCATGCCTTCTTTCTGACAACCTCAATCATGCGGAAAAGGCCATGCGGCGCGAGCCATACCTGACGGACGAAAATCGGCGGAGCATCGTCGCCGGCTGGCTCACGGACCTCACCGATCTGCGCGGCCGTCGTCCGCTGCCCGCCTTCTCCCGCCCGGGGTTGTTGGTGCTCGACGCACAACGGCTGTTTGCCGATCCGGCTTCCCCCGCGTTTCTTCCCGCCTGGCCCGCCTGCCGGCCGGTCGTCGATGCCCTGCTCGCGACGTTTCGCGGGAAACATCTGCCCGTCTGGTTCACGCGCCATGTGCATGACGCCACAGACTTGCCGACGCCGTTTCGCCATTTTTACGATCGGCCGATTCGCCCCGACGATCCGCTCGCCGAACTGCCGGCCGAACTCGTCGGCGATAACGAGGTCTACGCCAAAAACGATTTTTCCGCCTGGAGTCGGCACGAATTGGCCAAAAAAATGAGCGCGTGCGATTTGCTCGTTTTGGTCGGCATGCAAACGCCGCTTTGCGTTGCCGCGACGGCGATTGCCGCGGCCGCCCATCAAGTGACGCCGGTGGCGATCGTCGACGGTTGCGCCGCGCCTGACGAGCGCACTCATCTGGCGGCCTTGCGGACTCTTGGCGCGGGGCATGCGTTTGTGCTCACCGGCGATGAACTTCTCGTTTCGTTGTCCGAGAGGCGGCCATGACCGATATAATTGCTCGCGACTTGTTGATCGTCGGATCCGGTCCGGCGGGCATCGCCTGCGCCCTGCAGGCCGGACGCGACGGATGGTCGCTGTTGGTTGTCGGCGACGAGCCGGTCGGCGGCCTGGTGCGCGCGGCGCATCGACTCGACAACCTCCCCGGTTATCCGTCGGGCATCGGCGGCGAACAATTCGCCGATCTGCTGCGGCAACAAGCGCAACGGCAAAACATCGAATTTTTCCTCGACAAGATCGTCGCCTGCCGTCAGGAAAAAGACGGGACGTTTCGCGCGCTGACCTGCAACGGATCGACGATCGTCGCTCGTGCCGTCGTGCTCGCCGTCGGCACTCGGCCGTGCGAATTTTCCCTGACCGCAAGCGACGGTTGTTTTCATCGCGACATCCGCACGTTGCCCGCCGACTTGTCCGGCCGGCGCGTCGCCGTTATCGGCGGCGGCGAAGCGGCGCTCGACAGCGCCCTCAGCGTGATTGCGCGGCAGGGCGCGGCGGAAGTGTTTCACCGCGGCGCCGTCCTGCGCTGCCCCCCGGCATTGGTCGCCGAAGCGATCGGCGCGGGCGTCGTCATTCGCCTCAACCACGTTATTGAACGAATGCGGATTCTCGATGGTCGCCCGACTATGCAATGGCAAAGCGAAAACGGCGAACGTTTTTCGGCCGCCGATCATTTGCTGGTCTGTATCGGGCGCACGCCGAACGTGGAATTGTTGAAGCAACTGAACGTGAACCTCGACGCGCAAACCGTCACGTCGCTTCCCGGCGTGTTTCTGGCCGGCGACGTAATCAACGGGCGCGATCGTTACGTCGCCACGGCCTTGGGCGACGGGCAGCGCGCCGCCTTGGCGGCCGGTGAATGGCTGCGCGAGACGGAGTGAGCATGCGGATCGTCGAGCGAAACGTCATGCCCGATGTCGCCACGGTTTACGTGGCTTGCGTGCGCGACGAAAAGAAATCGTTGATCGAATTTGTCGATGGCTTGGATCCGACTCAACCGCGCGAGAACAAATGGATCATCAACGTTTCCACGCAAATCGGTTGTCCGGTCAATTGTCTGTTCTGCGACGCCGGCGGCGGCTTCCGCGGCAACCTCACCGCCGACGAAATGTTGGCGCAGGTGCGCGCCGTGGCGGCGATGCATCCGGCACTGACACCCGTTTGTCGCAAGCTGAAGGTGCATTTCGCGCGCATGGGCGAACCGTCGCTCAACGACGACGTGCCGGTCGCGATCGAACGTCTGCCCCGCGAATTGCCCGCGCCCGGCTTGTGGTGCTGCGTGCCCACCGTCGCCCCGGCCGGCCGCGACAACTGGTTTGCCCGCCTGGCGGAAATTCGCCACCGGCTCTACCCCGGCCGTTTTCAATTGCAGCTTTCCGTCAACTCGACCGACGAAGCACAGCGCCGCCGCTTGATGCCGATCGAATTGCTGACCATGGATCGTCTGGCGACGTTCGACCGCGATCATTTCCGCGAGGGCGATCGCAAGATCGTCCTCAACTTCGCGCTGGCCGTCGACGTGACGTTTTCTCCCCGGGCCGTGATCGAGCGTTTCGATCCGGCGTGTTTCGCCGTCAAGCTGACGCCGCTCAATCCCACCGCCGCCGGCGAACGCCACCGCCTGCAAACCGTGCTGCGCGCCGACGATTCGCAAATCGTCGACGAAGCGGTGCAGCCGCTCGTCGCCGCCGGTTTCGAGACGATTCTCTCCATCGGCGACGAACGCGAAAACCGGGTCGGCTCCAACTGCGGGCAGTCGGTGCGGCGGTATCTCGCCCGGACGCAACAGACGAGTTGATTTTTCGTTGCCTTGTTTGGCTTCGTCTCCCGGTTGCGGCACAATGACCCGGCAATCAACGGCGGAGAATCGCGATGACCTACACCAAACTTGTGCCCTTCATCGCCACCGACAAGGTGGAGCAGTCCAAAGCGTTTTACACCACGCACTTGGGCTTTCGCGTGACCTTCGATTGCGGCTGGTACATCACCGTGCAAAGCCCGGACGACGGCGTGGAATTGGCCTTCATGGATCCGCGCGAAAAATCGCAGCCCATGTTCGCCGGTCACGGCTTGAACTACGCGCTGCAGGTGGACGACGTCGACGCCCTTTACGCCGCACTGGATAAAAACACGGTCACCGTTACGCAAGAATTGCGCGACAATCCCTGGGGCGATCGCAGCTTCGCCGTGCTCGATCCCAACGGCATCCGGCTGTATTTCTACCAGAACATCGAACCGGCCGACGAATACAAAGACGCCTTCGTCGGTTAGCGCGACGCCGCCAGATACGCCAACGGAATCGCCGCCGGGTAAAGCGCGATCGTCGCGTCGCGGAAACCGGCCTCGCCGATCAGCGCCAGCAACGACTCTTTATTGAAACGATGATACGCCCTGAAACCGAACAGGCTCATGAAACGCGACACCAGATGACTGCGTAACGTCTGCCCATGAAGATAGGTCGGGGCGATCAACTGGCCGCCGGGCTTGAGCACGCGGTGGATTTCCCGCAGCGCCTCCTGCGGCAGTTGCATGATATGCAGCGCGTTGGCGCACACGACCAGGTCGAAGGATTTGTCGGCGAATTGCAGCTCGCATGCGTCACCCTGCGAAAACTCGATGTTGCTCAAGCCGCGTTCGCCCGCTTTGCGTCGCGCCTCGGCCAGCATCGGCTCGGAAATATCCGTCCCCTCCATTCGCCCGGCATGAACGGCCAACTCCAACGAAATGACTCCCGTTCCGCACGCCACCTCCAACACGCGATCGCCAGGGCGAATCTCCTTCGCAATCCGCTCGATGATCGCCGGATAATCGTGCGCCACGCGCTCCATAAATCGGTCGTATTTTTTTGCGAATTTATCCCAGAAATGCCGCTCTTCATCGATCCGAGACATGGTGCTCCTCCTTAATGATGCCGAGATTGTATCATTAAGACACCCTTATTGAGAATTGGTTAAATTATCGGTCGCCGCGGCCCGAGCCGACCCGTCGCCCGAGCGCGGCCAGTTGCGCGTGCACCTTGCGGTTGGTTTCCTCGGCCGTTTCGTGCTTGGCGGCTTTGTTCGGGTAGATCTCATACAGCTCGCGGTACTTGGGCGGCGTAAGGTTGGGCATGATCACGTTCGCGCCGCGCTCCAGCCCGTGCACGCGACCGTGTTCGCGGTCGATCGTCGCCAGCGCCGTCGTGCTGGGAATGTGCGCCTGCGGGCAGACGATCCGCGCCAGCGCGACGACCTTCGTAGCGGTCGTTTCGTCGCCGGGAACCTGTTCGGCCGGATCGATCTCCGGTCGAAAATCGCCCCGCCCCAGCGGCGTTTCCGGATGCGCCAGGAACGGCCCGACGCCTATCATGTCCAGGTCGAACTCGCGCAGGATTTCCACGTCGCGCGCCAGGGTGGAATAGGTCTGACCGGGAATGCCGATCATCACACCGCTGCCGGTCTGGTAGCCCAGTTCCTTGAGGCGGCGCAGGATGTCCATCCGGTTGCGCGTCTGGTCGGGCAGCGGCGGATGGATCTTTTCGTACAGCGCGTCGTCCGAGGTTTCGAAGCGCAGCAGGTAGCGGTCCGCGCCGGCCTCGCGCCACGCGACCAGGTCCTCGTCGGGCCGTTCGCCCAGGCTCAGGGTGATCGCCAGCGGCGTTTCGCTTTTGATGCGGCGGATGATCGCGGTCAGCCATTCGCGCCGGATGCCGTAATCCTCGCCCGCCTGCATGACCACTGTGCCGTAACCGTATTCCACTGCCAGGCGCGCGCAGGCGAAAATTTCCTCTTCGTTCATCCGGTAGCGAGTGATCGTGCCGTTGGGCGCGCGGATGCCGCAATACAGGCACGAACGCACGCAGATGTTGGACAGCTCGATCAGCCCGCGCAGGTGCACCTGGTCGCCGACGTTTTCGCGCCGCACGCGATCGGCGACGGCCCACAGTTCGGCGAGCCGCGCTGAATCGGTTTCGCGCAGCCACACTTCGATTTCGCTTCGCGGGATGTTCTTATCGAGCATTGCGCTGTCCGATCAGCGATTGATAGACCTCCAGCGCGGCGGGGAAAGGCGCCAGCGCGCGCTCGAAAATGCCCAGGCTGTAGGCGATCACCAGACCGTAATTGGTGATCGGCACGCCGGCGCGTTTGCAGTGCAGCAGGCGCGAGAGCATCGCGCGGCGGTTCCACATGCACGCGCCGCAGTGGATGACCAGCTTGTACTCGGCCAGGTCCTCGGGGAAATCGTGCCCCTGCACCGTGGTGAATTCGAGCTTGCCGCCCACGTACTGCGTCAGCCAGCGCGGAATCTTCACCCGGCCGATGTCCTCGCCGATCGGATGATGCGAGCACGCCTCGGCGATCAACACGCGATCGCCCGGCCGCAGGTCGTCGACCGCCAACGCGCCTTCGGTCTGCGTCAGCAGGTCGCCCTTGAAGCGCGAGAAGAGAATCGAAAAGCTGGTCATCGGAATCTCGTGGGGCGTATCGGCCGCGACTTTCAAAAACGCCTGCGAATCGGTGACGACCAGCTTTGGCGGCACGGTGAGCCGCTCGAGCGCGGCGCGCAACTCGCGCTCCTTGACCACCAGGGCGAAGGCGTCGGCGTCCAGCAGATCGCGGATCGACTGCACCTGCGGCAGAATCAGCCGGCCCTTGGGCGCTTCCTTGTCGATCGGCACGACCAGCACGGCCATTTCGCCCGGCCCGACCAGGTCGCCCAGGATCGCCGGGTTGTTGACGAACTCGGCCGGCGCGTTGTCCAGCAGCGCCTGGCGGAAGTCGAGCACGCCCTCGCCGCGCGCCGCCGCCGTTTTCACCACGGTGATTTCCAACGCCCGCAAATGGGCGAGCGTCTCGGCCGCCGGCGCGGCCAGGTCGATTTTGTTGAACACGGCGATCGCCGGAACGTTCAACTCGGTCAGCGCGACGAGGATCTTCTCCTCGAACTCGCCCCAGGCGCCGTCGGTGACGATCACCCCCAGGTCGGTGCGGTCGAAGGCGCGCTTGGTTTTGGCCACGCGCAGTTCGCCGAGCGCGCCCACGTCGTCGATGCCCGCCGTGTCGATGAACAACACCGGGCCCAGCGGCAGCAATTCCATCGGTTTTTCCACCGGGTCGGTGGTCGTGCCGGCGAATTCGGAAACGATGGACGCCTGCTGGCGCGTCACCGCGTTGAGCAGACTCGATTTGCCCACGTTGCGACGACCGAACAGGCCGATGTGCAGACGAAATCCTTTGGGCGTGGCGCTCGCCATCAGCGCTCCTTGTGCGGCGGCGAGCCCAAACGCGTCACCGCCTCGGGGGTTATCAATTGATCGAAGTCTTCCGCGCTAAGCAACCCCTCGCCCAGCGCGACGGACCGGATGCTCTGCCCGGAAGCCTTGGCTTGCTTGACCACCCGCGCCGCCTTCTCATAGCCCAGCGCGGGCAGCAACGCGGTGACCAGCGCGGTCGAGCTTTCCACATGCGCGCGGCAGCGCTGTTCGTCGGCCTCGAGGCCCTGCACGCAATGCCGGCGGAAAATGTCGCCGGCGCACGTCAGCAGATCCAGCGAGCCCAGCAGCGCGTCGGCGATCAGCGGCAGAAAAGCGTTGAGTTCCAGATTGCCCATCGCCGCGGCCACGGCGATTTCCTGGTCGGCGCCCATCACGCGCAGCGCCGCCTGCGTCACCGCCTCGGGAATCACCGGATTGACCTTGCCCGGCATGATCGACGAACCGGCCTGTCGCGCGGGCAGACGAATTTCGCCCAGCCCCGCTTCCGGCCCCGACGACAGCAGGCGCAGGTCGGTGGCGATTTTAGATCGGAAGAGCGTCGTGTAGGGAAAGAGTGTAC
>ERZ795059.3012-NODE-3012-length-16732-cov-10.204113_pt1 | contig 16732 bp, 10 predicted proteins | sample MGYA00375143_ERZ795059 | MGnify/ENA primary metagenome ERZ795059 (study PRJEB30188, sample SAMN05720168) | activated sludge metagenome | isolation source: Anaerobic digester | place: USA | collected 2015-01-07 ... | reverse complement strand
GGCGGCGGCGGTGCGGGCGGGGGGGGCGGCGGCGGCGGCGGGGGAACATGGGCCGGCGCCGATGGCGGCCATGGCGGCCATGGCGGTGCTGGAGGTGCTGGAGGTGCCGGGGGGTATGGGGGGACAGGAGGTAACGGCGGCCGGGGGGGTAAGGGAGGCGATGGCGGTGGCGCCGTGATTCTGTCCGCACGCGGTCTGATGCAGGTGACTGACTATATATCTTTAAATATTTCCTCGACGCCTCGCGAAAGCAACACTGGGCAGTTGAATGGTACGAGCGGCACTTCCGGTCTCCCGGGCAACGGAGGCGGGGGTGCGGGCGCAAATGAAGCCGGATATGAAGGAGATGATAACTGGTACGGTGTTGGCGGTGATGGCGGCGCAGGCGGCACGGGCACTTCAGGCGGCGCCGGCGGCGCCGGCGGATCTGGTGGATCGGGCGGGGCCGGCGGCGCCGGCGGCTATGGCACGCCGGGCATGCTGAAGCTTCACGGGTCCGTTATCAAGGCGGAAAAGATGTCCGTGATTGCAACAGGCGCATTGAATGCAAATAGCATTTACAACGGCAAGCTCACGATGATCTCCAACATGGACGACGATGTTCTCAATGATACCCAGCCCAGCCTTGTCACTTCCACGACAACTCTGGTGCGGGGCCGCACTTCCTATTCGTATATCGTCGGCACTTCCTTGTTTGACACGGCGGATGCACATCCCCTGCTTCCCAATCTGGAGAGCGGGCCCGCCACGTATGGACTGCTGCACATTAATTCAGGCGCTCCTGATGATTACATGCCGACGTTTTACAATAAAGCCACGGTGGATGGCACAACGTATACTGAAACACTGCCCGCCGGCAACCCCCCTAATTGTTTGAAGTTAAAAGTATTCGAGGCGGGTATTCCAGGGCAGTTGAGTCCTTTCGCGGATTACAATCAGATATTTGTCGTCAACGACAGCCTCACCGAACCCTTCACGGGGGTTTATCTGGTGGTGCATAACGCCCTGGAGATACCCCTGTCCCCTCCCTACAAAATCGGTGAATGGGATGCGGGCGCGGGCAACAATACGGGGCAGTTGGATCCAGGACAGTATTGGACCACGACCATTCCCACGGGCACCCATGCGCATCTGTTGCAACTGCCCAACATTATTGATCAGCCTGGCGATACGGGCACCTTCCCATGTTCGACCGGCTGCTCCTTTACATTGAGTTGCCGGGCTTACAGCGCCACCCCCATGATCTACAAATGGCAGACGATAGCAAGTGGTCCGTGGGGTGACATCGTGGGCGCTGCCGGTATTGTAACCGGCGAAGCCCTTATTACCTACACCAAGAATGCACCGATTGGCGAGCCGTATCAAGGGCTTTACCGGCTGGTTCTTACAAATGACGCGGGGTCGATCATCTCAGACGAAGCGTTTGTGAACATCTACCAACGGCCGTTCATAACGGTCCAACCCGTAACCCCGCAGACGGTGTATCCGCCCCAAACGGCCACCTTCAGCATCAATGTCTATCGTATGTACGATCCTGCTCCCGTTCCTGCTCCATGGACCCCCTTCTATCCGGAGTATGACGGCACGATCAGCGAAACCTATACTTGGAAGTTCCGTCCGCGTGATGACTCGGGCGGATACCCCAGCGGTCAAACCTATTGGGAAGTGGTTCAGGGCCCGTCCGCGGATCCGCCGAACAATTTCAGCAGCCGCACTCTGACCCTGGACGGCACCAACGAAACCAACCAGGGCGACTATTACTGCGTGGTGGAAAATCCGGCGGGATCGGATGAATCGGAAATCGGGAACCTCACCGTGGTCAATGGCGTCCACGTCACGCGGCATCCGGAGGATGTCAGCGTGCCGCCAGGATATCAAGCCATATTCGAGTGCGAGGCGGAAGGCCCCGATCCGCAATACCAATGGATGTTCTCCACGGATGGCACGGCGTGGGTGGAAGGCGGGGGAAGCGTCAACGATCACTGGCAAAATATCCCAGTGGGTGAAAATGCGACCGCGGATGATCCAACGCTGATTATCCCCAGCGTGGGCGGTGAACACGAAGGATGGTACCTGTGCTACGTCTACAATGGCACCAGCGAGGACGACCATTCCAATCCGGCGCAATTGATCCTGGATGATCCGGGCATAACCGCGCATCCGCAATCCGTAACGCGCAATCCGGGGCAAATGCTGCAGTTGACCGTGCTTGCGCAAACGGCGCATCCTCAATTGTCGTACCGGTGGCAATACGCGCCGCTGGGCACGTCAACCTTCACGGACATTTTCCCGTATGATCCAATGAACCCGAACTTGAACAGCACGTATACGGTCCTGTCCTGTCAGGAATCCAATGAAGGGCTCTACCAGGTGATTGTGTATAACGGCCTCGGTGCATCGAAAACCTCGAACACCGCTACCGTTATCATTCGCAATCCCCCCGTCATCACGAAGGAGCCGGAGGACGTCGCGGTAAATCCAGGCCAACCCGCGATGTTCACCATCGAGGTGGAAAGCGACAGCGCTGTCACCTACCAGTGGTACAAAAACGATGGGATACTCGTCGATGAGCCCGGCCATATCAGCGGTGCACAAACCGAAAGCTTGCAGTTCATATTCACCGTTGATGGAGACGAAGCCCTGTACTCCTGCAAAGCCACCAATTTGGTCACTACGGTGGAATCCCGCCATGCACAACTGCTGGTGGGGCCGCCGATGTACCTGGACAACGAGCGCGGCGGCGGAAACTTCTATACCAACACCGCGCTGGTGAAACTCGGCGTCGACGTGCATGACGGCAAAACGCCGCGGACCTACCAGTGGTTCAGGAACGGCGCGCCGGTCAATCCGTCGCCACTCCCGGTCCCGGCGGGCGCGGATGTCAGCGTGTACTTGTCCCTGTATGACGTCACGGCGGCGAAAGCCGGCGACTATGTGTGCAAAGTGACGGACCAGCGCGGAACGCTCACTTCCGATACCATTACCGTGACGGTGGTATGCCACTTGGACAACACCCCCGCCATTCTGGGCGATCCGGAACTCATGCTTAAGGTCTGCAGCGATGTTATTGACCTTGAAGTAGCTCTGGACTGTGCCGGGATAGAGCCTGTTACCTACGTATGGTACCGGGAAGACCTTGAGGGCAAGGCGGTGGAAACGGTGGCTTCAGGCGCTGGCCTGAGCACCTTATACATTGACCCCATCACCCTTGCGGATTCCGGATATTATTACGTGACGGTAGAAGACTCCGGCACGGACGGTCCGTTTGAATCCAACCACATTAAGTGCATGATAAGCGCGTGCACCCCGGTCACGGGCGGTTTCGGGCTTGCGGCACTGACGGCCGCCTCGGCACTCTTCGGCGCACTGGCCTTGCGCCGCAGAAAACACTAATTCCTCTCTCATTCGCCGAGGGCCGGAAGCAATTCCGGCCCTCGTTCTTTTATATCATTCCGAAGCGATTGCGATACGGATGCCGATACTCGCAATCCCGGCACTCCGCTTGGTTTTTTTGTGCGGTGCATATATAATGATAAACAACCTCGTGGGGCGTCCCACGATGAAAGGAAGGATATAACCATGGCTAAGGCGAAAACTTCGATTGCCCGGCAAGCGCGGAGTGCGGTTGTGAAACGGGCCCGGAAAGTATCGAAAGAACTGGGCGGCCGCACCGAAGCGGCGCGCGCCCAGGCGCGTCAGCAAACCGTGAAAACGGCCCAGAGCGTGGTCAAGCTTCAGCACAAAGCCTTTGACAAGGCCTTCTCGCTGATAGGACGGCTTCAAAATCAGTCCGAAAAAATGCTGAAAGACGCCGTGGACAAATCGGACCGGCTGCCCAAGGAAGGCAAGGCGGTTATTGACGAGTGGATCAAAACGCTGCATGGCGGACGCGTTAAATTCCAGCAGACCGTGGACAAAAGTTTCGGGCTGGTGCAGCAGTTTTTGAGCCGCGTGGAAGCGGAAAAACCCGCCACCCCGGCGAAAAAGGCCCCCGCGCGGAAAAAAGCGGCAAAAAAGAGACGGACGCGAAAATCCAAGGTGGAAAACGCGGAAAAAATCCCCTTCTAAGCCTTATTTCGCGCAGGAATCTCGGACAGGAGTGAAAAGATCATTATGGTTCGATGGCATCGGACGCTGACATGGCTGCTGATCGCGGTTTTCGCGGCCGGCGCGGCCCATGCACAATGGACATGGACCCCGCAGACCAAGCGGTTCATCAATCTCAAGAAATTGCCGAAGGAAACCCCCGAACTTCAAATAGAACATGCCCGCTCGCTGATGATGAAGAAACAATTCAAAGAAGCGTGGCGGGAAACGCAAAAGTTTTCAGAAGCCTATTCCGACAGCGAACTGGCGGATCAAAACCAGTATCTCCGGGGCGAAATCAAGATGCGCCAGGGCAAATGGATGGACGCCTCGAAAGAATTCCAGCGGGTGCTGTCCGCCTATCCCGAAACGGCGCTGTACGAAGACGCCATAAAAAAGCAGTATGAAATCGGGGACCACTATTACGGCAAGGGCGTAAAAAATCAGAAACACTGGTGGAATCCTCTGCGGAAACGGTCGTACAAAAAAGCCATTAAAGTCTATTCGATGGTGATCGAAAACCAGCCGTTCACCATGACCGCCGCGGAAGCCCAGTACAAGCTTGGTCTCTGCCATTTCGCACGCAAGGAATATCTGGAAGCCTCCTTTGAATACCAGCGGGTCATTGAAGACTATAAAGACTCCGCATGGGTGGACAAAGCCTACTACGACATCGCGATGTGTTATTACAAAGGCTCGCTGGACGCGGACTATGATCAGACCCCCAGTGAGCTTGCCGTGCGTTCCATCGATGATTTCTCGGCGCGCTATCCAAATGACGAACGAAACGCGGATCTGTTGAAGAAGCGTCAGGAAATGCGCAACCGGATCGCCGAACAGCGGCTGATAGTAGCGCAATTCCACGAGAAGCGCCGTGAATTCGATTCGGCGCGCATCTATTATGATCTCCTGACCACTCAGTACAACGACACGCCCTGCGGAAAGACTGCCCAGGAATGGCTGGACAAGCACCCCAAGGTGGAAACCGAATCCCGCGCGGAAATCACCAAACTCCGGAACATCCAATGAAACACTGGTTAATTTTCACACTCTCGGCCGTACTGGTTGCCACCCTCTTCACCGGGTGCGGCTACCGGATGAAAAGCGAACTGGACCCCAAGTACCAAACCATCGCCATTTCGGCATTCTATGACGAAACGCGCGAATACGATCTCCAGGCCCCGCTCACGAATGCGCTGGTCCGGAAATTCATCAACGACGGACGGCTGCGCGTGGTGCCTCCCGATGATGCGGACTTGCTCCTGGAAGGTAAAATCACCAAATATCAGCTTAGAGGGATGACATACGACGCGCACGACGAGACCACGCAATTCGGGCTGGTGATCTGCGCGGCGGTGCGGCTGCGTGATCAACAAACCGGCGAAACCCTCTGGGAAGAACCGCTGTTCGCCGGGGAAACCACCTTCTACACCCGGGCGTTCGGCCAATCCTCGGACCGGTTGCGCGGAAACGCGGAAGCCTTTATTCCCAGCGTGCGCTCCTTCAGCACGGAAGAAGAAAACCGCGCGGCGTCGGAAGCCCTGGAACAACTCGCCTCGGATATTTTTTACCGCACCGTCGAATTGTGGTGACGCCATGCAGGTCCGCGAGCTGATGGATAAAATCGGCAAAGACGCCTTGCCCCCCGTGCTGCTGTTTTGCCCGGGCGCCACCCCCTACAAAAAAGATCTCACTTGGGAACCCGTCCTGGCGGATCGCGCCGTAGCCAAAATCGTCAAGACACATGTTCCGGAAGGCCTGAACGATCTGGTGTACAGTGTGTTTTATGCGGATGAAACACCGGTGGCGGACATTCTGCTGGAAGCCACCACCCTGCCCTTTCTGGCGGAACGCCGCGTGATCCTGGTGCGAAACACCGAACGCTACAATATGATGTCGGGCGAGAAAAAGTCTCCCCTCGCCCCTTTGCTCGACTATATCAATAATCCCTGCGAAACCTCGCTGTTGATGCTGATAGCGCCGCAAATCGACAAACGGAAGAAATTTTACAAGGCCTGCGAGAAAGCCGGCGCCCTCGTGGAATGCCCGCAATTGGACAACCGGGAACTATCCGCCTGGGTGCGCCAGGAAGCCGAAAAACGCGGTAAAAAAATCGACGAGGACGCCATCAGGGAGATTATCCGCCGTGCGGGAAACCATCTGAGCGACTGTTTCAATGCCATCAATCTCGTCGCCACCTATGTGGGGGAAACATCCACTATCCGCGAACCGGACGTGGTCATGGCCTGTGCCGATGTGGCCGAGGAATCTGTTTGGGCGCTCACCGACGCCATCGCCACTTCCGATACCAAGAAAGCCCTGTACACCTTGCGCCAGTTGATTGATTTCGGAAAAAATCCAAACGAGATCATGGGCACCATCAACTGGCTGCTTGAAAACGCCTACCAGGCTTCCTCTGAAACTTCGCTCTCCCCCAAGAGTTCCTTCATCGCAAAAAAGGTGAAGCCCCTGGCCGACAAACTGGGCCTGGTCAAGCTCAAAGCCGCGTTTGCGCTCTGCACCGACACCCACTTCCTCATGCGCAGCACGGGCGTGGATGAAAACCTCGCCCTGGAAATGCTCGTGATAAAACTGGCCGCGCCGAGGCCCGCCAAACGCCCCGCGCGTTCCGCCAAGGTGCAGGTTATTCCTCCTCGCCGATAATGTCCCGATCCACCACTTCTCCGGGCCGCGTCGACGTATACGGCCACAGCTTGCGTCCAGGAAAAATGGAGGTGTTGATGCCCGTGTGTACGTGATCGCCGATGATGGCGCCAAGTTTTTTCCGCCCTGTATCCATCAGCACCCCGCGCACCACGGAACCATGGCTCTGGCTGTCATGCCGCACGTTGGCCGTGATGGTGCCGCACCCCAGATTGACGTCTTCCCCGATAACGCTGTCGCCCACATAGCTGAGATGCGGCGCTTTCGCGCCGTCAAAGAAAACGGAATTTTTAATCTCACACCCATGCCCCACCCGGCATCCGTTGCCGATGGTGGTATAGGGGCGCAGCCAGCAGTTCGGGCCGATGTCGCAGTTCTCGCCGATGCAGACCGGGCCGTCAATAACCACCCCGGAACGGATCCGCGTGGCCCGTCCGATGGACACCGAACCGGAAAGATGGGCGGCGGGGCTGACCTCGCCCAGCACATCAACCGCCTCACGCGCGTCCAGAAGAAATGCATTGGCGTCCAAAATATGCCATGGATATCCGATGGGCAGCCAGTGTCCCTCCGCCTTGACCACGCGGAAATCGGTGGTCTGCGCCAGCGTTTGGATCGCGGAGGTGATTTCAATTTCCCCGCGTTCGGACAGCGACGTATGCTTCAAAATATCAAAAATCGCGGACGTAAATTTATAGACGCCGATGTTGGTGAGATTGGAAAAAATCACCTTCGGTTTCTCCACCAGCCGGATCACGCGCCCCTCCGGCGTCACTTCATAAATGCCATACAGACGAGGATCGTCCACCTCCTTCACCAGTGCCGCTTGGTCCGCCTGCGCCAACTGCGCCAGATCCTCCGCCGCAAACAGATCGTCGCCATTCATGGCAATGAACGGACCGTCCACCAGCGGCTCACACAGCAACACGGCATGCCCTGTGCCCCGCTGTTCTTCCTGCTCGACGTAATCAATGCCGAGCGTGCCGTAGCGATGCCCAAAACGTCCGCGAATCATCTCACTCTTGTACCCCACCACCATCACCACGCCATCCACCAGACCCGCTAATGCATCGAGTTGATGTTCCAAAATGGTCTTGTTCATCACCGGCAAAAGCGCTTTGGGGCGCGTTAGGGTCAAGGGATAGGTGCGGGTGGATTTCCCCGCCGCCATAATCACTGCTTTCATGAACACCTCCATCTCGTGAATACATAAATGGTACCGCAGACACCCAAGGCCGCACAAGCCCACGCAAGCCTTCAAGATTGCTTTGCTTCTCTGCTACGAATGTGGCCGCATTTGGAGGGGAGCGCCTGAGGCTGTCTGAAAATTTAAGAAGTCCCGCAGGATCAATTTAGCGATCAGGCATTGTAAGCGGGAATTTGAAAAATGTGCATCCCCGCAGGGGATGGACAACTCAGCCCAGGGTAAGCGAAGCGCCATCCTGGGGAGATATTTCGCCATAGGTGATACTCTGAAAGAGTTGTACAAAATATTTTATGGAACTCTTACAGAGTAACGTCGTGGGGGTAGCCTTGAATACCCAGGGTGACGCTTCGCTTACCCTGGTCTGTGTTGTCGAATCCTTTCGGAATATCGTTACCTATTCACGCAGTATTAAATAATTTTCAGACAGCCTCTCCTGCTGAGATAACATGGAAGCCGTCAAACAAGATCATTGCCGGCAGGAGAACGCGTTTCACCGCAATTGCATCCGCTCTTCCACCCGGTTAGTATGGATACACATTTCAACAGGAGGATGGAATATGCAATTCATGGTTTCCGTGGTGTGTGCCGCTTGCCTCAGCGCAGTCAATCCGCCCGAACCCCTGTTGCCCATACCCACGCCCCAGCAACTTGCCTGGCAAAACATGGAGTTCGGGATGTTTTTCCATTTTGGCATTAATACCTTCCACAACCTGGAATGGTCGGATGGGAAAAAAGACCCGAAAACGTTTAATCCCACCGAATTTGATGCGCGGCAGTGGATCCAGACGGCCAAGGATGTGGGCGCCAAATACATCGTGGTGACCGCCAAGCATCATGACGGTTTTGCGACCTATCCCACGGCCCACAGCAAGTACAGCCTCAAGGCCAGCCCATGGCGTGAGGGAAAAGGCGATGTGATCCGCGAGGTGTCGGATGCCTGCAACGGCCTGGGCGTTATGTTTGGCTTTTATCTGTCGCCCTGGGATCGGCACGAGCCCGCCTATGCAAGTTCTCCTGCATACGATCAGCATTTTAAAAATATGCTGCGCGAACTGCTCACCAATTACGGCCCCGTGGGGGAAGTGTGGTTCGACGGTGCAGGCTCGCAGGGGCATCAATACGACTGGGACAGCTACTACCGGCTGATTCGCGAACTTCAACCGAACGCGTTGATTGCCATTTGCGGCCCGGATATCCGCTGGGTTGGCAATGAGGACGGTCTCGCGCCAGACACGCTGTGGAACATCCAGGAACGAGGCGGAAATCAGGTCTGGCATCCCGCGGAATGCGACGTACCCATCCGCGAAGGCCAATGGTTCTTTCATACCAAGAGCGAGAAAAAAGTGCGCTCCCTGCAGAATCTGCTGGATATTTTCTACCGGTCCATAGGTCATGGGGCCACGCTCCTGCTCAATGTTTCTCCGGATCGGCGGGGTCTGCTGCCCGATGCGGATGTGGCGCGGCTCAAGGAATGGAATTCCGTCATCAGCGAAACCTTCCGGGACAACTTGGCGCAGGACGCCAGGATGAGCGCAAGCAATGTGCGCGGGAATGACCCGGCGTATGGCCCGGAACAAACACAAAAAGGCTCTCTGACCAATTACTGGGCCACGGACGATGGCGTCACCCAAGCCTGGCTCGAATTGGATTTCGGCGCACCGAAAACCTTTGATCGCATAGTGATAAAAGAACACATCGCCCTGGGCCAGCGCGTGGAGACGCATCATATCGAGGCATGGGATGGTCAACAGTGGAATACGCTTGCGGAAGGAACCACCATTGGCCATCTTCGCATCCACCGGCTGCCCGAGATCACCGCGGCCAAGCTTCGTCTGAATATCACCCAGGCCAAGGCCTGTCCGGTAATTCAAAATATTGGCGTATACAAAGCCTCGGCAAGGGAACAGTGAATCGGGTCAAATAAAAGGAGCCACCATAGGAGAAAGTGACCATGAAACTATGGCTTGTTGTTCTCGGCATAATGAGTGTGGGCGTGGTCATTGCGGAGCCTTCCCCGGAATGGCAGGAGCGCAGCCGCATCGCCAAAACGCTGGACATCGGCGAATCGGCCCCGGATTGGCTCGTCAATTCGGAAACCTATGCGTTTGGAAACAATGATTGGGACGCGCTGGCGGAATCAAAGGTCGCATTCGTCACCCACTGCCCCATAAACCGCGAATACTTCGCGCGGTGCCACGCCTTGGGCATCCGCTGCTTCCCCTATGTCACATTTTACCAGGGCTTCGCCAGCATGACGTATGAAGGGGTGAATCTGAAGGATCATCCGGAGTTCATTGAGGTGGATGAAGCGGGAAATCTCACCCGCACCGGTTTCTGGACTTCCGAAGACGCCAAAAACATGTATACCACCTGCCCCAATGTGCAGGCGTATCAAGACGCCATGGTGGAGTGGGTGCACAAGATCATCGAGATGGGGGCGGACGGGGTGTTCGTGGACAATCTCTGCAGCCGCACGCCGTGTTTTGGCCCGAAGTTCGGCAAGCACGAACATGTATATGAGGATCAGAATCATGCATTCGCCATGCTGCTCAAGCGCGTCCGCGACGTCGTCAAGGAATTGCAGCCGGAAGGGGCCGTATTGGGCAACTCCGCCAATCCGCCTTCGCTCCCGAAGGAATTCTGGAAATACCTGGACGCGGAAATGCTCGAATCCTACATTTGCACCTGGGTCAGCACGGAACGCTGGTTTGACTGGACCACGCATTGGAATCAAGTGGGAAAAGACCTTCAGCCATATGTAAAAGCGGGCAAACAAATCCAGGCGCTGAGTTATCTCGGCCACACCCCCTACGGAATCCGGGAAGATGCTTTCTTCTGTTATTCCAGTGCGCGGCTTGCAGGATTTGTGTGGTCCGGCGGCGCCTTGTCCAATCCCGATATGGCGGATCTATACCGCATGCGCCTCGGCACGCCTCTTTCGGACGAACTGGAAGAAAACGGCGTTCACTACCGGGTGTTTGAACGCGGCATGGTGGCGGTGAATCCGGACAAGGAAAAACCAGCCTCGATCACCCTGCTCCCACCCATTCCCGTCAAACGGCTTCTCGATGTCTTCGGCGGAGGCCTCCAGGCATGGCAACCCTCCGGCAAGATCCGGCTTTCCACGGATACCGGCGTGAAGCACGGCGGCGGTAAATCGCTGGTATGCGAAAATGCGTCCGCCGAAGTGGAAAATGGCGCGCACCAGACCCTTGTGTTGAATCAGGAGACCCCTGCCCCGATTACCGTGTGCGGATGGAGCAAAGCCGAGAATGTTTCCGGCGATCCAGACGCAAATTATTCCCTCTACGCGGATATCACGTATAAAGACGGCACCTTTCTCTATGGGCAGATTGCGCCCTTTGCCATCGGTTCGCACGATTGGGAATTTGCTTCGGTTACCATCACACCGGAAAAAGCCGTGGCCCAACTCACCCTGCATGCGCTGTTCCGATACAAAACCGGTAAAGTGTGGTTTGACGACCTCTCTCTGCGGGAAGAGAACGGTCTTGAGCAGATTGTCAACGGCGGTTTCGAGGACATCAGCCGCGAGAGCCATATGCTCGATCTCACCGAAACCGGGATCTTGGAAATCCCCGCCTATTCCGGGCGCGTCTATCTTTTTACCGCCGGCACTCAAGATGAACTGAGCAAACCCGGCCCTCGACTAACCGTAATAACCTCTCCAGCATTGGGCGAAGTCCGGTTTCGCGTCGATGGTTTCGATTATTGGACCTACAGCGGGCGCTGGACCACGGAATATGTTCTCGGACCCGATTTTGGAAAATTCCACATTACCTTTGACGCCCCAGGCAAGCACACTATTGAAATCGTGGATACCGTCCCGGCCAACATGAAAACCCCCGCCGGTTATGGAAGCGGCGAGCGCCTGGGGCAATTCATGGACCCCTCCAACCCCACTCAAAACAGCGCCGGAAAGAAATTCACGTTCCGCGAGTGGGAAGGATACGGCCCTGCAACCTCCATTGAAGTGGATGTTTCCCAAAGCATTTCCATCACGGCCCTTTTTGATGTGGAACAAGGGACTCCTTAAAAGTCGGAGATTACAAACTAGGACATTTGATAATTCGGGTATTATTAGTATTTTTGGGTAATATTTACTAAAATATTGCTCCAGAATTAATTCGAAGCAAGATGCGATTGCCGAAGGTTGTGAACAAAGGAATGATGGAATAGCCAAAAAAATGGAAAAGGAGTGAAAGGAGTGAAAGGATGGCTGGTGTCTACAATGGATTGGAATAGTTCCTGGATAGCAATGACTAAACACACAAAAACAAAGCAAAAGGCGGAAAAACATGATAACTTACAAATGTCCTCATTGTGGTTTCAGCATCTCAGTGCCGGAGGCTTCCTTAGGAATGGAGGAAATTTGTTCCCAATGTAAAAAGATGAGTATTGTTCCGCTCCAGGATGGGGAACCGAAGGCACAAGGGATCATTAATTCGGATTTGGCATGTGACAAGTCACAAGAAATTGTCAGTCAGGTGCACACCCTTAAGAGCTTGGCGCTAACTAGAATAACTCTTGTCTGTGGTTTCTTGTCTTTTGTATTGTTCGGACTTCTGGCATCCATTCCAGGAATTATTGCTTACGGCTTGGCTTTGTATGGGAACTATCGTGCACGGTCTAGGTGGCGTTGGGGGTGGATGGCGGCAATAGGTCTTTGTCTTTGCCTTATAAATGTGGGCGTGCTCAGAATGATGTATGTTTCACAAAATGAAGCAATGCGACGCGTGTGTATGGCAAATCTTGCAGGGATTGGTCAAGGTCTTGAGTTTTTCTCCGACGATGGCCAAGATGGGGGCTTTTTCCCGCGCCTTTCTCCTTTGGCAGGAAATCTCATGTTTGATAAAGCAGATATAGGGCCAGATTTCATGAATATAGAATGGCTGGCTTGTCCAGAGACTACTTCCAAAAATATATCCGATACAGGCGACAATTACTTGAGTGCGTTCATTAATGACGATAGCTACTTTTATCTTGGATACGCCGTTAGGAACGATCAGGATGTTGAAAATTTTGCGGCTGCGTACCGGGATCATGTATCACGGGGCGTAAGACTGGAAGAAGCCGTTTTGAGTGGCCAGAATGGGTCCGAACCATATGTACTCCATCGTTTAAGTGAGACTTGCAACCTTCTTGTTGCAGATAATAAGTCAAGTGAATCAAGTTCTGAAAAAGAGGCATCAACAATTCCCGTGCTTATTGAAAGATTGGGACATCATCGAAAGGCCGGAGGAAGTGTTCACTACCTGGACGGACATACAAGTTTCTGGGAGTACCCAGGGCCATGGCCAATGACAAAACGCACCATGGATATCCTCGAATCTCTTCATTCAATGGCGTCGGGAAATGGTCCTATACTCATGGGTAAGGAGAAGATTCCAAGGCAGTCAATCAATGCTAATCCACATGGAGACGGGAAATGGATGGGGCATTATTCGATGCAGGGGTTTTGGGTAGCACATGAAAATTCTCTCTATTACAATATGAAGCGCAGGGGTTGGTACAAGTTCGCCAGCCTTGTCGCAGGCAGGCCCCTCGAAACCGCAAGCAATTGGAGCCTTATATCCCCAGGAATTTCCGGATTCATTTTGTGGCAATTGTCCAAGTAAAACGAGGAGATCAAGGGTCTACAAATCAATTCTGCATGATGAATATTTTTTCAATAAATAGTCAAATATCAAATGTAGTAATTCGTATCCCAAAACTTAATTATCTAAGGCAAATAAACAACCCTCATGGCGGTCAAACCATCCATGAGGGTTGTATTTGTTTGCGTTTATGATTTTCGGGGACGCCGCAATCCCAATACTGCCAGTACTCCGGCCAACACGGCGATGCCTCCCAAACCCGCCAGCGGTACCGTGTTGAGATCCACCATCACGTCAACCTCCGCGGATTGTTCCACGTCATCCATATACGCATCCGCAACGGTTACTTGATATATGCCCGCATCATCTCCGCTTATATACCCCCTATGCAGTTCAGATTCATTGCTGATTTCCGCGCCATTCTGCGTCCACACATACGACAATGGCTGGAAACCGCCTTCGGTTTCAATGGCAAGAGCCAGTTCGGCGCCCAGCTTGTACACGCCGCTGCCGGTGAGATCTTTAGTAATCCGCAGATGTTCCGCGGTCATCAGGGAGGCCCAGCCTGTGTCAAATTCAACGCCATCATAGGTGGCCACGCATTGATAGCTTCCTTCATCAGCGATCGTCACGGGGTTCAGAAAAAGCGAGGTTTGTGTGGCGCCGCCAATGGATTCCGCCGCCTTCCCCTCGACATTACGCCACCATTGATACGTAACAGCGCCTCTTCCATGCGATGCGGACGCGGTGAACAGGCCCGCGCCGCCGAGGTATACATGCGTATCCACGGGCTGCTCGGTAAACCCGAACCAGTTCCGCACGCGGTATTCCGGGGAAACCGCCCCGGCGAACGCATTTCCCGCGCGATCATGCACGGCAGTGCCTACGGTAATACGCAGCGTGCCGTTCTGATCCGGATCGTTCAGCGTCACTAGAACCGTGTAAGTGTTCCCTTCTTTAATCACATCACTTACTACGGCGACACCGGCCAATGTGCCTTGCAGGGTGATGTCCGCGGCGGTGAAGGTATCCCCCACATCTTCATTGAATGCCATGCTGAACGCCAGGACATCCGCAGCGGTCGGCGTGATTCCCGCCAATGTCAGCGTGCCGGCCGGGGGCATCGAATCATAGACGACCCTGTAAATATTCGAGGCGGTGTTGCCCTGCGCGCCGGAATCCTGCGCGGCATCCGCCATAACCTGGCACGTCACCGTGCCTTGTGCCGGCGGAGTCACCGGTATGGAATAACTCATCTGGGCGCCGGACAAGGTTCCTTTTGTGCCGTTGGTTACCACGATTTCATCCGCGATCAACCCTGTAACCGGCGAACTGAAGTGAATATTCAGCAAGACAGGAGAATCTTTTGCCGGCGAGTCCGGACCGGTAATCCAGCACCCCGGATTGGGATTGTCGTAATACACCGACGCTTCGCCCGATGCCACATTGTCATTCTGCGTCATATCCTGCACCGCCGCCTCCAAGACCTGACACTTCACCTCCCCCATCATCATCGGAACAAGGGACAAGGTGTAGGGTCCCATGCCGCTGCCGGTCATCGCGCCGGAAATGGTGGCATTCGTCAGCTTGAGATGCGACGTAGAAAGGCCGGTGACAGGCTCATCGAAGTTTATGGTAAACAGGATGGGGGCCGTGTGCACGGGACCGGACGGCGCCATGATGGTACACTTGGGCCGCACGGAGTCAAACGTGGTGCTTCCCAAATTCGATTCGATATTCCCGTTCCCCGCCGCATCCCAGGCCGCGCCCGCAGCCACCTGACAGGTCACCGCCCCCTGGCCCAAGGGCAGGACCGGGAGCGTATACACCGGGCCTTCGCCGGACACAATGCCTTTCTGGCCGTTCGTTACGATTATTTTTTCCAGCAACACCTCCGAAACTGCTTCATCGAAGGTTATGGTGAATTCCATAGGAGCGCTATTGGTGGAGGCCAATCCGCTTACGATACAGGAGGGTTCCTCCGAGTCATACCGCGTGGCACACAGATTGGACATGGTGTTTCCATTGCTCTCTCCGTCCTGTGCAGCATCCGCCGGAACCTGGCAATTCACCATGCCTTGGCCGGACGGCGTTACTTCCAAAGAAAAAACTGTATTGTCCGCCGTGGACAAGGTTCGCCGCGCGGCATTGCTCACCAAAATCTCATCCTCTTCCAGCCCGGTCACAGGTTCGCTAAAGGTCAGCGTAAAGAGGATTGGATTGACTTTGATTGCCGCGCCGGGCGCACTCACGATGCATGTGGGTCTTCCTGACGCATAAGTGACATTTGCCGTATTGGAGGCCGTATTCGTATTGCCTGCGGCATCCTGGGCCACGCCGGCGGGAACCTGGCACGTTACCGCCCCTTCTCCCACGGGCGTGATATCCAGGGTATAGACGCGGTTGTCCGCAGTATTCAGGATTGTTCCCGGCACGCCGCCCGCAATAACGATATCCGATACGGCCAGGTCCATCACTGTCTCATTGAAGGTCAGCGTAAAAAGCATCGGGACGGTCTGTGTGGGCGAGGCCGGCCCCGTGACCACACAGGAGGGTTTTGCCGAATCGTACTGGATCGTCACCAGGGCCGAAGCGGAATTGCCATTGCCTGCGGCGTCCGAGGCCATGTTAGCGGGGACCTGACACGTTACATTCCCATCACCCAAGGGTGTAAGGGGAAGTGTGTACGGGCCCATGCCGCTTCCCGCAAGACTTCCTTTGCTGGCATTCGTAACAACAATCTCATCCGCTATCAGGCCCGAAACATCCTCGGAGAAGAAGATGGTAATTTCCATGGGATTAGCATTGGAAGGCGATACGGGCCCGATCACGGTGCATCCCGGCTTAACCGAATCGTACAGCACGCTCCGAAGATTCGAAGCCTGGTTCAGATTCGACGTGGCGTCTTGCGCCGCGCCCGCCAACACTTCACACGTCACCGCACCTTGCGCCAGGGGAGTGACCGGCAGCGTGTACGATGAACCCGTTCCCAGCAATGTCCCTTTTGTTCCATTCGCCACCACAATCCTGCTGGTATCCACCCAGGTTACGGATTTGTTGAACTGGAGGGTAAAGGGGATCGGATTTGCATTGGTGGAGACGGACGGGGCCGTCACGGCGCACGTGGGCTGCGCATTATCATACGTCACAGAAACAGTAT
>ERZ795059.3006-NODE-3006-length-16765-cov-6.434411_pt1 | contig 16765 bp, 11 predicted proteins | sample MGYA00375143_ERZ795059 | MGnify/ENA primary metagenome ERZ795059 (study PRJEB30188, sample SAMN05720168) | activated sludge metagenome | isolation source: Anaerobic digester | place: USA | collected 2015-01-07 ... | reverse complement strand
TATTTACCTTGCGGAGCTGGCGGACGCACCCCTTTATGTTGTCCATGTTTCAGCGAAAGAAGCTCTTGAAGAGATCAAGCAAGCCTACGGCAGAGGTCAGGCGGTTTACGGGGAAACCTGCTCTCACTATCTTGTGCTTGATACAGAAGACTTGGCAAAGCCCGGTTTTGAGGGGGCAAAGTATGTTTGTTCTCCTGCCCTCAGGACCAAAGAGCACAGGGATGCTTTGTGGGAGGCTGTGAATCGGGGATGGCTCAATGCTATAAGTTCGGACCACTGCGGCTTCGATTACAAAGAGCAAAAGCATATGGGAGCGGGGCCGGGCAAATCCTTTGCGGATATTCCAAACGGCGCACCCAGTCTGCAAAACAGGCTGAACATACTCTGGACTTACGGGGTGTGTGAAGGCAAGATCTCAAGATGCCGTCTGGTGGACCTCTTTGCCACCACGCCTGCCAAAGTCAACGGGCTTGAGAAAAAAGGCCGGATCGAGATCGGGTTTGATGCGGATCTGGTAGTTTTCGACCCGGATTATGAAGGGACCATCAGTGCTGCGTATAATCTCGAAGGAGTTGACTACTGTCCCTTTGAAGGGTTTAAGCAAAAAGGGAGAGCCGAAACCGTATTTCTGAGGGGAAGCAGGATAGTTGATAATGGCAGCTACGTGGGGACAAAGGGACAGGGCAAGTTTATTCCCGGCCGGCCATACGGCCTGGCATATGGCGGATGACCCGCAGCGGAAGTGATGAGGAAGACCTTGTGGTATGACTCAAACTGCCGGAGAGCTACAATAGGAGGGACAGATGGATACGGAAAAAATTATAAGTTATATAGAAGCCCATAAAGAAGACATCATTCGCGATGCGGGAGATCTGATCGGGATACCAAGTATCTCAGACGATCACAAGCAGGTACTCAGGGCTTTGGAGCATGTTCTTGCAATAGGCCGCAGTATGGGATTTCAAGCCCGTTCCGTTTTAAACGGGCAGGCAGGCATTATCGAAATCGGGGAAGGTCCTGAGACTTTGGGGATCCTGGTCCATGTAGACGTGGTCCCTCCGGGGGATGCGGCTTCCTGGGAAACCCCACCCTTTGAACCTGTTATAAAAGATGGAAAGCTATATGGCAGAGGAGCCGTCGATGACAAGGGGCCCATCATAGCCAGCCTCTATGCTATGAAAGCTGTAACTGAGCTGGGAATCCCTTTGAAAAAGAAGGTACAGATGATCATCGGGACACAGGAAGAAGTAGAATGGACGGATATGGAGGCGTATGTAAAGGCATTCCCGCTGCCGGACTACGGCTTTACACCCGACGGAGAGTTCCCGGTGTGCAATATTGAAAAGGGTGTCACCGATATTGAGCTGCTTGTTCCTGTAAAAACCCCGGATATAGAAATGGAAGGGCTTTTCTTAACAGCCATTAACGGAGGCACGGCTACCAACGTGGTGCCCGACCATTGCAAGGCTTCGCTTCTAAAGCGGACCATCAAGAGGGACGGAAATGTCGAAGAAGAGGTCTTTACATTGGAGGGGAAAGGAGTATCGGTTCATTCCTGTCAGCCGGAAAAGGGCAAAAATGCTATATTGGAGCTAAGCAGCCTTTTATCAAAATACCCGCTGGCGGATACGGAGCCGGCAAGACTGGCAAAGCTTCTTGACCGACAGTTCGCAGATATTAATTGCAGCGGGATCGGACTTTATAGCGAGAATGAGTACTATGAAGGGGAATATGTTCACCGCAATATTGTATCTCCCACCATGATATCCACCGAGGAAGGGGCAGTACGCATAAACTTTAATCTTCGCTCTGCCTATGGGACCTGTAAAGAAAAGATCAGGAATGCCTTTGAAGAAATTGCGGCGCAAATAGGAGGAAGCATAGAGAAATTTGCAGGTTTGCCTCCGGTATTCGTAAGCAAGGAAAGGCCATTTATGAAAGTCTTTGCGGAAGCCTATGAAACCGTTACCGGACTGGAAAACGAATTTACTCTCGCGTACGGGGGTTCTTATGCAAAGGCGATGGACAACGTGGTTTCCTTCGGGCCTCTTTTTCCGGGGGAGGAGGATACATGCCACGAAGTAAACGAATACATCGCAATCGACAGCCTTTTGCTTAACGCTAAGGTGTTTGCCGAGGCCATCGGACGGATTGCGCTTTCCGATGCCGGCTTCAAATAAGTTCATCGATCAGAAAGAAGGTGATAAGATGCACGGGACTTAAGCAAACACCCGTTGCCGGCTAAAGATAAAATACAATGATTATGAAAACTTTCGGGTTGATTGTCAGAAAGGCGGTGGAATATGGAATCTTCTTACGGAATCATTAGCTTGATTCCCATCGTTGTTATTTTGGTATTGGCTCTGGTTACAAAAAATACATTTGTTTCTATACTTATCGGTGTAATTACCGGGTTTTTGATCCTGGCAGGTATGAACCCAATGGATACCTTTTATCAATTCATTGATGGGCTATACGAGGTCCTGATGGATGAAACCACCGTTTGGGTGCTTCTGCTGTGCGCACTGTTTGGCGGCCTCATCCAGTTGATGCAGGACTCCGGGGGAGTCCTGGGCTTCGCCACCCTTGCACAAAAAGTGATAAAAGGCAGAAAAGCTTCCATGATAGGGACATGGATCCTTGGAATCATTATTTTTGTTGACGACTATTTAAACTGTCTTGCAGTGGGAGCAGCCACAAGGCCAATTACCGACAGAAACAGAGTGTCCCGGGAAATGCTCGCCTACATAGTAAACTCCACAGGGGTCACGGTATGTGCTATCGTCCCATTCTCAACCTGGGGTGCATTTATGTCTGCGCTTATGATTGAATCCGGAATGGGTGAAGGGATGACTGCTTTCAGTGCATATGTTTCTGCCATACCTTTCGTGTTATACGGCTGGCTGGCGGTCATTTTTGTGCCTTTATTCGCCCTTGGGGTCGTGCCTTTATTCGGGCCCATGAAAAAGGCGGAAAAAAGAACCCTTGAAACAGGGCAGGTATTATCCGATGAATCTAAAGCGGCCTTGATAGAGCTCCCCGAAGAGGAGAGGGCTTTTGAGGGCAAAAAATGCAATGCTCTCAATTTTATTATACCGATTTTGGTGGTAACAGCCGTGACCATTATTACTGAGGACATGGTGGTCGCTTTACTGGTATCCATCTTAGTTTGCCTTGTCATGTATCTGCCTCAGCGGCTCATGAGCTTTACGAAGTTCTTTGATTCTGCTGTCAAGGGGATGGTAGACATGTTCCCGGTATTAATACTTATAATCATGGCTTATGAACTGATTATTATCAACGAAGGGCTGGGCATGACAGACTTCGTTATCAGCGGAGCCCTTAAAGCACTTAACCCGGCGTTGCTTCCGGTCACTATTTTCGTAGTAATCGCCGCGCTTTCCTTTGCTTCCGGAAGCTTCTGGGGGCTTGCGGCTATCGCCTTCCCCATCGTCGCTCCTTTAGCGGCAGCCATGGACGTCAATCAGTTTTTATGCGCCGGAGCTTTGATCTCAGCTGTATGTGCAGGGGGGCATATCTGCATTTACAGTGATACCGTCATTTTGACCTCGGCTTCGACACAGTGTTCTCCGGTGGATTATTTTAAATCCTCCTTCCCTTTGATAATGCCTCCGTTTATTCTGGCGGCAATAATATTCCTGATTTTGGGAGTTATCATGTAATAAGGCTGCCACAACGCAGTATTTTCTAAACGGCCGTCGAAAATAAAACACGGCCGTTTATGTTTATTTTTGGAACAAAAAAATATGCAGAGAATACTATATGGTATATCATCAATAAAGGAGTTGATTCTGTGAGATATATTGTACAACCATGGGAAACCTGGGAAAAAATGAACACGTTAGCCTCGCGGTTCGGTGTGACTCCGGAAAGCTTAGTAGCGGCAAATCCGATTCTAAACGCTATACCCCTTACTCCGGGAATGCAGCTGACGATACCGGGAAGGCCGGAGTTAGAATTTCCGGCCGGCACTTATATCGATTACATTGTTCAGCCGGGGGATTCAATTTATGAAATAGCCAGAAGATTTCGGCTGAACTACAGAAATGTTGTTTCCCAAAATGCCCAGATCCCGAATCCGGACGTGATCTGGCCGGGCCAGGTCCTGAAGCTTGTATACAGGTAGCCCGATATGACGGATAGTAAGGAGGAGGGTTCGCACTCTCCTCCTTACATTTACTCTTCTTTTACCTCTTCTTGGCATTTAACATAATATTCCCAATAATGAAGTTAAGAAATAGTATTTGGAACATTACCAAGGAACTTTATCTGGGTTCGATAGAGGATTGAAATGTAACAGAAAAATAGGGTTAAATAACAGCAGGAGCATTGGAGCCGGGCTTGGATACATCTTTTTTGTGCATCAAAGCCCGGCACGTTATGCCGTTATAGACTTTTGATATAATTAGGGTTATTATTGAAACATAAATGATTTGCACTGCGTCTTATACAAAGCTAATTATAAAGGGGGTAAGTTTCTTGGGATATGCACTTAACAGAAAGCTGGGGTGCCTGATGCTGGCGGCAGCCTTATGTTTTTCGTTTTTTTTGCCGATGGAAAGCTACGGCGCATCCACCTTTTCGGATATTAAAGGCCATTGGGCTGAACAATACATTGAGAAGGCAGTAGCCCAAGGCATTATCAAAGGCTACACCGATGGGAGATTCCTGCCGGATGAAAAGGTAACCCGCGCCGAGTTTATCAGCATGCTGAACCGGGCTTTAAGAAATACAGCTACTGGAAGCAGCAGCTTCAACGATGTGTACAGGGATGCCTGGTATCACACCGATGTGTCGAAAGCGGTCACCGCAGGCTTTGTCAGCGGGTTTGACGACGGAAGTTTCCGCCCGAATTATAAGATTACCAGGCAGGAAGCAGCTGTGATGCTGGCAAGGATCATCCCTTCCTACGGTTACAGCACTAATTTGAGAGGCTTCAAAGATTATTCCTCTATCGCAGATTGGGCATATGCATCACTGGCTAAGGTAAGCGGCAAACGCTACATTTCAGGATATACCGACGGATTGATACATCCTTTGGATCCGCTGACCAGGGCTCAAGCGGCAAAGATCATCAGCGATATCATAATAAAGGAAACCATTGATCCGACGGATCCCGTCATCAAAAAGAACGGAACTAAACTTTCCGGCAGAATATTTTCAAACAACGTGACAATCCATAAAGACCTGGATGATGGAAGTGCAGATCTGGATAACTGCGTCATATTAGGGAAGCTGATCGTGCAGGGAGGCGGCGACAGCACTGTTACAGTAAATAACTCACGGGTCATCAGCGCATCGGTGAACCGATCAGCCGGCCCTGTCAGGCTGCTGGCAAAAGGGGAGACTAATATTCTTAGCACGGCATGTTCGGGGGAATTCCTGCTTCAAACGACAAATCTGACAGGGGATGCTTTCGGCCCGGGCTTTGAAAAGGTAAGCTTTTCATCTTCCGCATCCGGAACCTTGCAGGGGAACTTCCCATATGTTGCTCTTGACGGTTCATCAGCGAAGCTGAAGCTGACTTCTGGGACAATCACGACTCTGGATATAAACTCAGCCGGGCGGAGGTCCGATATCACCTTGGAGACCAAAGCTTCCGTGAACCAGGCAAACGTCTACGGCGAGTCTTATTTCCACGGCGCCGGCGTCATTTCAAATATGCAGGTTTACGCAAAGGGCGTGACTTACGAAACTAAGCCTAAAAGGTGGACCATCAACTCCGGCGGAGAAACTCCGTCTCAAAAGGATGCCAAGCTGGACATCACCTTCGATCCGGCCGAGGGCAAAACCAACATCTATTTAGATACTAAAATCACCATCACCTTTAATTCCGCAGTGAGAGAAAAGGACGGAAGCTCGATTACCAACGGAGAGATTCCGGATATCGTTACCATTCGCAAGGGGTCAACAACAGGAAGCACCGTGGCTTACAGCGGGTCCATCAACTCAGCGAAAACTGTCATGACCTTGACCCCCTCATCTCCGCTGGAGTCAAAGACAAAGTATTATGTGGTTATAAAGTCAGGGACTATGATAAACGAGAATGATGAAAGAAATGAGGCTGTAACCTCGTATTTCACCACCGGAAGCAATGCTGAAAAGCTGATCGTCACCTACTCTCCAGCCAACGGTGATGTAAAGGTTGCGGCGGACAAAAGAAGCTTTACCATTTCTTTTTCGGAAGGAGTGACAAGGTATAACGGCAGCACCCTCGCTACCAATGACAGCTATTTGAAAAGCAGTGTTGTTCTGTTCCAGGCAGGAAGCAGCAATGTAAACGCTGATAATTACAATGTTTCTATCAACAGCAGAAAAACCCAGATAACCATTTCCTTGGAAGATAAATTCAATCTGTCGTTGAATACGAAATACACCATAGGCATCAGATCCTCAACGCTCAAAACAGCAGACGGAGTTGCGGTGGCATCTTCCAGCGCCGCCTGGACTACGGCTGGTACGCCTGAGCTCGGCGCCGTCAGCACGATTCCTTATGAATTGTCAGCAGATCTTAAAGCTACGCCAAATGTAAGCGGGACTATTTATGCTGTGCTTATATCGGCAGCAGATACTAAAGTCCCAACAGCGGCCCAGATCAAAGACGGTAAGGATGCCGACGGCAATACTGCTATTGCGGCCGTCAGCGGTGCAGCGACCGCATCAAAAGCAGCGACATTGAAACTTTCAGGAGCCGGGATATCAAGAGATACAAATTATAAAATATATGGAGTTTTATACGACGGAAGCAATAATTTCTCTGCAGTGGTAAACTCAGCAGTTAAGACAGAGCCCTTGAAATTAAGATCGCTGAGAGTTTTCCCCGTAATCGGCGGAATTGAAAGCCCTGATGCACTTTCAGGTAAGTTTAATTCAGACACGACTGTTTACAGTATCCTTGTCGATAACGGTACCGAATTCGTGAGAGTTACGGCAGATGCCAATGTGGGCGATGAGGGTTTCGCCGGAGATTTGCTAATAAATGATGAGAAAAATACTGCCGATATTCCTATAGTTGCCGGGAAGGCGACAGTGAGCGTCGCAGTCAAAGAGGACGGCAAAATAAACACCATGACCTATACAGTCAATATTAAAGAAAAAGGTACTGCCGAACTCAAGTCGATTACCATAGGAGGTGATCCCTATGATCTTGTGTCGGGAGCAAAATATCCTCTGTCAGCAGATGTGTCCGTCGATATCCAGATCGTTATTAATGCGGTAGAATCCGGTGCATCAATACAAATTGGTTCCGATACATACAACTCGGGAGATCCAATTGAGAGGACCGTGACATCAACTGCTGATACGCTTCGGTTCACAATCTGGTCGGCTGACGGGGTTACGAAAAAGGATTACACCATTTTGTTTGAACGGATATAAGGGAAGGGTATCAGCACTGTACACTACGAAGGATGAGGAGGGAGATGCCATGAGTTGGAAGTTTGTATTATCATTGGTTTTTGCATTGGTGGTTGCATTGTTTGCGATTCAGAATGCTTACTCGGTGGATGTCAAGTTTCTTGCCTGGGAAGTTAATATCTCGCAAGCCTTGATCGTGCTGGTCTCGGCAATTTTCGGCGCCCTTGCCGCCGCATTTTTAGGGCTTGTGAATCAGATGAAGCTCAAGGCGGTCATCCGTGGCGACAAGAGGACGATAACCGCTTTGCAGGATGAAAATCAGGCCATAAAAGTTAAGCTGGAACAAGCAGAAAAAAAAGCGATATCCGATGTGACATCAGCCGCGCCGGATATCGTTCAGCCTGTGGAATAGTCCTGATCAGAATTTATTATGCAGTTCAAAAAGTGTAAACCTTTCGATCAGCTCTCTTAATTCGGAAGCCTGCGCGCCAAGTTCTTCACTAGCTGCAGCGCTTTCTTCAGTGCCCCATTGAACGGCTGCTGTGCTCCATATCAGTTTCCGCTTCCGTTGTCAGCTTTCCTGATTCCGCCGTATTTACAGCAACAGATTATGCAGGTGCATACAGCATTGGAAAGGAGCTCTAGGTAAGAGCTCCTTTTTATTTGAACTGCCTCAGCAGCAACAACGTCGCCGTCTGCAACATTGGCCTCTTCCGCAACAATCGCAGCAGCAGCAGCATCCGACTGCGACACCAATAATAAACGGGATCACAGGCATATTACCAACCTCCCTTCGCCGCTACACTTAATATATGCAAAACCTAAAGTCAGAGTTCCAGTATAGCAAGCCATATGTATGCCGCTCATGATAAGAGGCATAGAAACCGGATGAAACGGAAAACCTATCAGCGGAGGTGAGGGCAATTATGGAAAGCAATATCGAAATGTATAGTGAGGGGCAGGGCCAAAAAAAATCTTTGTGGGCCGCTACCTGTGAAATCGAAAAAAGGGATCCGCTGCTGGAGGAGTATTCGGAGTCTGAGGCGGTGATAATAGGAGCGGGTATGGCAGGTGTCTTGACCGGCTGCATGCTGCAGGAAAAAGGAATAGACACGGTTATTGTTGAATCCTGCCGCATAGGGGGCGGGGTAACGGGCTATACTACTGCAAAAATCACATCACAGCATAATTTGATATATGACAGACTTATAACTGATCTTGGTATAAAAAAGGCCCGGCAGTATGCGACTGCAAATCAAAATGCCATTGATGGGTTTCGCAGATTTGTACGGGATAAAGCGATAGACTGCGGATTGGAAGATAGACCGGCCTATCTTTATACACTGAAAGCAGAAAGGATCAAGGATCTTGAAAATGAATCGGAGTCAGCGAAAAAGCTTGGTATCCCAAATACGCTTTTAAAAAAGCCCGGTTCGTGCGGAGCTGACGGATGGGGCCTTCCCTTTTCGGCTGAAGCTGCTTTAAAGTTCTATGATCAGGCTCAGTTCCACCCCTTAAAATTTCTCGGTCCCATAACGAATTCGCTTAAAATCTATGAAAATACAAAAGTCATTGATGTGTTGCCGGCAGAGAGCGGCACTGCGCCCAATAAATCCGGAAAAAGTATTGTCGTCACCGAGCGAGGGAAAATAGCCGCAAGATATGTGGTATTTACATGTCACTATCCCTTCTTGATCCTTCCCGGCTATTATTTTGCCCGCCAGTACCAGGATAGGGCATATATTTTAGCATTATCCGCAGCTTCTCAGGTAAACGGCCTTTATATCGGGATCGATCAACCGGCTTGGTCTTTTCGTAATTACGAAGATCTGCTGCTCTTTGCGGGCGGCAGTCACAGGACGGGGCAAAACGAAAAGGGCGGGAACTATCAAGCGATGAGAGATGAAGCAAAGAAACTGTTTCCTGAAGCTAAGGAATGCTATGCCTGGTCAACTCAGGATTGTATGCCTCTGGACGGTGTCCCATATATCGGACAGTATGCCGGCGATAAACCGGGCTGGTTTGTTGCCACCGGGTTTCAAAAATGGGGAATGACAAGTTCAATGATAGCAGCCGACATTATTTCTTCAGATATTTTGAACAAGCCATATGAAATTGCGAAGGAGGGTGCGGAGGTTTTTTCGCCGCAGAGGTTTACTGCCCCCAAATCTTATAATGAACTGTGGGAAGATGTTAAAATTATAGGGAGCGGACTTTTGCGAGAGATATTTTCAATACCCGAAAAAGAGGCGGCTGCGGTAATGCCGCAACATGGAGGCGTAGTGGAATATGACGGGAAAAAATCAAGTGTTTTCCGGGATGATAATAATACCTTGCATGCGGTATTTTCAAAATGCACCCATATGGGTTGCCAGCTTGCCTGGAATCCTGAGGAAAAAAGCTGGGACTGCCCCTGCCACGGCTCCCGGTTCAATATTGGAGGTCATGTGGTCAGCGGTCCTGCAGTTAAAGATTTAGAAAGGGTTGATAAAAACGCTATAAAATAGTATTATTAATTGGACTACGCACCTCCGTGATTTTTCGAGAGGTGCGGTATCCTGATTATTACCACATAATACAAATCATGTTTATACATATTATCGAGGCGAAAATGAAGAAATATTCGAAGATCTGTATCCTTGTTTTTACTGATATTTTTTTTCTCAATCTGGCCTTTTGTTTAGCTTTGTTGCTGCGATTCGATTTTGCGGTCGATTCCAGTGAATTCAGCAGATATTTTTCGATATATGTCAACTGGGCTGTGTTGATTACTGCCATCAAGATTGCTATAAATGCCCTGATAGGGCTTTATAATAGCTTGTGGGAGTATGCGGGCATTGAAGAAATATTCCGTGTCGGTATTGCAGCATTCTTCGGTTTTGCTTCGGTGATCCTGGTAATGCTTTATCTGCAGCATATGCTTCCGAGAAGTACATATCTAATGGTTTTAGCTTTTGATATCCTGTTCCTCGGCGGATCCCGGATCGGTTACCGGTTTTTACGAGGTGTTCGAAGCGCATGGAACCCCTGGCTGTTAGGGCGATGGATATTCAATGGCAACGCAGGTGTTAACAAATGCTCCCGGGTACTGATCGTCGGCGCGGGAGATGCGGGGGCCAGCATGATCAAAGAGATTCGCCAGAACCCGGGTTCGGGTAAGCGGATAATCGGCGTTATCGATGATAATCGGGCAAAGATCGGCACCAGGATCGCGGGGAAAAAAATCTTGGGCGACAGGGGTTTTATTCCGGCAGCGGTGAAAAAATACGGCATTGATGAAATAATCATCGCTATCCCTTCAGGGACGAGAAAAGACATCCAGGCGATTGCCGGCATATGCGGGGAGACCGGGTGCAAGACCAGCATTCTTCCGGCTTACATAGATCTGATCGACGGTAAAGTCAGTGCAAGCAAATTGAGAAGGGTCAATATTGAAGATTTGCTGGGACGAGAGCCGGTGATGCTCGATAATGAGGCTATAAGCGGTTACATAGAAGATAAGATCGTTTTGGTCACAGGGGCGGGAGGTTCTATCGGATCGGAGCTCTGCCGTCAGATCGCAAGGAACAACCCCAGGAAACTGGTGGCATTGGATATTTACGAAAACAGCCTTTATGAGCTGTGCGTAGATATGCAAAGATTATACTCGGAGCTGGAGCTGACGCCGGTGATTGCTTCGATACAAAATTCAAAGAATCTTACCCAGATCTTTGAAAAACATTGCCCTCATGTGGTGTTTCATGCGGCTGCACATAAGCATGTGCCCCTGATGGAGAAAAACCCCAGGGAGGCTTTGCTGAACAACATCATCGGCACAAAGAACGTGATTGATTTATCCGATAAGTACACCGTAGAGAAATTTATTCTTATTTCAACGGATAAAGCTGTTAATCCGACAAATGTTATGGGTGCCACGAAGCGAATAGCGGAGATGCTTATGCAGGACAAAAGCAGGGTGTCGCAAACTGTCTTTTCAGCCGTACGGTTTGGGAACGTTCTTGATAGCAACGGCAGCGTCATTCCCATATTTAAAAGGCAGATAGAGCAAGGGGGCCCCGTAACGGTGACCCATCGTGATGTCACCCGCTTTTTCATGACCATTTCCGAAGCGGTGCAGCTTGTGATCCAGACAGGCGCCATGGCTGCAGGAGGCGAAATATTCATTTTAGACATGGGCGAATCGGTAAAAATTAAAGAGTTGGCGGAAAACTTCATCAGGCTTTCCGGTTACACACCCTACACAGATATAGACATCGTGTTCACGGGCCTTAGGCCCGGCGAGAAGCTTTATGAAGAATTGCTGATGGACGAGGAAGGGATACAAAAAACCTCTCACGGAAGTATCTTTATCGGAAAACCGACGGCGCCTCCTCCCGCTCTGGAGGAAATTCTGAAACAAGGAGAAGATGCCCTGGGGGATGAGGTGGTGAAGGTATGCAGAAAATCAGATGAGAAGATAAAAAAATGGCTGCAAACCATCGTGCCGACCTATATAAACGGCGATGGCGGCGGATTATACGTGAGTACGGGTTACAGCAAATGACCGGGGAGGAATAAATGAGGATCGGAATAGACTTTAATGAATCTGCATTGGATAAAGGACAGCTGGCAGAAAAGCAAAAGGAGTTGTCTGCTGGCCAGCGACGTTTGGAGTCCGGAAAAGAAGCATTTACAGGCTGGGTCAGGCTGCCGGAGGAAATCAATAAGAAAGAGATCATAAGGATAAAGACCGCAGCGGCGGATATCCGGCGCAAGTGCGATGCCTTTATCGTTATCGGTATAGGCGGATCTTACCTTGGAGCAAGGGCCGCAATAGAAATGCTGGGTAAAAAAGGATCCTTGCCGCAGATTTATTATGCCGGACACAATATCAGCGGCACATATCATGCAGAGCTTTTGGAGGAGCTTGAGGGTAAAGAAATATGCATCTGCGTTATTTCTAAATCCGGCACTACTACAGAACCCGGCATTGCTTTTGCGCTTTTAAAGGATCTGCTGATCTGTAAATACGGAAAAGAAGAGGCACGCAGGCGGATCTATGCCGTTACCGACCGGAATATCGGAGTTCTAAGAGAAGAAGCGGACAGAGAGGGCTATGAAAGCTTTGTAGTCCCCGAGGATATAGGCGGGCGGTATTCGGTGCTGACAGCCGTCGGACTGCTGCCCATTTCCGTTGCCGGGATCGATATAGATGAAATGCTTTCCGGGGCTAAAAAGATGATGAAACCGCAGTTATTTTTGGAAGACGATGCGGCCATGTATGCCGTTGCCAGGAGCCGGTTGTTTTCCTCGGGAAAAGTGATCGAGGTTTTTGAATCTTACGAACCGAGACTGTTTTATTTCTGCGAATGGCTGAAGCAGCTTTTCGGTGAAAGTGAAGGAAAACAAGGTAAAGGGATATTCCCGGCCGCGCTGCAGTTCAGTACGGATCTGCACTCTATGGGACAATTCTTACAGGACGGACATCAGATTTTTTTTGAGACGATCCTTAATGTAGAAGAACCGCCTGAGGATCTTACCGTGCCTGAAAGCGCCGGAGAGCATTTGGCAGGGCTGAGCATGAACAGGGTGAACCGGGCAGCGGTTTACGGGGTCATGGCAGCACATCGTAAAGCCGGTGTGCCTATGATAAAAATCGATATACCGGCACTGACGCCCTATTATTTCGGACAGCTGGTATACTTTTTTGAAAGAGCTTGCGCTCTTTCCGGATACCTCTCGGGGGTCAATCCTTTTGATCAGCCGGGAGTTGAGGAATATAAGGCAGAAATGCGCAAGGTATTGAAAGATAGTTAGCAGGGAAAGGGAGGAAGTTATGGCAATGGTACGGCTGGAAAAGTCAGAACGGATAGGGCTGATTCGAATCGATCGCCCTGAGGCGATGAACTCTTTAAATGAACAGGTTTTAACCGAACTTTCAGCCGCAGTGGATGCCGCTGCGGCTGATCCCGGGGTATTGGTGATCATTATAACAGGAGAAGGAAAGGCATTTGTTGCAGGAGCCGATATCGCGGGGATGCAGCCCCTTGATGCCAAAGGAGGCTATGAGTGGGGACGTCTGGGACAAAAGGTGTTCCGCAAAATTGAAACCTTGGAAAAACCGGTCATTGCCGCGGTTAACGGTTTTGCACTGGGCGGCGGATGCGAACTTGCTATGGCTTGTGATATCCGCATCGCAGGTGAGAAGGCCAAATTCGGACAGCCCGAAGTGGGCCTGGGGATAATACCGGGGTACTCAGGGACTCAAAGGCTGCCCAGGCTCATCGGCAAAGCCAAAGCGATGGAGCTGATACTGACCGGTGAAATAATCGGCGCCGACGATGCAGCCGCCATCGGCCTTGTAAATAAGGTTGTCCCCCAAGAGGCTCTGATGGATGAGACTTTTGCCCTTGCTGCAAGAATTGCAGGGAATGCGCCGGTTGCAGTGTCCTATTCGAAAAAGGCTATTGTTGAGGGGCTTGATTGCAGCGATATGGATCAGGCTATAGAGGTCGAGGCAGAGCTTTTTGGCAGGTGTTTTGATACAGTAGATCAGAAGGAGGGCATGGGGGCATTTCTTGAAAAAAGGAAGCCCGGGTTTACAGGAAAATAACGGATATTGTATAGTAAACGGTTTAAAATACTGTATAATATTTCACTGTTAATAAGCATTCCCATAAGGAAGTGTTATGAAGTATAAGAAAATTTCCCGGGAGGCTTTGAAAATAGATTCAGATCAGATATCAAAAGGGTTCTGATCATAGAAAATATTGATAGAGGAGGATAATCATGAAAAAGATCGGCGTATTAGGCACGGGCACCATGGGCGCAGGGATTATTCAGGTTTTGGCACAAAGCGGTTATGAGGTAGTGCTCAGAGCCAGAAGGCAGACATCGGTGGACAAGGGGATAGCAACGGTCGAAAAAAATCTGGATAGACTGATTGCAAAAGAAAAAATCACTGCTGACCAAAAAGCGGATATCATGGGCCGGATAAAGGGCTCGACAGACATATCCATAATAAAGGATGCGGATCTTGTCATCGAGGCGGCCACCGAGGAAATGGATTCAAAAAAAGCTTTGTTTGCAGAGCTTGATGAGCTTTGCAAGCCTGAAACTATCATAGCTACCAACACCTCATCCCTTTCCATTTCGGAGATCGCAGCAGCTACCAGCAGGCCTGATAAAATCATCGGCATGCATTTCTTTAACCCCGTTCCCATGATGAAGCTGGTCGAGATCATTAAGGGCCTTGCCACATCCGAAGAGACGAAAGAAACCATTCTTAAGCTGACGGAAGATCTGGGAAAGACTCCTGTTCAGGTTGAAGAGGCTCCGGGGTTTGTTGTCAACAGGATCCTCATCCCTATGATCAATGAGGCGATAGGGATACTGGCGGACGGGGTTGCGAAGGCCGAAGATATCGATGAAGCGATGAAGCTGGGAGCCAACCATCCAATGGGGCCATTGGCATTAGGAGATCTTGTAGGGCTTGATGTATGCCTCGCTATCATGGAAGTGCTTTACACCGAATTCGGAGACCCCAAGTACAGACCCCATCCTCTGCTTAGAAAAATGGTTCGCGGAGGGAAGCTGGGCAGGAAGACCGGTGTGGGATTTTTCGATTACAGTAAGTAAATAAGCATAACAATATACATTGCGGCAAATTGAACGTACACTAAGGGCCAAAGTAAAATAAAGAATTTTTACGGGACAGAGTGCTTCACTCTGTCCCGTTTAAACTGTGCTGCATTTGTGCCAAAACTCTTCTCCTTGCCGGGGAACAATTTGTGTCGCTAATCGTCATAAAAACAGGATGCAATAAATATGAAGATTTTTTTAAAACATTTTTTTATATGGCTGATAGCCTTCACGGTTATCCTTATACCTGCCACCTTCGCGTTGGACAAGCTTGGCGGTATTCGTATTTTCCAAGGGACCGAAAGCCTTGCGGATGCGCAGGATCTGTTAGTTGATCCCGAAAGTCCTTTTCTTGAAGCTTTCGGTGAAGCGAAGCGGGTCAATATACTGGTTCTTGGTGTTAACGACGGGCTTTCGGATACAATAATGCTGGGGAGCTACGACATGAAAAACCAGCACGTTGATATTATTTCTATACCCAGGGACACATACTATGATCGGCGGGAAGCAACCACCGCCGGCTCGTACAAAATAAATGCCATTTACAGGAACGGTACGGCGGTGGGTACCGCAAGGGCAGTAAGCGATGTGCTTATGGGGATGCCCATTCACTACTATGCAGTAGTCGACTATGACGGTATCGGTCAGATCGTGGATTCCATAGGAGGAGTGCCGATGGATATCCCGTTCCATATGCATTATGAGGATCCTACCGATGAACCTCCTTTATATATCGATATACCTAAAGGGCCGATAATAATCGACAGCAGCAACGTACAGCAATTCCTCCGCTTTCGAAAAGGAAGCAAGGGTTATCCCGGCTATCCTGAAGGGGATATAGGGCGGGTAAAGGCACAGCAGGAATTCATTAAATCCGCTCTTCGGGAATCCATCGGGTTCGGCATTCCGAAGGTTGCCAAAACGGTGATCAAAAATGTGGATTCCGACCTTACTCTTTCCATGGCGGTAAAGATAGCGGGAAAAGCAACGGGACTTAAGCGTGAGGATATAAAAACCTGGTTAACTCCGGGTACTCCAGGCATGAAAAACGGGGCATCATACTGGTGGGTGGACAAACCTGCCGTGGAGAAAATGCTGAAGGAAATATATTCGACAGATACTCAGGAGCCAGAATCGGAATATCAGGAATAAATACTTTTTACTTTTCTTTTATGCCTGAATGGTATAAAATATTATGGTATCATGTTTACTGGTTAAGGTCGGATTAAAGGCATGTAAATAAGTGAAGGAATGGTTGACTTCTCATGAAAGCGGAACGCAAAAAACCTTCAAACGGTTCAAATGGAAAAAGTATTGTTACGTTCCTCATCTATTTTTCAGCTGCATTCCTTATCTGTGTGGGAGTGCTTATAGCAGCAGGCACAGCAATAAAAGAAGTCAAAGAGAGTCAGATTTTTGGCGAGACTGAGACGAATCTGATGGACGATATGCCGGTCCTGGTTAATGAAGACAGTATTTTTTTTGAAGCCTTCCGGGGGAAAAACAGGGTCAATGTGCTGATGATGGGTTTAAACGAGAATCTGGCCGATACCATCATGGTAGTCAGCTTCGATTACGATGCCAAACATGTTGATCTCATATCGATTCCAAGAGATACTTATTATTACCGCAAAGGATATCACAATCCCGGGGCCCTGAAAATCAACGCTATTTATCAGAACACAAATGAGCCTTTGGAAACAGCTGTGGCAGTCAGTGAAATCCTTTTGGGCATGCCCCTTCACTTCTATGCCATAGTGGATTACGA
>ERZ795059.3003-NODE-3003-length-16777-cov-6.854383_pt1 | contig 16777 bp, 13 predicted proteins | sample MGYA00375143_ERZ795059 | MGnify/ENA primary metagenome ERZ795059 (study PRJEB30188, sample SAMN05720168) | activated sludge metagenome | isolation source: Anaerobic digester | place: USA | collected 2015-01-07 ... | reverse complement strand
TAAAATGAAGAAAAATTTGGGTGTAATAAAAGAGGCCGAAAAAGGGATTAAAATAATATAGACTCGTAAAAACAGAGGGGACAGAGATGGAAAAGTATAAGTTCAGGCAGGTTGATAAACATTTATACATTAATTTTTTAAGGCGTTCTGAAGAATGCCTTAAAAACGCGAAAAGGGCCTTTGATAATAACGAAATAATGTCCGCTCCTATAAGCGCAGTTCATTGCTGCATAGCCGCGCTGGATGCCTTATGTGTAAACCATATGCGCAAAAGGCATGCAGGGTACAATCACGAAGACGGAGTAAAATTTATATATGGTATTAATACGGTGAAAAAAGAAGATCTTGAAACTATAGGTTCAAAAGCCATGAAAGTTATTAAGATGAAAAATATGGCGGAATATGAAGAAAGGATTATGAAACCAAAAGAAGCGGAAAAAATGATTAAAGACGCTGAATATGTACTTGAAATGGTAAAAAAATGTACAGGATGAATTGATATTAATAAAGGTTAAAATAACAGCAAATTAAGCTGTAAGCATATAAGCATAAGCGGATAACAGAAGGTTTAATTTTTCTTCCGACCCTCTGACCATCCGATCATCTGACCTTCCATTCCTTCTGTTTATATTGCTTTTTTATCTGATTTCGGGCAAAATAGGGGCATGAAAAAAATACAATTCTTTATTTTTCAGATAATTTTATTTATTGGTTCTGTTCCTTTGTTATTTGCCGAAGACGGGCATGACCACGAAGGCAAGCTTGGCGCTATACATGAAGCGATAGAGGCCTTAAAAGCCGGCAGCCCCGGAGCTTTCTGGGGCGTTGCTTCAATATTATTCGTTTACGGGCTGCTTCACGGCGTCGGTATGGCGCACGGCGGAATTATTGTACAGGCGTGGGTGGTTGCTTCCAAAAGAAAATTTTCAAATGTTTTTATAGCCTCATCAATGACAGCGGTTTTTCACGCTTTATCCGCGTCTGTTGTGGTGTTTGGCACATGGTTCCTTCTTAAATCCACGGTGCCTGTTGACAGGTTAAATGAAATTATGAAGTTTGTGGCCGGCGGGATAACAATAAGCATAGGCGCGTATATGCTTTACACATTTATTATTGCCAAGATAAAACATGAATGCGTGCACTGCCACGGGAATGTGAATGACGGAAATCCTTTTTTAATAGCATTCAACGCCGGCATAATACCGTGCCCGGTTACAAGCGGAATTATTGTCACTGCCATAGCGCTGGGGCTTGTAAAACAGGCTGTATGGTTTATGCTTATTTTTATGTCGGGCATGGCGCTTGCCACAACCGCGGTATCGGTTGCGGTATGGTTTATAAGGGAAAAAACCGCGGGCGATAAGTTCAGAAAAGCGGGCCATATAATAGAAGACATACTTCCGGTGTTGGGCGCGGCAGTTTTCATAATAATAGGAATAATAGTCATAGGGTCGCCTGTATAAAAAACAGCAGATAATTCAAACATATTGTGCTATTATAAGAAAGAATAAGGGCCTTAATTGTGTTTGATTCCAATATCACGAAAGGCGCAAACGGTGGCAAAGCTTAACAGAGAACAGAAAATAACAGTTTTATACGCGGCCGCGGCTGCTGTCCTTGTTCTGGCATCTGTTATAGGCATGATGCAGTGGCTTGAAAAAATAGATGCCGGCCCGGGAATATTTATTCTGCTGGCGCTTGCGGTTTTTTTTCTTACGGGGCTTATAGGCGCGGAGCTGCGCAAACTTTTCATTGAAAACAAAAAACTCCACGACACAATCCTTAACCAGTCAATAGGTTTAAGCGATTATTTTCAGGTAATTGATGCCCTGTCTAAAGGCAATTTAAATGTTTCCGCCAATGAAAAAACCGGTGATGAAATGATGAATGAACTTGGCAAAAAAACAAACCTTTTGATTCAGGCGGAAAAAAAGATGACTTACTGCGCCAAACAGATATCCGAAGGCAACCTTAATTCGGAAATTTTCATGCGTTCCAAGGAAGACCAGATGGGCAGTTCATTCAAAAAAATGGTGGAAAGCATAGAAAATCTTTTAAATGACATAAAAAATACTTCTAATTTTTTAAGCGAATCTTCGCACGAACTGGCGCGCGTATCTGATGATTCAAGGGCCGCCACCGAACAGGTCACAGCCACAATGAACCAGATATCCGGGGCCAATCAGGTAATAGCGGAAACAGCGCAGGCTGTGGCTGAATCCGCGCGCAAGACAAGCGAAATGTCCAAGTCCGGAAACGAAGCCGTGACGGGCCTTTCTGAAAAAATGAAAGCAATGAAAGAATCGGTTGAAAAAGACGCGCAGATAGTAAGCCAGCTTGGCGAGCGCGCTTCAAAAATAGGCGACATTGTAAAAGTAATCCAGGAAATTACATCGCAGACAAACCTTTTGTCATTAAACGCGGCTATTGAAGCGGCGCGCGCCGGCCAGGCAGGGCGCGGGTTTGCCGTGGTCGCGACTGAAGTGGGAAAACTTGCGGATGATTCGGCAAAGTCCACCAAGGAAGTCACTAAAATATTAAAGGAAATACTGCAGTATTCGGAGCACGCGGCCAGCATTACAGAAGAAACAAAAAAGACCGCCAATGAAGGAATGGAACTTATGGAAAACGTGGATTCAATGTTTTCAAACATAACAGGCTCTATTGAAGATGTGTTCATGCAGATGGAACAGGTTGCCGCTGCCACGCAGGAAGCTTCGGCTTCTTCCGAACAGGTGTCGTCATCGGCGGAAGAACAGTTAAGCCACGCCCAGCAGGTGGCGGAAACAGCGTCAAAAATGTCAGAAACCATTTCAATTCTTTCTTCACAAATGGAAAAATTCAAGATATAAAAACTTTTTATTACTCCTGTTTAAAATTCCACGACTCTTTTTTTGTATTTGATTGAAGTGGTTTGATTTTGTTTTGGTAGACGCGGGTCTTTAGCCCGCGGCAGTAAATTTGTTTTTATATCTGAACCTCTGACCTTCCGACCCTCGGGCCTACAGGGGCCGGGTGTATTTTTTCAGCACGCGCCGCAAATTGGTGTTCTTGTAACCAAATAAGTTTGAAATCCACAGGTAAGTTAATTCATTGGCAGTCGTGAGCCCGCGGGACATACGTATATGCCGGCGCAGCATTAAACAGCCCCTGCTGTATACATGCTATACTTGCGCGGCGCATACTGAAAAAACACACCCAACCCCTGCAGGTGTTAATCCAATTTTCTATATTTTGGTCATTGATTTTAATCTATGGGATATGGGATAAAAGGTTATGGGATATTTATTTCCTTATTGAAAACTCGCACCCGCAGTAATTCTGCCTGTAAAGGCCGAACTCTTTGGACATCGTGATTGATTTTTTAAAACCGTCTTTCTTCTTAAAATCAGATTCATAATATTTTACCCCGTAATGCTCCGCCGCTTCTTTTCCAAGCGCGTTTATAAGCGCCGCGTTCTTATGCGGCGAAATGGTAAGGGTTGAAGCAAAAATCTCAAGCCCAAGCTCTTTGCATTTGCGCGCGGCTTCCATAAGGCGCAGTTTAAAGCATATATCGCATCTTTTATTACCTTCAGGTTCGCTTTCAAAGCCTTTAACCGCCTCAAAAAACCGTTCCGGGTCATACGGCACTTCTTTAATGTCTTCAATTGCCATTTTATCCGCAAGCTGCGCCATTGCCGCGCGGCGTTTGTCATACTCTTCCTGCGGGTGTATGCAGGGGTTGTAAAAATAAGTAATAACCTCATAACCGGCTTCGCGCAGCGCCAGTGTGCTGTACGTGGCGTCAGGAGCGCAGCAGACAAGCAGCAGTATTTTCATTATTTAAATCTCCTTATTTTCTATTCAGGTTATGTTATCACAAAATGCCGGTGATTTTAAAATAAAAACACCGCGGCAAAATTGCACATACAAAAAACGTAAATTATTTTTTATGCTGCCGCAGTTTAATTTTTTCTTGTAATCCTCCGCAAATATGTTAAATTATCATTAAAGATTGACAAAAATTCGTGTAAAGGAGAGTGTCGCGCGGTAAATGGAAAAACCCCCGGGAAACCCACAACCTGTTGTTAAACCGCAGTTTTTCACATTCGGCGGACCTCCAAATGAATTCATTCTTGAAAGCGGCCAGAAAATAGGGCCTGTCACCATAGCGTATGAAACATACGGCGAACTTAATAAGGATAAAACAAACGCGATTTTAATCCTGCACGCGCTGTCAGGCGACGCGCATGTGGCGGGTTATCACGAAGGGGACAACAAACCCGGCTGGTGGGACCTAATGGTGGGGCCGGGCAAGGCAATGGACACCAACAAATATTTTGTATTATGCTCCAATGTTTTAGGCAGCTGCTACGGATCCACAGGCCCGTCTTCGGTAAATCCAAAAACAGGAAAACCTTACGGCCTTTCTTTCCCTGTTGTAACTATTTCAGATATGGTAAAAGCGCAGAAAGCGCTTCTGGATTCCATTGGAATCAGCCAGCTTGTGACCGTAATAGGCGGTTCCATGGGCGGAATGCAGGCAATTGAATGGACGCTGCAGTTTCCGGATGTCCCCAAAAGCGCCATTGTTATAGCGTCATGCGCGGCATTGTCAGACCAGGAAATAGCTTTTGACACAGTGGGCAGAAACGCCATAAAGGCGGATACGGAATGGGAAAACGGCGAATATTACGGCAGGGATAAAAAATTAAAAGGCCTTGCCATAGCAAGGATGATAGGGCATATAACGTATTTAAGCGAAGAGGGAATGGCTGAAAAATTCAAACGCAGGCTTCAGAGCGGCGAAAAAAACCTAAGTTATAAAATAAGGTATGAAAAAGAAGTGCCGTGCACGACAGGGTCCACCGTGTTTGACAAGGATTTTGAAAGGGAATTCGCGGTGGAAAGCTACCTTGCGTATCAGGGCGAAAAATTCGTAAAAAGGTTTGATGCCAACAGCTACCTTTATATAACAAAAGCAATGGATTACTATGACGCTGCGGCCAAGTGGGGCGGCGGCTCCTTAAAGCAGGCTATGAAACGAACCAAAGCAGAATTTTTGCTTATATCGTTCACTTCTGACATGCTTTTTTCGCCTGACCAGTCAAAGGCGATTGTGGAAGCGTTAAGGGTTAACAACAAGGACGTGTCTTACATTGAAATAGACAGCAAGCACGGCCACGACGCTTTTCTGCTTGAAAAGAAAACAATGAACGAAAATAAAATTCTTTCCCAGGCAATTAAAAATTTTTTGTTACATTCAAGGGTATAACTGTGTCTGAAAAAATAAAAGTGGAAGTAAAAACAATTGACGCGGAAAGGCTTAAGAAAAACCACATGAACAGGCAGGCATACGAAGACAGGATAAACGAGGAAATATCCGCCATTATTGAGGACAAAGCCAGGGTGCTTGACCTTGGGTGCGGAAACGGCGACCTTTTAAAAATGCTTATGGACAGGAAAGACATATACGGACTGGGCATTGATATAAGCACGGAAGCTGTTTTAAACTGCGTGAAAAAAGGGGTGTCCGTAATTCAGGAAGACATAGATGAAGGGCTTTTGCAGTACAAGGATAAATCATATGACTACGTGATAATGACCGAAACAATGCAGGCGGTGCAGAGGCCGGACAGCGTATTGCAGCATATTGTAAGGATAGGTTCCAAAGCGATAGTTTCATTCCCTAATTTCGCGCATTACTCAATCCGTTTCGGGCTTTTCTTTAAGGGGGTAATGCCCAAGACTTCCAAGCTTCCGTATGAATGGTATAACACGCCGAATATCAGGCATCTTACGGTTAAGGATTTTAAGGAATTCTGCGCCAAACACGATATTAAGATACTGAAAGAAATTTATCTTGTAAAAAACGGAAAAAGGATGCGCAGAAAATCCATGTTTGCTAATTTTTTTGCTGAAGACGCGCTTTTTATAATACAGAAAAAGCAGTATATATAGCAGGGCCGTAAAAATAAATTAAGAAAAGTCCGTGTCTATTAATAAATAACGTCGGTATGATGTTGTAAAGCCCATAAACATTGATTTTTTTGTTGACCTCAATATTATAGTATGCTATAAAGAGTCATTAAAATAAGGAGGGCAGTATGGGAAAAAAAGCAACAGTCTTATTTCTTGCCTTAATTCTTGGTTTTTCAACTTTGGTTTTCGCGGAAAATTCCGAAACAGTTCAGACGCAGACTTATGACAACGCGATAAGCGTAAATGTTTGGCCATATCTGGGCGCTTTTTTTAATCTTGGTTACGAAAGAAAAATAATTGATAATTTAAGCGTAAGGGTAAGGGGTTTTTACTGGGGATTAAACCAGGAAGGATGGGGCCTTTTTGGATATGGGGCTGATGTTTTCTTTCATCCGCAGAACAAGGCGCTTGAAGGTTGGTTTCTGGGGCCAAGGTTTGATTCCTGGATGGCTTCCTATTCAAAGGATAACCAGACCGCGACAGGCGCGCTTTATTTTCTTGGGCTGCAGGCAGGCTACAGGTGGGTGTTTGAGGGAGGGTTTGAAATGGGAATTTGCCTTGGCGGCATGAAGAATTTTTCCGCGTCAGTCACTTCTCCTGACGCTAACTTTGACCTGGACGCGCCTTTCAGCGGCGTTATACTTCCTTCGTTTGATTTTGAACTTGGCTGGGCGTTTTAAAAAGATAATAAGATATTTAACGATATCAGAACCACAAAATTCATTAGGAGGTAGTGCAGCATGACGAAAAGCCAGATGATTGCAGCAATCGCAGAAGAATCAAAGCAGAGCAAGAAAGAAGTGAATGCGGTTCTTGACGCGTTTAACGAAGTGGTTATCAAGACCCTTAAGAAAGAAAAAAAGGTTAAGCTTCAGGGGCTTGGAATCCTTGCCGTAAAGAACAGAAAAGCAAGAATCGGAAGGAACCCCGCCACAGGCGCGGAAATCAAGATACCTGCAAAGAGAGTTGTAAAATTCAGGGTTGCAAAAGACCTTAAAGACAAAGTTCTTTAATAGTTTTTAAAAAAAGGCTGTAATAACAGCTTTCTTTAATAGCCCGGCGTCCAAAAAGGCGCCGGGTTTTTTTATTTATACAGTCCGTCCGTATTTATGATATATTTATAGTGTCTTTATTAATTTAACACAGGGGAAATATTGAAAAAACTGTTTTTAATTTCAGTATTCACATTGTTGATGGCGTGTTCCGCGAAAGCGGGTGATTTCAGCGAAGATATGCTTAAATCGCCCGGGGTGCGCGCTTCGGGGATGGCAGGGGCGTTTTCCGCCGTTGCTGACGACTATTCCGCTTTTTACTGGAATCCTGCCGGATTATCACTTATTGAAAAGGCAAGCGTAAACTTATTTTACCACTCCGTATTCAAAGGCACGCAGTCTGATTTTGGTTTTTGCGCTTTTTATCCAGGCTTTGAAGATATTGGGTTATCCGCGGCCTACATAAACACTTCATATGCCTCTTCCATATTCTCAAAGGGAGTAATGTACCTTTCCGCTTCCGCTTTTGTTGACAAGGCCCGTGAGTTTTCGATAGGGGTGAACTTTAAAGGAGTTATGATTTCCGCCAAAGATTATGATTTAAGCGTTTTTGTCCCAAGCATAAACGCGGGTGTCATATACGTGCCGTCATATCTTGATAATAAAATGCGTTTTGCTTTTGTTGTCAATGACCTTGACACAAAAGCCGAATGGAGCAACGGCGCCGGGGAAGCTGTGCCGTATTCGGCAAGATTCGGCGCCGCCTGGATTTTTGATAAAACCGCGCTTGCCGCCATGGATATGAAATATTTTTCGGGCAGCCCCGGCAGTGATGGTTTTGGCGTGTATTTGGGCGGAGAAAAAACATTTGAAAATGAAATTGCCGGAAACTTCGGGTTCAGGGCCGGGTTTGCCTGGGAATCCATATACGAATCAGGCGCGGCTCTGGCTTTTGGCTTTTCCTATTCAAGGAAAGAATTTAAGGTTGATTACGCCTTCCTGCCGGACATGAGAGGTTTCGGCGAAAGCCATAAAATAGACGCGTCCTGGTATTTTGGGGAGTTGATAAAAAAAGAAATAAAAGAAGAAAAGCCGGCAATAATAACCGCTGAAAAACAGCCGGAAGAAAAAACCGCGTCCGTGGCAGAAGACGCTTATGCGGGCGTGTCCGTGGAATTATCGGATAAATACGTTTCTCCGGGCGTCGGCATCATAAGATTCACGATAAAGGATGCGCCGTACGACCCGGCAAACACGGTCACCGTGCTTGAAATTTTTGACGGTAAAAACATCCTTGTGCGTTCTTTAAAAAGCACGGGAAGGGTGCCAGGATATTTTGAATGGAACGGGCTTGATGAACAGGCCGCGGAATTAAAAGACGGGGATTATACGGCGCGCGTAACCATAAGCGCGGACGGAAATGTCCTATGGCAGAAGACAAGGGTGGTTTCCGTGGACAAAACGCCGCCTGTGTTTGATCTGTATCTGGAGCCAAAAATTTTCGCGCCCGGCCCGCTTACCGTAATTAAAGAGATGGCTATAAGCATTGATTCCCCTCATAAGGACATAAAATCCTGGCAGTTTGTCATAAAGGACGATGCCGGCCATACAATCAAAAGGTTAAGCGGCGAAGGTTTCACTTCAAAACTTGCATGGAACGGCAAAGACGCGCTTTCCGAATACGCGAAAGACGGCGGTTACAGGGCGCAGCTTATACTTGAAGACTTTGCGGGAAATAAATATGACGCTTCGGAAAAATTCCTGATAAACACAGACAGGATAAAATTCAGCGTTGGCACGGAAAATGTCATCTTTACACCGGGAAAAGACAAAGTCACGGTCAATGTGCGTTTTCCCGAGGCGCAGGTTCAATACTGGTCCGCTGAAATAACCGACGGCGCGGGGAATGTGATGGCGGAATTTAATAACAAGCCCGCCGGCATCAGAAGCGTGATATGGGACGGCACAAACAGCCGCAACGAATTTGTATCCGGCGGAAGGGGTTACAGGCTTACAGTCAGGGTCACGCAGAAGTCCGGCGTTCAGACAGAACAAAAAAGCCTGATACAGGCGGACCTTCCGGAATTTAAGGCAACCGGAATCAAGCTTATACTGGCGGCTGTAAAATTCCCGGCAGGAGATGTTTCAATACCTATAGAGGAATACGCTTTTTTAAACCAGGCGGCTGACGCTGTTAAACAGTACGCAAAAGGGTATTATGTTTTTGTAAGGGGTTTTTCGACCGATTCAAGCGACCCTGAAAAAAATCTTAAATTATCAATAGACAGGGCAAGGCAGGTTGCCGATTACCTGTCTGACGGGCAGGGTATTCCTTCCGAAAATATATATATTGTGGGTTATGGGGACGGCGAATTTGCAGATGTATCCGTAAAAGAAGCGGCGCCGGCAAAGGGAAACCGCGTGGAAGTGGAACTGCTGACGGAGTAGTTTGGAGGGACGGATGCACGGAGGGACAGAGGGATGGAAGTAAAGACAAATATAGAACAAAAAATGAAAAAATCATGTAAGTTGCCGCAGATTTCACAACAGGGGTTGGATGTATTTTTTCAGTAGGCTTCGTAATAACGACGGTTCGGTTAAGATTTGGCAGCCGGAGCAGAGCTTCTGCTTATCTGCTTAATGCTTAACTGCCTAATTTTTTCCTTCAGCCCCCCGGTTTTTAACAATTGAGTTTATCCCCTTATTGTATTATAATAATCCCTGTAATGGTTGAAAATGCCCCGTATTTCAACTTGTATTATTGCATTGCGGGAGACGGCAACAAGGGAGACGGCAATAGTGGACGCGGACGAAAAAAAGCTGTACGTAAAACTTGCCAACGGCTACTACCAGAATAAAGAGTATAAAAAAGCCATTGAACTGTATGAAAAACTGTCCGGGGCCGAACCTGAAGACGTAAATATCCTTAATATGCTGGCGGATTCATATTCCAAGACAGGCAACTCATTAAAAGCGCTTGACGGGTACGTGGCGGCGCTTTCCATCCACGAAAAAAAACTGCAGTACGACAAAATGATAAGGATAATCAAGAAAGTCATTAAAACCTATCCTGAAGAGCCAAGGGTAAAAAACAAGCTTAAGTCCACTTTAAGGACCATGATACGCGACGCGGAAAAAAAGGTTATGGACGGCGAATTTGACGCGGCCAGGCTTATCTATGAATCCATAGGGGATTTCAACAGCGAGGAATACCCGATAAATATTAAAATAAAGGAATTAAACGACGCCGAAGCCAGGCATAAAACCATTAAAATGAAACAGATGGAAAATGAAATGCAGGCAAAGTCGTACGGCACGGGCAATGAGCTTGTGGATAAATTTGACATCATGGCGCAGAACTATTTAAACAACGGCGATTATGACGGCGCTGTGGAAACATATATTACGGCTTTAAAGCTTGCCCCGAACGACAAGGGTTTAAGGGAAAAGCTTCACAGGGTATATTCCATTGTGGCTTCAAAAGGCACCGGTGAAAAAGTATGGGAAAAAATTGACAGTTCGCCCAAAGACAAACTGGAAGAGATAAAAAGAAAGGCAATTGAGGAGCGCAATAAAAAGATAATGCAGGAAGAGGAAGAACGCGCGCGCATGCTTCTGGAAGAAGAGGCAAGGATGCAGGGCGAGTATGAAAAAATGGAGCTTGAAATAATACAGAAAGCCGCCGTTGAACTGAAGGCCAAACTGGATGAAGCGCAGAAGAACGAAAAACTTAAAGCCGAAGAAGTTCAGAAAATAATGAAAGAGCAGGAAGAAAAGAAAAAAATGCTTCTTGAAAGGCTGAAACAGGAAGCCATAGATAAGTGGAACAGGCAGAAAGAAGAGATTATGCAAAAGGCCAGGGAATCAATGCCAAAACCGGAACCTGTTGCCGCGCCGGCAGAGCCCGCGCCTGCCGCCGCAACCGCGGAAAAAAAGATGGTGACGGTGAAAAACGAACCGGTGCAGAAACAATTTAATCTTGATGACCTTAAAAAACAGCCGGCCAACGGGGAAGAAAAGAAAAAAAGCCTGTCAGACGCGCTAAAAGGCGCCTATGCCCTGCCGACCCTTGCAAAGACGGCGCTGGAAACAGCAAAAGAAATAAAAAACTCGAAAGAAGAGGCGCCTGTCCCTGCTGCCGCTCCGGTTCCTGTTTCAGTCCCTGCGCAGCCGTCCGCCGCGCCGCTTAAAATGTCATCTAAATTTGACGAACTTATAGAAGATAATGAAACAGAGGAGCGCAATGACCTTGAAGTAAACGACGACACGCTTGATTCGCTGATTACAACCGCTTTCATATACATTAATCAGAACATGCTTAAGGAAGCGCTTCACATATATAACAAGGCGTCGGAAAAATACGCGGACAACCCCGAAGTAAAACAGATAGCCGCGGAAGTGGCAAAGAGGCAGAATTCAAAGTAAATCAGCCGTTTATTTTTTGCTTTTAACCCGCTTAAATTTCAATTAAAATTAAACCAAAAGGAGACATTTTAAGAATGGCAAAATTATCAGGCTTAAATACGTGGAAGGAACTGCAGTCACACTATGAAAAGATTAAAAACCTTCATTTAAGGGAGATGTTCGCGCTTGAACCTGACCGCGCGGAAACAATGGCTGTTGAGGAAGAAGGCGTTTATTTTGATTATTCCAAGCACAGGGCAAACGGCGAAACTATGAGCCTTCTTTTTAAACTTGCAAAAGAAGCCGGGCTTAGGGAAAAAACAGAAAGTATGTTTAAGGGAGAAAAGATAAACAACACCGAAGGCAGGTCTGTGCTGCACATCGCGCTGCGCGCGCCGAAAACGGCAAAAATTATGGTTGACGGCAAAGACGTAATGCCGGGAGTGCACGCCACCCTTGACAAAATGGCGGCGTTTTCGGAAAAAGTAAGAAAGGGCGAATGGAAAGGGTACACAGGCAAAACAATAAAAAATATTGTTAACATAGGCATAGGCGGTTCTGACCTGGGCCCGGTTATGGCGTATGAAGCCCTTAAAAAATACACGCAGAGGAACCTTGTGTTCCGCTTTGTTTCAAACATAGACGACACTGATTTTGCCGAATGCACGCACGACCTGAATCCGGAAGAGACTCTTTTTATAGTGGCGTCAAAGACATTTACCACCCTTGAAACAATGACAAACGCGCATACAGCGCGCGCGTGGGTATTAAAAGCTCTTAAGGATGATAAAGCCATAGCAAAACATTTTGTGGCGCTTTCAACAAACGCCGAAGAGGTTTCAAAGTTCGGGATTGACACGGCCAATATGTTTGAATTCTGGGACTGGGTGGGCGGAAGGTATTCAATGACATCCGCGATAGGGCTTTCCAATATGATAGCGCTGGGTGCGGACAATTACCGCGCCATGCTTGGCGGTTTTCATAAAATGGACGAGCATTTCAGGACAGCGCCTTTTGAAAAAAACATGCCTGTTATCATGGCGCTTCTTGGCTTATGGTACGCGGATTTTTTCGGCGCGGAAACAATAGCCGTGCTGCCTTATGAACAGTATTTAAAACGCTTCCCCGCCTACCTGCAGCAGATGACAATGGAAAGTAACGGAAAGACGGTCACCAACGAAGGCGAGCGCGTCACCTATCAGACAGGTTCCATATACTGGGGAGAACCGGGCACCAACGGGCAGCACTCTTTTTACCAGCTTATACACCAGGGCACAAAATTAATACCATGCGAATTTATAGCTTTCGGCAAATCGCTTAATCCAACCGGCAATCACCATGACCTGTTAATGGCCAACGTGTTCGCGCAGTCGGCCGCGCTTGCCTTTGGAAAAACAGCGGATGAAGTAAGGGCTGAAAAAACGCCGGAAAACCTTGTGAACCATAAGGTGTTTGAAGGCAATAAACCGTCCACCACAATCCTGATGGAAAAACTTACCCCTGAAGCGCTTGGCAAATTAATCGCGCTTTATGAACACTGCGTGTTTACGCAGTCCGTTATCTGGGGAATAAATGCTTTTGACCAGTGGGGAGTTCAGCTTGGAAAGGTCCTTGCCGGAAAAATAGCGCCTGACCTGGAATCGGATTCGCAGCTTAAACATGACGCTTCAACCAACGCGCTTATCGCGAAATACAGGAAAATTAAGTAATAGCACATTAGGCAATTAAGCAGATAAGCATAAGCGAAAAATATAAGCAAAAAGCAGACAGGCAGATAAGCATAAGCAAAAAGCAGATAGGCAGTTAAGCATAAGCGGGAAAATATAAGCATAAAACAGACAGTTAAGCAAAATCGAAAATATCAGGTTTCCGCTATAGCTTAATTGCATAATTCGTTAAAGGGCTATGTTTTCTGCTATAGCTTAATTGCTTAATTGCCTAATTTGCTAAAGTGTTATATATAAGGGGTTGTTTTTATGGATAAATTTAAAATAAAATCAGATTTTACGCCGCAGGGCGACCAGCCCGAGGCAATTAAAAAACTTGTCTCTTCCATTGCCGGTGGCGAAAAATTCCAGACGCTTCTGGGCGTAACCGGCTCCGGCAAGACTTTCACCATGGCAAAGGTGATAGAACAGCTTAACAGGCCTTCCATCATTATCTCGCACAACAAGACGCTTGCCGCGCAGCTGTATATGGAATTCAAGGAATTTTTCCCGGATAACGCGGTTGAATATTTTGTATCCTATTACGACTATTACCAGCCCGAAGCTTATATTCCGCACAGGGACATGTTCATAGAAAAAGATTCTGCCATAAACGACGAGCTTGAAAGGTTAAGGCTGGCTTCCACGCAGAAACTTTTAACGCGCAGGGACGTCATCATCGTGGCGTCAGTGTCGTGCATATACGGTTTGGGCTCGCCTGAAAATTACAAAAACATCCGCCTGTTTATGGAAGAGGGCGGAAGGATGTCCGTCGATGACATTGCCGAAAGCCTTGTGCGCATGCAGTATCAGAGAAACGAGTTTGAATTCACTCAGGGCATATTCCGTGTAAAGGGCGATATAGTTGAAATCTGGCCGGCTTATTCCACCACAGCCCTGCGCATTGAGCTTTTCGGCGACGAAATAGAAAAAATAAGCGAAATAGAGCCTGTATCCAAAAACGTAATCAACCGGGTGCGCAGGACCGCTGTTTATTCCGCATCGCACTATGTAATGGAGCCGGAAAAAATGAAGGGCGTGGTAAAAGAGATAAAAGCGGAGCTTGAAGACAGGCTGAAGTTCTATAAAGAAAGGCCGGTTGAATACGAGCGTTTAAAATCGCGCGTCAATTATGACATTGAAATGCTTGAAGAAATGGGATTCTGCAAGGGCATAGAGAATTATTCGCGCCTTATGGACGGAAGGAAACCCGGTGAGGCGCCGTACACCCTTCTTGATTATTTTCCGGAGGATTACATAATGTTTGTGGACGAATCGCACGTGACCCTGCCGCAGTTTCACGGGATGAACGCCGGCGACCGCTCCCGCAAAAAAAACCTGATAGATTACGGGTTCCGCCTGCCTTGCGCGTATGACAACAGGCCGCTTAACTTTGAGGAGTTTGAAAAAAAGATGAACCAGGCGGTTTTTGTATCGGCCACGCCCGGCGATTATGAACTTGAAAAATCCGGCTCTGAAAACATAGCGGAGCAGATAGTAAGGCCCACCGGCCTTATTGACCCGGAAATAGAGATAAGAAAAACAGACGGCCAGGTTGACGACCTGATGGCGGAGATTAAAAGCCGCGCCGAGAAAAACGAACGCGTGCTTGTCACCACCCTTACAAAAAAAATGGCGGAAAGCCTGACTTCGTATTTAAAGGACAAAGGGGTAAAGTGCCGCTACCTGCACAGCGACATAGACACGCTGGAGCGCATTCAGATAATAAGGGAGCTGCGCGAGAAAAAGTTTGACGCGTTAATAGGCATTAATCTGCTCCGCGAAGGGCTTGACATACCGGAAGTGTCGCTGGTTGCGATTCTTGACGCGGATAAGGAAGGGTTTTTAAGGTCGGATAAATCGCTTATTCAGACAACCGGCCGCGCCGCAAGAAACGTGAACGGAAAGGTTATAATGTACGCGGACACAATGACTGATTCAATGAGGCGCGCGATAAACGAAACCGAAAGAAGGCGCGCCAAGCAGAAGGCTTATAACAAAGAAAATAATATAACGCCGAAAAGCATAGTAAAAGAGATTAAAGCCATACAGGGAAGCGTTTATGAAATGGATTATTTTACGGTGCCTGTCGCCGAAGAAGAGATAAATATAGAATACACGGACAGGGCTGATTTGATAAAGAAAATGGAAGAAGAAATGGCAAAAGAGGCGTCGGCGCTTAATTTTGAACGCGCCGCCATACTGCGCGACAAAATAGAAGACATCAGGGGCGGGATAAATATAAAAAAAGGCAAAAAGAAAAAATTCGGGTTTAAGATATAAAAATTGAAAAAATTTAAAATGCAGGTATAATTAAACTACAAATTAAAAGGGGAGGTATGGCAATGAAAAAAGTTATGCTTTTATTTGGCCTTTTTGTTTTCATGCTTGTTTTTGTTTTTTCCGGGTGTTCAAAAGACAGCGGTTCTTCGCCGTCGCAGCCAGCAGCAACGCCGACGCCTGTTTTTACTTTAATCCATACGCCTACCGTTAATCCCACTCCGGGAAGCGTGGGAGGAGCCTTAAACTACGATGTTTCACTGGAAGGTAAACAGTATTTTGTGGTTATTGACAATAACCAGGATGAAACAGACGGATATTTATTCATATACAATAATCTGTGTACGGCAGGCAATTTTACTAATTTTTCTTTTCAACCGAATTTTGGACTGGGAAGCAATTATTACGTGTATGCTGTTGTTGATATGGATAATTCAGGCACCTTTACGCCGGGTGATTATCTGGGGTATGCAAATGCTTCTTCACCTTTTGAACCGCCTTCTGGCCCGTCAACATTTCTGCCAAATACAGGGCTGTCAATTGATATGGAACGGTACTGGTATAATGTCACTGTTAACGTGACAATGCCGGGTACTTCTGCGGGTGACGCTAGTATTGGTTTATTTTCAGAAAGTTTAAAGCCGGGAATATCACCGGAATACGGAGAAGAAACCCTTCCTTCCGGCAATAATTTCAGCGTCACTTTATATGGGGTTGAACCCGGAACATACATACTGGGCGGATTCGCGGACGCGGATGGTTCGGATGACGGCGACCCGTCTTACGGCGATTATGTGGGAGTTTACAACACCACAAATCTACAGAATATTCCTTCCGAGCCTAATCTTAACATAAACGGCAATATGACTGTAAACCTTACAATGGTTGATGTGGCTTCAAATGTCAACGGCACAATAACAGCGCCTGGTACGCTGACAGGCAGTCCTTATGTTATATATGTTTCAACAGGCCCTTGGTCTGACGGATATGAAGTTTTCACAGGGGTTGAAGGGACAACTCCGGCATCCGGCACTTCGTTTGGTTACGACTTTTTTATGTTTTATCCGGGTACGTATTATGTTACTGCTTTAGTTGACAATGACGCAAGCGGATTTGATAACGGCCCGACGCCCGGCGATTACGCCGGAATATGCGGTGTTACGCCGCCTATTGCGGACTGGGAACACCCTTATCCGGTAAATCCCAGCACTTACCTTCCGGGAAGCAATAAAAACATTACATGCGATACTGTGCCGGGGCCTCAATAGAAAATTTTGCATAATTAAAAAGCCCCGCTGTTTTCAGCGGGGCTTTTTTTGTCGGATTTTATAGCAGCAATAAGTTGATAAATGCAGTCAACAATTTATAAATTGTGTAGTATAATATAGAAAACTTACAAAAGGCGGTGCTGTATGGCTGACGACAAAAAGA
>ERZ795059.3001-NODE-3001-length-16782-cov-5.986190_pt1 | contig 16782 bp, 8 predicted proteins | sample MGYA00375143_ERZ795059 | MGnify/ENA primary metagenome ERZ795059 (study PRJEB30188, sample SAMN05720168) | activated sludge metagenome | isolation source: Anaerobic digester | place: USA | collected 2015-01-07 ... | reverse complement strand
CGTAGACGGCGCCAAAGTCCATGCATTCCGGCTGAACGGGGTGCAACACGTGGAAGCCCAGATCCACGATGTCCGGCACGATCGCATCGATCTTGCCGCAGCAGTGGAAAAAGAACCGTACTTCCGGAAAACGAGTCCGTACCGCGTCCAGCACCCGCCGCCACGCCGGCTTGACGAAGGCCCGCCACAGTGCCGGCGCGAGCTGCATGCCGCGCTGCATCCCCGCGTCGTCGTAGAAGCACAACACGTCGACGCCCGTCTCGGCCGTGGCCAACGCGAGCTGCGTCGTGTGTGCTTCGACTTTTCGCAGGACAGCCTCCGCGACCGCCGGTTCGCTCACCAGGTCCATCAGGAACTGTTCCATGCCCCGCAGCCACCAGCACCATTCGTAGATACTGCCCGCGTAGCCGAAGACCGGATATCCTGCCTCGTGGAAGCGTTCCACCACCGAACGATCGGCCGTCGTGTCGATCCTCGGCGAGGGCAGCGATTCGATTTGCCCCACGCCGCCTGCCGACGCCAGCGGCGGATAATGCCGTTCCAGGCTACCCTCCAGGCCGCCCGCCCAGTGCCCGATGCCCCATTCGTCGAACCACGTGCCCGGCTCGACCTCGCCGTGCAAGGCGGCCGGATCGTCACCGCCAAAGCGGCAAGGCAGCGAGAACAATCGCCAATCGGCGTCGAAGTACGCCGCCGGATCGTCGCTGCCCGTCGCTTCGCGGAAGCGGCGCAGGATCGGCTCCGTGCAGCCCGGCATGGCGCCGATGTCCAGGGAGAACGGACTCCACAACGGCGAGCCGCCGTCGAGCAGCCTTCGCACGTTTTCGCGAGGTGTCAACTTCATGTCCGACCATCCTACTTCCACAGTTCATCAATGATCTCAACGGTCCTATCGACCAGCATCTGCCCGCCTTCCGGACCGATCAGGTTGCTTTGCGGAATGGCCGAATACGAACCGGCGGCCTGGGCGCGGGCGGTGGGCAAGTAGCTGCCGAAGCCGGACATCTGAAGGATGAACGTCTGCGTCGCCTTCGACCGGGCTTTGATGCGGATGCCGTATTCGCAGTACAGTTCAAACGGATTGGAGCAGACCACCAAATCACCCAGCCGGACGACGTGAATCTCGACCGGATACGTCGCGTCCGGGTTCTTCTGCAATTGCTCGTAGCGTTTCACGACCCCGTGATGCCAATCCCTGGCCATAAAGGCGACTCGCGGCTCGCAAGACGGGTCCTTTTCCACCTGGTCCATGACTTTGTTGTACGCCGCGAGCGCCTCCTGGTACTGCGCTTCGGAAATCTTGTTCAACGGCAATTGCAGCGTCACGGCGACGTGTTTCAGAACCGGGTCGGCATACTTCTCCTTCTGGGCCGCGTCGAACGTTTGGCTGACGGAAAGGTCGATCCGCCGAGCCAGCTCCTGCATTTCGTTGATGCCGCGCAGCGATCGCATCCGCGCGTTGGCGGCCTTGTGCAGCAGCGGACGCGGGGACATGTCCCCGGCCGCAGCTCCCCAGCCCAGAACGACAATGCCTTCGCCGTAGCGGGCCTTCAAGTTGTCGCGAACCGGAAGCCAATAGTCCGCGTTGATCGAGGATTGGCCTTCCACCACCTGGGACGGACAGGCGACGTTGACGATGATCGCCTTCAGGTTGTCCTGCTGATCGAAAAAGAAAATGGACCCCACATCGTCGTCGTCCATGCCTTCCAGGTTGACAAAATCCGGGCGGTTCGTGTTGCCGTACATCTGCGCCGAACCGTCGGCGTACACGGCCCGGCGGCCGAAGCCGATGCTGTTCCGGTCCAGCCCATACGCCATTTTTCCCGGCGCGACGTTCTTCCAGGCCGCCACCATGCCATCGCTGATCTTGTCGGCCAGATAGGTGATGGTCTCTTCGACGGTCATCGTCTGGTCGTTGACCGGAATGCCCGGCGTTCCCGGCCGCAGGACGGGGGCCGTATGCGTGTGCGTGGCGGTCAGCACCATGTGTTGAACGTCGATCGAAGCGTCCTTCTTCGCCGCGGCGTCGCGGATCGCTTGGACGAAGACTTCCGGCAACTGCAGGAGGTCCAGCGAGACGAAGGTGGTCCGTGCGTCCCCGGACTGCAGCGCGACCACGTTGGCCGTCAGCGGCGTATCCGGTTTCGTCGAAAGCCGCAGGCCGAACTGCCCCCACAGGGCCACGGCTTTGTTCGGCGTAATGTCGACCGACGCGGCGCCGACCTGCAGCTCGGCGCCGCACACCAGGGCCGGAAATACGAACCAGGCAAACAATCCGCCGATCATCCACGGGAATGCGGCGCTGAGCGACGACCTTTTCATGCAAGGCTCCTTTCGAAATAAATGGCTGCTTCTACTCACACGTGGCACAAATCCTGGCGAACGGCCGGCGTCAGCCCGGCGGGCTGACGGCTCTGACGACAGATCCTCCTTGTCTTACAGTATGGAACGAAATCGGCGGCCTGACGCCGGCCGTTCGCCTTTTTCTACAGGGTCCAGCCCTGGCGGTATTCGCGGCGGAGGAAGGCGTCTGCTTCCGGACAGCCGACGGCCTTCAAATTGGCGGCGTCCCAGGTGAGCTTCCGGCCGACGCGGAGGGCGACATTCGACAGCAACGCGGCTTCGGTCAGCGCGCCCGAGTACTCGAAGTTGCAGGTCGTGGGCCCGCCGGTCTTGCAGGCTTCGGTCCACTCGCGATGGTGGCCGATGGAATCGGGAATGAACGGGTCGGGTCGCCGGAAATCCCGGAATTGGTCTTCGGGCAGCAACTGGTGTTTGCCGTAGTCGGCGATCAGCATCCCTTTTTCTCCAAGGAACAGCACGGCACTGCCCCATTGCGGAATTTGCTTTTCCTTGACCAGCGCCGGATAGCCTCCGCCGTTGTACCAGGTCAGCACGACCGGCGGTTGCTCGCCGCGAGCTGGGAATTCGTGCCGGGCGATCGTCCAGCGGGCGGCGCTCTCCGGATGCACCGGCCCTTGCGCCTCGACGGTGGTGGGATGGCGCAAATCCAGCGCCCAGAACGCCAGGTCGCAATAGTGGCAGAAGAAATCCCCGAGCGTCCCGTTCGCGAAATTCCACCAGCCGCGCCATCGGCCGGGCACGTAGACCGGGTTGTACGGCCGTTCGGCTGCCGGCCCCAGCCACAGGTCCCAGTCCAGCGTGGGCGGGACCGGCGGCCGGTCGGTCGGCGCGTCCGGTTGCTGCACCTCGGTGGGCGTGGGCGGCCCCTTGAAGTTCGCGCCCAGCCAGACGTGTACCTCGCGCACCGGCCCGATCGCGCCGGACTTGACCAGTTCGACCGCCCGCCGGTAGTTGGCGCCCGCGTGGATCTGGGTGCCCATCTGCGTGACGAGCTTGTTCTCGCGAGCGACCTGGGCCATCATCCGCGCCTCGTAGACGCTGTGCGTCAACGGCTTCTCGCAGTAGCAGTGCTTGCCCAGTTTCATCGCCATGACGCCCGCCACCGCGTGGGTGTGATCGGGCGTGCCGACCACGACCGCATCGATCTGGCCGTGCATCTCGTCCAGCAGCTTGCGGAAATCCTTGTACCGTTTGGCTTGGGGATGCTGCTCGAACGTCTTGCCGCCGCGCTGCTCGTCGACATCGCACAGCGCCACGATGTTCTCGTGCGCGGCGCCGCTGACGTCGGCGGCGCCCCGGCCGCCGATCCCGATGCCCGCGACGTTCAGTTTTTCGTTCGGCGATTTGCTCTGCGCCCGGGTCGAGTGGCCGGAGGTGGTCCAAACGCCGGCGGCGACGGCTGCGGTCCGGAGCATGTCACGGCGGGAAATCAGCATGGACATCGGAAAGGCTCCTTGCAGTTGGGGAATGGCGACGGTGAAGTCGTGACGGTGGTTGATTTACCGATCCTTGCGTCAATCGGCCATGGTGCGACTTTAGCGGAGCGCGGCGAGGCACGCAAGATGCCCCCGGCAGGCCGGACGTATTGCATCCGCTCCCCAATCGGCTATGCTGCAGCCCAGTGCGTTGGGCAATCTCAGCTTCCAGGAGAAACGACATGAAAAAATCCCATCAAGTCGCATGCGTGCTGGTCCCGATTCTCGCCGTCATCCTCGCCGCGCCGAACCTGCTGCCCGGCCAGGAGGGCACCGAACAGGGTTGGACCACCCTTTTCAACGCCAAGGACCTCTCCGGATGGAAGTTCCATCTCGGCAAGGAGGGAGCCGACAACGCCGGGACCTTCACCGTCCAGGACGGCATCCTGATCTGCAGCGGCAAGCCCGCCGGCTACATGTACACGGAGAACTCGTACAAGAACTACACGCTGCAAGTCGAGTTCGCCTTCAAGAGACCGGAAGGACTGACGAACGACTCGGAGTTTCGCGGCAACAGCGGCTGCCTGATCCACGTCGGCGACAAGAATGCCCTGGGCGTCTGGCCCCGCAGCATCGAGGTGCAGGGGGCCAACCGGCAACTGGGCCTCATCCTGCCAATCCCCCGCAACGTCAAATGCACCCATACGTTTGACAGTCAAGCCCTGGCGAAAGTCCTCAAACCGGTCGGCCAGTTCAACAAGGTGGAGATCGAGGTCCAGGGCGGCGACATGGACATCAAGGTCAACGGGGACGTCGTCTCGACGGTCCGCGACTGCGAGTTGACCGCAGGCCCAATCGGCATCCAAAGCGAAGGCGCCGAAACCCACTGGAAGAGCATCCGCATTCGGGTGAAATGAAGCAGACCCGAACAGGCTCTGCTTGCCGGAGTTGGCGCGCGTGCCCTTGTCGCGCTGGGAGTCCCCGTCTCAGGGAAGCCGGCTGGTGAAGCGGTATGTGCCGGAGACGACGTCGGCGCGGAACAGGCCCCTGTCGACGGCCCCGTGGGCGATGCCGGGCTGAAGTGCCACGGGGTGCCCGCTTTCGTGGACCGTGTCAAGGCCGGTTGCCGGAATGACGACCGTCGCGGTGGTGTTCGGCGGCACGATCAAATCCCAGGTCAGCGTGTCGCCCTCGACTCGCCACGCGCTGGCGATCTTCCCGTAGCCGGTCGTCAACGAGGCCTCGACCCGCTTCAGTCCGCTCTCGACGCCGGGTGCGGCGATGAAATGCTGGAATCCGGGAGCCTGCTCGTCGTAGCGGATGCCCGCCAGGCCCTCGATGAACCACAACCCCACCGAGATCATGGTATTGTGGATCTGCGAGTTGTCGCCGTCCCATTCTTCCCAGATGGTGGTGGCGCCGCCGCGGATCATGTGCCCGAAGCTGGGGAAATCCTTCTGGGTGTGCATCAGCGCCAGCAGGTCGTTGCGCCGTTGCTCGATCAAGTACTTGGCCATGAAGTAGTTTCCGTGCATGCCCGTGTTCAAGTGGCCGCGGCGGGTGACCTTGATGTCGTGTTCCAGCGCGGCCATGACCCGCGGCGCGACATCCGGCGGGGTGATGCCGAACAGGAGCGGCATGACGAGGTAGGTTTGCTCGCCGTTGGCATAGGTGGCGCCGTCGGGATTCAGGAGCCGCTCGTGGAGCCGCGAGGCGAGTTCTTTGGCCCGCGTCTCGTAGATCTTGGCCTGGGCGTCGTCGCCTACGACCCGGCCGATCTTGCTGGCCAACTGCAGGCAGTACACCAAGTAACAGTTGTTGAAGAACAGCGTGGAACGGTCGTCGACGCGGTCCTGGCCCTGCTTTCTTCCCGGCGGCACCCAGTCGCCGAGGAAGTTCCAGATTGGCGAGCCGGCGCAGCCGATGCCCACATAGGGTTGCAGCAGGCCGTCGCCCATCTTGGTGTCAATGAACGCCAGCCACTTTTTCATGACGGGCCAGCCCTGTTCCAACGGCCGCCGGTCGCCGTAGGTGACGTAGATCTGCCAGGGCATGGTGATGCAGAAGCCGCTCCAGGCCGGGCCGCCGCCAGCGTCCTGCGAGTAGGGGGCGGTGTAAGGCACGTCGCCCGCTTCGTTCTGGGTGTCGCGCCAGTCGGCCGCCCACTTGGCGTAAAACGGCCCGGTGCGGAAGTTGAGCATCCCCATTTCCATCGAGGTCCCCGAGTCGCCGCCGTAGCCCAGCCGCTCGCGGTGCGGACAGTCGACGGTGTAGCCGCCCAGGCTGAGGCATTGGTACGTCCAGCACATCATGTCGTGGATCTGGTTCAGCAACGGGTCGTCGCAGGAGAAGGTCAAACTGGACTCGTAGTTGGTGGTGACCAGCCAGCCCTTGACTTCGTCCCGTTTCGGAGCCCGCGGCAGGCCTTTGACAATCGCGTACCGGAACGCCGCGTAGTTGAAGCGGTTGCGGAACCGCTCGCCGCCGCCGCCCCGCGCCACGTACTCGCTGCGCTGGCCGTAGATCTGGAACTTGCCGTTGGGGAACTGCTTGTCGGCGAACTCCATGGTGACCTTCGCCCCTCGCGGCACGTCGTCGGGCAGGGTCAACTCGAACCAACCGGTGTAGTTGCGGCCCATGTCGAGCAAGAACCCGCCGTCCAGCGGCTGTACTGCCGCCAAGTGGACCTCGTCGAGCATGCGGTTCGGCTCCATCATCTGCGCGGCGACGATCGGCGTGGGAGGATGGTGAACCGTGGCAGCCTGCCAACTCGCGTCGTCGTAATCCGCCGCACTCCAGTTGGCAATCTCCTTCTGGGCCTCGACCAGTTCACCGCCGTAGCTGCCGCTGGTGCCCTTGCCGATCGGCGTGATGTGGCTGGGCCGCGCCTTCCAGGTGGCATCGGTGACGATGGTCAGCGGTTCGCCTCCGTCGAACATCAGGTTCAACTGGGCCTTGACCATCGGCCCGACGGTGCCCGCGTTCTTGAGCACGCCCAGCGACCACCCCCGTCCCAACCACAGACCGATGCAGTTCTTGCCTTGGACGAGATGCCGGGTGATATCGTGCGTGAGGTACAGCCCGCGCTTGCCGTAGTCCGAGACCGCCGGACTGAGCACGTCGTCGCCCACCTTCTGGCCGTTCACGTACAGTTCGTAATACCCCAAGGCGCAGACGTAAGCCGTGGCCGCAGCCGGAACCTTCTCCAGCGTGACGGTCTTGCGCAGCCAGGGGAGCGGACCCTCATTGTTCTTCATCCAGTCCGCGCCGATCCATTGGCCGCTCCAATCGGACGCTGCGAGCGGTCCCACGGTGAACGACGCCGGCTCGCTCCACGGCGAAACTGCGCCGGTCTGGTCCCACACGCGGACCTTCCACCAGCAGCGTGCCCCCTTGCTCAACGGCGTGCCCGCGTAGGGCACCCACTGCGACAGGTTCGATGCGACCTTGCCCGCATCCCAGAGCGTCCCCCGGTCCGCGGCCAGCGCGTCGGGCGAGTCGGCCACGAGCACGTGCCGCGCCGTCTGCGCCAGGCCGCGGCCCCCAGGCGGGATCGCCCAAGAGAATCGCGGCTGGGACCGATCGATGCCCAGCGGATTCGTCAGCCCCTCGCAGCGCAACTGCTGCGGCGCGGCGGGCGCCCCTTGCGACACCGACGCCAAGCGGACAGTGCCCCCGATCAACACCAGCAAAACAGTCATTCCGCGCATTGTTCAGGCTCCTTTTTGCGTGTCCTCTGATCCGGGGTTTCCCGTCGATTCTCTCCGGATGGTACTTACGAAACGTTGTGTGCCAAGACCATCGGACCGTCTTTGGGGTCGACCACGGACGTGGCCGTGGCACGGCTTGGAGAGCGCATGCTACAGGCTCCAGCCTTGGCGGTACGGCGGCTGCAACAGACGGTCGGCTTCAACATCGTTGACAATCTTCATGGCCACGGGATCGAACTCCAGCGGCCGGTCCACGGCGGAGGCAAGGTTGCCCAAGTTCAGCAATTCGATCATGGGGCCGGCGTGATCGAAGTTCGCCATGGGCGGCGGTCCGCCCTTGCACGCCGCCACCCATTCGCGCTCGTGACTGCCGGACTGAGGCAATTTCTGCGGAGGGCCGCCGGCGTCCGGAAAGTCCTTTTCGGGCAGGAGCTTGCACACGGAGTTATGGAAATTGGTCAGCGCCAGGCCCTTGCTTCCCACGATCAGCAGGAAAGAATGCGCCGACCAGCTGCCTTGTTGCCAGTGGAGCGGCTGTCCAGCCAGTCTCTCCAGGCGATCGAGAATCCCGCGCCGCTGGATCTCCGCATTCCACGCATTGCACCAATGAATCTGCGTGCGAGGCATGTCGCCGTGTGACGGCAAGTCGAAGTGAACGATCTGGCAACGTGGAAAATTCTCCGGGCAGCGTTCGGAGATCTCGGTCGTGATCCGGATCGTTCGCTTCCCCTCCGCCTTGTCCCACAGGGCTTGGAGGTCCAACGCTTTGAAGGCCAGGTTGAGCGAGTGCGAGCCCGCGCCGCCCAGGGCACCGCCGCCAAAGTCGCGCCACCGATTCCAACCGATCATCGTTGGACTCTCCGCCGCGCCCCCCGCTCCGGGAAACTGCGGGGGCAGGTAGCCCGGATGGAAAGGCCGCATCGGCGCCGGACCGATCCACAGATCCCAGTCGAGGCTGTCCGGCACCGGCTGTTCCGCCGGCCGTGCCAGCGGTCCCGTTCCGCCCGACTCGAACAACACGTGCGCCTCGCGCAGCTGGCCGATCGCCCCGTCCTGAATCAACTCCAGGGTGCGGCGGAAAGAATCCGTGGCCATGCCCTGGCTGCCCATCTGCGTGGCAACCTGGTAGCGATGGGCCATTTCGCGCAGCTGTCGCGCCTCGCCCACGTCGTGCGTCAGGGGTTTTTCCAGGTAGACGTGCTTGCCGCGTTTCATGGCCGCCGCAGCGATCACGGCGTGCGAATGCACGGGAGTCGCGATGATCACCGCGTCGATCTGACGTTCCATTTCGTCGAACAACTTCCGGAAATCGCGATACAGACGAGCCGCGGGAACAAGCTTCGCCGGCCCCTCCCACTGCTTCTGGTTGACGTCGCACAGCGCCACCAGATTCTCGCCGATCCGTGGAAAAGCGTGCACGTGATGCGATTTACCTCGCGCCCCCAGGCCGATCAGCGCGATGTTCAGTTTCTCGTTCGTCTGATAGCTCCGGGCGGAGACGCTGTCGCGCAGGATCAGCAGGCCGGCTCCGGCTGCCGCGGTGCCGGACAGAAAACGGCGGCGACTGAGTTTCGTGTTCATGGTTGTTTCTCGCCAATCAGAGGGACTTGGGGATTGCACGCTCGGCGCGGGTCTCCGACCCCGCCGAAACCGCCGACCGAAGGTCTCCCCAATCGCAGGAGACCTTCGGTCGGCCGCGTGGCTCGGTCGGGAGACCGGCCACAACGCTGCCGGAGTTTCGGTTTCATGGTTGTTTCTCGCCGATCAGGGGGACTTTGGGATTCAAGGATTTGGGGAGGGGAGTCAAACCGCGGTTGCGGAAAGCGTACAGCCCGCCGCGGCCGGCCAGCACAATGTCGGGTCTGCCGTCGCCCTCGAGATCGCCGACGGTGATCCGCATGCCGGTACTCGGCGCGTACTGGGGAGGTGCATTCACGTTTTCCTGACCCGGATAGTACTGGAGATTGTTCAACGCAATCACGTGCCGATCGAACTGGCCGTCTTGGATGTCGTACCAGAACAGGAACAGCGGGTCAAATTCGCCTTCGTCGCGGCCGTCGTGGCCGAACAGCCGCTTGCCGGTCACCAAGTCCGGACGGCCGTCGCCGTTCAGATCCGCCAAGGTCATGGTGTGGAAGTTCCCGTAATGCTCCTCGATCGCATGCTGCTGGAACGTCCGTTGGCCTTGGTCGTCGACGCGCTGCTCAAACCAGTACAAACCGTATCCGTGGCCGTTGCCCGTGACAAGATCGTTGAGCCCGTCGCCGTTGACGTCCAGCACCAGCAGCGGGAGCGAGGTTCGGAACGGGATCTCGTAATCGTGGTGGTGTCGCCAGTCCGGGTCGGTGGGATTCGGCGGCGCTTCGTACCAGCCGTGCTTGTTGACCACGTCCAAGCGGCCGTCGCCGTTGATGTCGCCGACTCCGACGCCGTGATCGTCCGCATCGGGGGCGAGCACGTGCTCGACGAGCCAAGGCGCCTGGTCGATCGATTCCAGCCAGGCAATCGCTTCTACTTTCGCAACGGAGCCTTCGCCCTCCGCGCCGCCGTATTTCCGGAAGTGATTCATGACGATATCCAGATGGCCGTCGCGGTTCAGATCGGCCAGCACCACGCCTTCCATGTAGGGCGAACCGTGTACGCGATGCACTTTCCACGTACCGCCGCGCGGACCCGGGTTCTCGTGCCACAGCACGCCGGCGATGTCCGATTGGTATCCCGAGTTGACCACGTCGCCCCACCCGTCCCGGTTGACGTCCAAGGCCACTTCATCGCAGTGGCCGTGCAGAAAGTTGCGTTTCTCCGCGTCCTCGAAGTAGCAGGCGTGCTTTTTCCACTTCGGAGCTTCGTACCAATTCACGCCGCAGGTGATGTCCAGCCGCCCGTCGCCGTTGACATCAACCAGCGAACACGACTCGTTGAACGGCCCATACCAGTAGCTGCCGATGGCCGGATCGTGTACCGGTCCGTCGATCTTGATCGGAACGAACACGGGGATGGGCGGAGTTGTGACGGGCGGCGGCAGTGAGGAAATCACACCGTCGTCGGGGACGGCGTGATGAGCCGTCCAGAGGATGGCGTTGAGCACCGCTTTGCGCAGGTCTTCGATTTCCCAAATCGAATGCTTGTGGCCGCCGATGAAGCCGAAACCGCGGCCGCCATCCTCGCGCTGCCAGGCCCAGGCCCACAACGGATCGCCCGGCTGGCCGGGAAACGGCAAAATCGGCACGAACCCCGGCTGGTCCGACAGCAGCCGTTCCGGGGTCTTGTACTCGTCCTCGGGCATCTCGAACGGCTTCAATCCGCGGCAGATCGGGTGCCCCGCCTGCTGGGACCAGTCCTGGACCAGCAACGGCTGGCCGATCGGGCGCGGCGGATTCTCGAAGTCCTTGAAACCGCCGATCCAGCGAAGGAAGGTCTCGTGGCCGATCTTCGACGGCAGATTGAGCGTCCAGTGCATGACGACCAGCCCACACCCGCGCTGCATCTGCTTTGCCAAAGTGGCCATGTGGTTGCCCGCCACCAGCGGATGCACGTTGCCGCTGCTGCCCCCGTCGCTGAAAATGACGATGGTATCGGCGTCGTCCAGCGTCTGCTCGTCTTGCGGCCAGCCCCCCGTGTGCACCTCGACCGCCATGTGCCGGGCGTTCAGCGAGGTATCCAGGCAATACTGGAACAAGTTCATGGCTTTCTCGTATTCGTGCTCGCCGGGCGCGTGGCTCTTCTTGCCGGCGATGAGCACGATCTTGGTGTCCTTGGCCAGCGTGATGGCGGGCCACCAGGCCGGCAAGCACAGCAGCCCCGCCGCACAGAGGAGTGTCGCGATTCTTGCCATTTTCCGCCTTCCTTCTTCAAGAAGTTCCGAGGCGCCGTCTCTGGTCTGAGGCTTTCATGGTAACGTGTCTTCCCGTCCTGCAAAAGTGAGCCACTTCGGCCCCGGTTGGGACCGCCGAACAGATTCGCATCGTTCGCGGTGGGCCGGCGACCGCCCACTCGAAAGGATTGTCTGGAACAGGCGATGGTTTGACATGGCCCAACAACCACCGGCGCGGGACTTGCCGGGCTTGCCGCCGTAAGGTCCAATTGCGGCCGTCAACACACTCCCTTCGTTCCCTGCCGCTGCGTTTTGCTTCGATTGGAAGGTTTCCCGCCATGAAACGAATCCTGCTTCCTGTCTTGCTCGCCGGTTTGCTCGCCTTACCCGGCGCCGCGAAGGCCTTCAATCCGCCGACGGATACCGCCGGACCGCTCACGGTTCGGATCGCCGATCCGGGCGAGATCCGGGCGTTGGACAAGCCGATCGCTGTCCCGGTCACGCTGACCAACGCCGACGACTTGCCGCTGGCCGGCACGTTGCGCGTGTGGGGCGTCGACGGCTGGCGTGCCGAGGGCGAGGCCGAGCGGGCCTTTTCACTCGCGCCGAAGGGCTCGCAGGTGCTGCCCTTCAACATGCTGCCCGCCGCGGACTCGTTGGCCGCCCTGTACCCGGTCCACGCGCGGGCTGAGTTCGGGTCCGGCCCGGCCCAGACGGCCGCGCACGCGATTCTGATCCTGTCCGTGGCCCCCGAGGCGGTCGCCAAGGCGAAACCGAGCGCCGACGCGGCGCAGCCGTGGCAAGCGCCGCGGCGAGGCCCGCTGCGGCTGGACGTGGCCTCTCGCTTCCAAACCCGCATCGCCGTTCACGACCAACCGCCCGTGACGCAACCCGCCGGCTGGCTGGGCAGCGACGCGGCCACCGGCTGCTCGGTGGGAATGACCGAGGTCGACCGCGGCCAGCGACGACGGGCGATCAATGTCCACCCGCCGTACCGCGCGGGTTGGGGCGACACGCAACTGGACTGGCGAATCGCCTTGCCGCCGGTAAAGCCGCTGGTGCTGGAATTCGCCACCGCGATCCGCGATAGCGACGTGAAACGCGAGGGCGCCAGCGATGGCGTCGAGTTCCGGGTCCAAGCCCGCGCGGGCGACGCGTGGCAAGACTTGTTCTCGTGTTTCTCGGCGGCCAAGCAGTGGGAGCCCGCGCGCGTAGACCTGTCGGCCTGGGCGGGCCAGGAGATCACGCTGCGGCTGGTGACCGGCCCGGGGCCGAAGCACAACACGTCGTGCGATTCCGCATACTGGGCCACGCCGACGATCTGGGTCGGCCAGCGGCCGGAACCGGAGTCGAATGCCCGAAACGCCGCGCGGCGCGAAGCGGCGTTGTCCGGGGCGCGCCAGGCGTGTCAGGGCGGAAAACGCGATTGGACCTGGCGGCTGGAAAGCGACGCCGGAGCGTACGGCGCGGCGCTCGTGCCGGGGCCGAACGGGCTGGCGGACGCCTGGCTGGCCTTTGCCGACGAGCGGCGTGAGCTGGTGTTCGAGGGCTTTGCGATCGAAGTGGACGGTACGCCGCTGGCCGCGGACGGCAGCGGGTTGGTTTGCGAAGGCCTGGAGCAACCGTTCGCCGAGGGCGTCGGCACGGTCGTGCATCGGCTGCTGAAAGGCGATCAGACGGTGCCCGCCCAGGCGCGCGTGTGGGCCGAGCACGGCGCGCTGCGCGTCGCCTTCTCGATGCCAGACGCCGTCCGCGACCTGCGCGGCGAGCCGCGATTTACGGCGTTGGCCATCGGGCCCGCGTCGGATCGGGCGCGGCGCGTGTATGCCGGCTTCGGCAACGTGATTCAGGACCCGGCCAAGTTCGACCTGCACGCCAACGGCTTTCAACTGTCGACCCGGCACGTCGGTTTGGACTTCGTCAACGGCGTCTCCCTGTTGCAGGCGTGCGATGTGTTTCCCGATTTGTTGCGAGTGGACCCGGAGGCTCGGGTGTATGCGTTGCGCACGCACCACGACGCGACGCTGACCCTGCTGCCGTCGTCGCGCGGCGCCTTTGCCGCGGCGCGGGCTTACCGCCCGATCGCCAGCTTTCAACCCGGGCCCGGCGTGGCGAACATCCTGGGCAAGATCTGCCTGGACCAATGGGGAGGCGACTACCAGGAGGCGGCCGACGGGATCGAGCGGGCCGCCCGCTACGGGCTGACCGACGCGGTCTTCGTCAAGCACGTCTGGCAACGCTGGGGCTACGACTACCGACTGCCCGACATCTATCCGCCCGCGGGCAACGTGGACCACTTCCAGGCCATGGTCGCCGCCTGCCGCCGACACGGCATCCTGTTCTGCCCGCACGACAACTATATCGACTTCTATCCCGATGCCGAGGCCTATTCCTACGACCACATCCTCTTCAACGCCGACGGCACGCCGCAACGGGCGTGGTTCAACAAGGGCCGCCAGGCGCAGAGCTACCGCTGGCTGCCGACCGCGTTCCAGCCGTGGCTGGAGCGGAACCTGCAGTTGATCAAGACGCACATCGCCCCCACATCGTACTTCGTGGACGTGTTCAGCGCGATGGCCCCGGTCGATTTCCGCGACCGAGCGGGCCGGTTCTATCCCAAGACGGTCTGCGCCGAACGCTGGGGCGCGGCGTTCGACCGCATCCGCACGGTGCTGGGCGACAATGCGCCGATGGTCAGCGAAGCGGGGCACGACGCGCTGATCGGCCATCTGGACGCGGGCCAGGCGGACCACATGGGCTGGATACCCGGCCAGTGGCGTTTCGCGTGGGGCCTGGAAGCCGGCGACGCGGAGCGGGTGCCGTGGCACGACATGGCCAGCCACGGTGCGTTCGTGCTGCTGGCGGGCGGATTGGGGCACCGGTACTCCGGCGAACAGCACGATCCGACGCTGCACGGCTACGCCAGCGACGACTACCTGAGCATGACCGTGCTGGGCGGCCGCAATCCGATGTGCGACGGGCCGTTCTCCCGCCGCGCCGTGATGACGTACTGGCTGCTGCACGACGTGTGCGACGAATTGGCACGCCGCGAGATCCTGTCGCACGAGTTCGCCGGCGACGACATCCATCGCCAGATCGTCCAGTTCGCCGGCGACGCGCAGGTGATCGCCAACCGCGGTCGGACCGACTGGCAAGTCGGCGGCCAGACGCTGCCGCCGTACGGATTCGTGGCCCAAGCGGGACAGGCGACCGCGATGGTCACCCGCCGCGACGGCGTGATCGCAGGCTTTGCCCAGCACGGCCACACGCTGCTGGCCGACGCGCGGCCGGAACTGGCCGACCAGCGCGGCGCGATCGAACCGGCCGTCGCGGGCTGCCAGGATCTCGGCAAGGGCAAGTTCCAACTGCGCGTGCAATGGCGAGTGCTGCAGCCCCTGCCCCCAGGCTACGTGGCCTTCCTGCACTTTGTGAACGAGAAGAACGCGGAGGGCGAGGGCATCGTGTTCCAGGGCGGGACGAAGTACGACGCTGCGAAACTTGCCGCCGCGGGGACCGCGGAAGGCACCTGCACCGCCACCCTGCCCGCCGACGTCAAGCTGCCCGCGACGTTTGCGGTGCGCACCGGCTTCTATCATCCCGGTTCCGGCGGCGCCCGGCTGCGGTTGTCCGGCCCGATCGACGGCACGGGCCGCGCGCGGTGCGGCACGGTGACGGTCGACGCAAGCGGCGTCATCACCTGGAAACCCGAACCGCCGGACCCGGAACGAGCCGAGCGTCAGGCGCGGCTGAATACGGCCGGCAAGCTGGTGAATTTCGGCCCCGTCGCCACGACCGGCGCCTTTCGCCTGCGCTATGCCCCCAACACCGAATGGGAACTAATGCCCTTGCCTGACTCCGAGAGCTTTCAAGTCGAACTCCGGCTCGATCAGCTGGGCGTCCCCGCTGCGAAGGTGCGGGAGGTGCTGGCCCAAGATTTCGACGGCCACCCGCTGGCCCCGGTCGCACCGGAGCAGGACGGCCCGCTCGTGCGGTGGCAGACGGACAGCCGGGCGTTCCGCTACCTGATACGGTTCTGAGTTAGCCGTCCGCTGGGCAATTCTCCGGATCGGGCCCTGGTAGCGTCGTCCGGCCGGGACGCTCCTGGAAAACCAGGTCCTGGATTTCGCCGCCATCGTCGTTCACAGGCATGTGGACTGCGCGACCGCTTTAAGTCCCGCTGCCACCCTGCTACAATCACTACCGTTTCGCGAAAAGGGGACAGGACCCTTTTGCCGAAACGGCCCGAAGGGGGCTTTGCCCAAAAGGCTCCTGTCCCCTTTTCGCGAAACTCACCAGCGGAGGTACACCATGTCTACAGACAAGCAAATCACAAGGCGGCGGATGCTCCAAGTTGCGACCGCTGGCGCAGCGGGCGCGATCACCGCGACTCTGTTTCGGCAACCGGCGCACGGTGCGAATGTTCTCGCCGATGCGGGTGGGGCGGACCCCAGGATTCAAGGGCCGTTTCTGATTCTATCGACCCCTTTCACCGCAGCGGGCGCCGTGGACTTTGATGCGTTGGCCAAGTCAGCATGCTACGTCGACTGGTGCGGGTGTCCGGGCATGATCTGGCCACAGTCGGGCGACAGCGTCGACCTGCTCACGACCGACGAAAAGCTCAAGGGCATGGAGGTGCTAGCCAGGACGGCGCGCAAGCTGAGCACGACGGCGTTGTGCCTGGGGGTGCAGGGCAAGGACACAGCCGAAATGCTCATGTTTGCCGAACACGTCGAGAAACTGGCGCCGCCGGCGATCATCTCGCGACCGCCGGACTCGGGCAAGACGGAAGACGATTTGCGCCAGTACTGGCATGCCCTGGCAGCGGTCGCGAAACGGCCCGTCTTCATCCAGACCACGGGCGGAGTGGCCTACAAGGGGCCCATCCCTTCCGTAGACCTGCTGATCGAACTCGCCAAAGACTTTCCCAACTTCGGGTACGTGAAGGAGGAAGCGGGCAACGTCATCGCTCGCACGCGTGCCTTGCTCGCGGCCAAACCGCCCATCCGGCGCGTCTTCAGCGCCCGCGGCGGGTATGGCTGGCTTTACGAATTGCGGCTCGGCTCGGAAGGACTGATCACCGAGCGAGCCATCTACGCCGACGTGCTCACCCGCATCTGGCAACTGCACAAGAGCGGGTCGGATCCGGCCGCCGTGCGCGATGCGTACAGCAAATTCGCGCTCATGATCAACCTGGGCAGGACCCATCCCGGCGACTTGCGCGGCTACCAGTTGTACCTCTGGAAGAAGCGCGGCGTGTTCCAGACGATGGTCTCGCGTCACTACGGGCCTGGTGGCACCACTCCCGCATCGCCCATCTACTCGGAGCAGGAACTGAGCCCAGAAGAAATCGCCGAGATCGAGTACCGGTTCGAAGCGTTGAAGCCGTACCAGAAGCCCGGATCGCCCGACTTTGCCGCGGCCGCCCCGTAGCTTCTAAACGGAGTTTCGCGAAAAGGGGACAGGACCCTTTTGGGCGAAG
>ERZ795059.2999-NODE-2999-length-16783-cov-9.783656_pt1 | contig 16783 bp, 12 predicted proteins | sample MGYA00375143_ERZ795059 | MGnify/ENA primary metagenome ERZ795059 (study PRJEB30188, sample SAMN05720168) | activated sludge metagenome | isolation source: Anaerobic digester | place: USA | collected 2015-01-07 ... | reverse complement strand
GGACGGGTTTCCCACCCGTCTAATTCGTTACTCATGCCAACATTCTCACTTCTGTGTCGTCCACCAATTCTTACGAACCAGCTTCGGCCAACACAGAACGCTCCTCTACCATCAACCGCACGCAACACAGAAGTATCAATAAATATAAGAAGTAAACAGCAACAAGGTACTTGCTGGCTTTCTTAACTATTGATGATTCTGTGTTACGCACGGCGGATCCACTGCTTCGGTATTGTGCTTAGCCCCGTTAAATTTTCGGCGCAGTAGGCCTTGACTAGTGAGCTATTACGCTTTCTTTAAAGGATGGCTGCTTCTAAGCCAACCTCCTAGTTGTCTGTGGATTACCACATCCTTTGCCACTTAGCACAATTTAGGGACCTTAGCAGGTGGTCTGGGCTGTTTCCCTTTCGAGCGACGAGCTTATCCCCGCCGTTCTGACTCCCTTGTTCTTTAACCTCCGGTATTCGGAGTTTGATTGAGCAGACAGTCTTGCGACCGTCAAGCCCATCCAGTGCTCTACCCCCGGAGATGCAACAAGAGGCTATACCTAAATATATTTCGAGGAGAACCAGCTATTGCCGAGTTCGATTAGCATTTTACCCCTAACCACAGGTCATCTCCCCCATTTGTCACTGAGGTGAGTGCGGGCCTCCTCCCACCTTTCGGTGGGATTCACCCTGCCCATGGTTAGATCACTCGGTTTCGGGTCTATTTCACACAACTAACGCCCGGGAGGACTTGCTTTCGCTACGCCTACATTCTAACGAACTTAAGCTTGCTGTGGGAAATAACTCGTTGGCTCATTCTTCAAAAGGCACGCCGTCACCCACGACTTGCGTCGGGGCTCCGACTCCTTGTAAGCATATGGTTTCAGGTACTATTTCACTCCCTGGCTGCAGGGTACTTTTCACCTTTCCCTCACGGTACTAGTTCACTATCGGTGAGAGTTAGTATTTAGCCTTGGATGGCGATCCACCCTTCTGTGCAAGCACAGTTCTTCCGACAGAGTTTCACGTGTTCTGCCGTACTTTCCTCCGCAATAAAATATTACAAAGGGATTTATTCTGTAGCATTAACAAATTTTCGAATACGGGGCTTTCACCCTCTTTGGCCTCTCTTTCCAGAGGTGTTCTTCTAACCAGTTAATGCGTCAAACAAATCTAGGCCTTTCCCTTTTCGCTCGCCGCTACTTAGGGAATCTCTATTGATTTCTTTTCCTCCGGGTACTAAGATGTTTCAATTCCCCGGGTTCCCAACCATACGCAACATAGAAATATCAACAAAAATTAATCGCTCTATGTTACGTACGGTCAACCGTGTAAACACGGCTGGGTTATCCCATTCGGAGATCCACGGATCATAGGATGTTTGGCTCCTTCCCGTGGCTTATCGCAACCTACTACGTCCTTCATCGGCTAACTCTCCCTAGGCATCCACCATATGCTCTTACGATCACTTGCGCTTCTTACCAAGTTAGGTTAGAAGGCAGATCAAGAGTTTTTATTTCGGTGTGTAAGCAAATTGTCAATGTGCCTGGCCACAATGTCAGATTCCACAACCAATGTCATGACCTCTGATTTATGGCGACAAAAAAACCGCTTGTAAGCGGCAGTGGGGTAGCATAATTAACCCTTAATTAGCCGCATTTTTTATTCCGAAAATGTTGATAGTGATACATTACTAATAAGTAGGTTAACAAAAACAATCTGCACTGTCAACAGCTAATTTAATTATATGCTATAATGTTTGCTAGAATAGAGATAATTTGAGCTAGTATGGCAAAAAGAAAAAAACTAAAATGGCTCTTACCGTTAGTTGCAACACTGCTTGTGTTGACAGTCTTACTTCTCTTTTATAGGTCATTGCAGATTTCCGCAGATGTATCGAGTATTACTGTTACAGGAAAAGTGACCGATAGTATGCTTCATAATACTCCGGTTAAAGAAGAACCGGTGCGTTTTATAGACAGAGACGGTGTTGAGCATACTGCTTTTACTGATAGTTCTGGCGCTTATTCGGTAGATATCGCTAATCCCGATTTTCATTGTAATTATAGAGTCATCATCGGCGGATTAAATTACCACGCCAAATCATCCTTTATTACTCTTAAAAAAACTTCATTTGCAGGTAGTTCTGGCAAATATGTTATGGATTTCTCTACCGATAAAGAAGTAGACTTAATGCACTCTAATTACTTTCTCAAGTATTACCCTAGCGGATACACTGATAACCATTATCATCTTTCTAGTTACGATGCTCACTACGTCCGCAACAAAATCACCAGAGAAATGGTTACCGACCCCGAAAAAGTACCAACTTCAGTAACACTTTCTCTACCTATTAAACATTCGCTCCAGAATTACTACAACTATCCACCCAACAGAGAAAAACCAGAAGTACACGCTGTCTTCAGACTTGCCGCTATTACCTCCGAGTGGAATACAGAAGAAATTCCTATTACATACCTTAATCCCTCAGCGGGTCTTCAACTTGCGCCAGCAATGGAACCACCAGATTGCTCAAAGTTTCCCAAGGGGTGCATTGACATTAATATCGGTGATTTAGGTGATACCCTAGAATTCAAGTCGGTAGATCTTTCAGAGCTTACTATCGAAGAAAGATATAAGGCGTGGCTCTACGGTTTTGTTATTCTTCCTTCTTTTTATACATTTGATAAAGAGGGCAATAAGATTCATTCCGACATCAACCCCGATATTTTCATTGCAAGATCAGAAGATAACAATGATCAGCCTATCCACAGTTTAACCTATGAAGACTTTGTAGAAGGGGCGATTAAGACCAACAATCTTGTTCGTCCAGCAAAAAAGTCTCGCCCCGGCGAAAGGCGCTTCGGCATAAGGTACCATCCAAAACTCCACTATTGTCGCATGCATAGCGGTATCGACCTTTCTGGAGGAGGCACAGAGCCGGCTTACTCTATGGCAGATGGTACTATAGAGTATGCTGGTTGGTCGGGTGGCTATGGTAAACAGGTAAGAGTCAAGGCTGATGCCGGAGAGACTGTCTTCAGTTATAACCACCTAAGTTCAATCGCGGTAGCAACTGGGCAGAAGGTTGCCAAGGGGCAAAAAGTTGGCAATTTGGGCAATACCGGCTTGTCCAAAGGAGTACATCTCCATTTCGAAATAATAATTAATGGAAAAAGAGTTAATCCGTGGCCGTATCTCCGTTGTCTTTATCCAAGGAGCGATGAGGCAAATGAAAAACCAGACCCCCGTTGTTAAATATAAAGTAAAAATAATCGTTTCGTCGATTATGTTAGCTTTTCTGCTGTCTTATTCAACAGTTGCTTATTCTGCTTACACTCTTCCCACTAAAGCAGCCACCCCTCTTACCAGTATAATTCCATACCAAATATTGGCTCCCTTCGAGAACAGTTATTTATTCCTTTCTATTAGTCGCGAATCACGAGCAAAAAAGAGTTTGAACTTGCTTTCAAGAAGAGGCGATGAGCTACGTTTCGCTCTCACCAAAAACAATAAAACCAAATTGCTTTCGCACACCAATAGTGCTGTTAATAATACAAAGGACTTCGCCATTAGAACGGTTAACGCTATCAACCAAGTAAGTAACACACAGAGCAGAGAGGCGCTTACCGAGCTTTATGGACAAACAGTATTTAATTTAATTTCGCACTTAATGCCTTTTCAGCACCAACACAGCAACATTACAGCGCTGATTAAATCACTTTTCGGCTCTATTACCTATTTTTCTGAAACTGCGCAAGTAAGACTACTCGATAAAAACGAGCAAATTATTTTTGACATTAGGTGGAATTATCCAAAAGAATTCGAAGAAATTATCGATGACCTGCCGGATAATATAAAGAAAAGAATAAAATTCCTTGACAAAGATGGTGGTGGCGAAACCGATGACAAAAGAGACACCGAGGGCGAGGATGGTGATGACAACAAGGACAACGGTGATGGAAACAAGGATAACGGCAAAGACAATAATGGTGACAACGGCGATGACAAAGATGGAGAAGGAGAAGATGGAAAAATCGATGATCCCGTGATGGATTCTTTATCTAAAGCGGTACAAACATTATACTCTCTTTCGCCTAACACTTTTATAATCAAGCACGTCAGAGTGCTTAACGCACACAATTTGTATCGTCTCTCCTTAATATTCGAGGATGAAAACTACTTAATAATAATACTTAAGAAAAACGGCGCACGTTACGAAGAATTTTTCACCTCAACGGAAATGGACTGGGGGGGCATTGCAAAGCCAAACGACATCAACCTTACAGGCGAAGAATGGAGCTGGCTAATAGATTATGTTCCGGTAGATGATAACGAGCTCGAACCACAATACAAGTAAATCATCTCATTACCCAAAAAGATAAGATCTAAGTAAAAGAAAACATCATACCAAGGTGCAATATTTTTAGGACTTGACTACTTCGATCTTAGGGTAAGCATTTTTTCGAAAATTGCCTCCAAATATTTTTGCCTAGCCTCTTCTTGCGTTTCCTTAGCGTACTTTAATCGTTTAAGGTCGCTAATATAGTCTTGCAATTTTTCCTTTGTAAATTCGTTTCCAAATAATATCAAAGCAAGTTCCAGGGTTGAATCTTCTTGCGCTTTATCCTGTCCGTGTAATCGCTTTGATGATTTTTCTGTTGACCCAAAAAATTCAACAAGTACCCTGCCCGTATAGCCAAAATTTGTTCCTTGTTCTACTAAAGACTTCATTCGGTCGCTGCCCGACCAGGGACGCACAAGCAGTGTTAAAATTTTAGCCCATAACATTGGCTCAACAGATGGGAAAAGCTTAGATGAAACTTCGTCAAGGTTTTTATCGAATTCATTTTTTGTTTTTCCAATTCTGTTTTGCGCCCACTGGATAAACTCATTTAACCAAATTTTAGAAATAAAATTTTCTTTATCTCCCTGTGTCTCTTTTGTAATTTTCCATTCTTCCGGGAAATAATGTCCCCAAATATCAAGCTGCTCTTGCGAGTCCGCGATATTGTCGAAAAACACCCGGCAAATAGAGCGAGCAAGTAGTTTTTTTACACACTCCTCGTCCTTCCCCTCTATTTCTTTCTTTAGTTTCCTAAAGAGCACAGAAGAAGTTCTCTTTTTTAATGCAGAGAGCACACATTTTTCAATCAGCGTCGATACAATGATTTCCACCTCAAAGCGAACGCTATTATTTTTTGTATCTTGCTCCTTTGCACTATCGCAAAGCAAAAAATACCACTTGATCAACCCACCGAACAAATTCTCGTAAACAATACCGTCGTAAAGAGCTCTTTTATCTATATGCGCAAGGAAGTTTTCTAAGTATCTCTTTAGTAAGCTGTAATTTTTTTCCTCCGCTAGAATATCAATATTTTCAGTAAATTTTTTGATTAAGCTTCTTTCGTAAACTGTGTTAGAAATCTCTTTGCGCCAAGTTAGTATCCAAACCGTTTCTCTTTCCGCGTCTGTTAAATTACTAATCTCTTCATGATATTTACCCCTTAAAAAATCTCGAAAATTAACCGAATTATGATTTCTTTGCACTATATCATTTTTAATCCAGCGATAAGAGTTAAAAAGTATTTTAACGAGGTATATAACGCCACCGACAAAGACAAAAAACAAGAACAATTGGAATAGTGGTGAATTATAGCCCCAAAAGAACAAGGGTAAAAATATTAACGCAAGCGAGATGAGTAGATTTTTCGCCTCGATAACTTTGTCTAAAATAACAATTTTATCCCATTCAAATAACGCTTCTTTTTCTAGTGAAAATATAAAAAGAACAACGGGAATTAAAACAGTAAGTAGAGCGAGCCCAACATTTTGCATTGCTCCTGGCAGTGTGTCGGAAGCAAGAAATCCACAAACTAACGGACAAAATTGGTGCACAGCTAACCTCCTTTTTAAAAAATCTTAAAAATAAAGGCGGGAAATTCGACAAAGATGTTTAGGGCAATTCATTATCGCACCCTGAATATTGGTTTTCTCTATTATAGCTCTTTTAGGGGTAAAAACTATATGCCACAACATCTATTACTGTTCGAGCGGGAGCGAGAACTCTCCGCTACTCTCTTTACTGTTCGAGCGAAAGCGAGAACCCCGCCTAAAAAGGCGGGGCAAGCTACAACGCTAGTTCTGATATCAGGGGCTGGGAGTTCTCGGTGAGCGCACCTCGAACGATAAAAACAAACCTCTCGCTACTTTATATTATGCTACATTTACTTCGATACTTCCCAGTATCGAAGTAAATGTAGCAAACGCTATTGTTAAAGGATAACGTTTAGCAAAAGATAAGCATGGAAGTGAGAACCTGCGTTACCTCCCTTTACTGTTCGAGCGGGAGCGAGAACTATTACGTTAGTGCAAAAACTCACGGTCTTTAGTTCTCGAGATGGCACTCTGTGCGTTCTCTCGAACAATAAAAAGTGATGGCGGGGAGCTTGTCCCGCCCGGCTGGGCGGGGTTCTCGGGCAGTAATCCTCGAACGATAAGAATGATGGAGCTTGTATTATAAGCGTTTTCTATAAAAATTTCGATATTTTTTGTATTTATTATGGAGTAAATAATTTGAAGGCGTCGCTTTCTTTGGGAATCGTACAATTTAGCAACACAACTGTCCTAAATTTGACTGGTAAACACTGGTGGACCTGAGGAGATTCGAACTCCTGACCCCCTGCTTGCAAAGCAGGTGCTCTAACCAGCTGAGCTACAGGCCCGTATACTTATTACTACCTACGCCGCAGACAGGATAACATTTGGCGCTTAAACACTGTTTTTGCAAGCCGTCTTAAAGGTATTCTTTTTTGTAGTTTCTTTATTTGTGTGCAAAAAAGTACACCACCGCCACAATTGGGGCAATAACGCCAATTATTTTCCACATTGTATAGGTGCCCCCTGGACCGAAATACTTCTCTGCCCAACCCACTTTCCCAAAAATCCTTGCCATTTTTAGGCTGTAGCCAAGGCTAAAAAAACTAATTAACGCACCCGCTACTAACCAAAACCATTTATTGAGCAGAATATCCCAAAGTAACATATTCCCCTCCTCTTGTCTAGCTTATGATCTACTTTATTATACCTTTTTCGCAATGATAATACTAAGCACTATTAACACTATCTGTGTTACAACACCTAAAAGCCATGCCTCTTTCTTTACCGTATGGTGCACTTTTTTATGAACAAAGTGATATTGCTTAAAAAACGGCAAGCAACGCAACGTACTTGCCCAGGGATTATTGTCTATAACATCTGTTAACACTCCACCCAAAGCACCCCATAATATTATTGATGCATATCCTGCATCTCGCCACAGCCAATACACAACAAAAGTACCGAGAGCTAAGTCAAAAAAAAGATATGTTAAAAATTTTTTACTACGCCAGTTCGCTTTTTTCATAAAACTCCCCGCGTCGAGATGGGGAATAAAATCTAACAAATGATGACTTAACACTCCAAGAAGCAGAGCTAGCGCAGGGTTCTCTACTAAGCTTCCTACCGCAGACCCAACAATTGCGTGGCTTGAGAATATCATACGTCTTTACAATTATATAAAAAACAGGTATATTTGGCAATGTTACGGTGGTTAATAAGGGGGCGATTAGCTCAGCTGGTTAGAGCGCGTCACTGATAATGACGAGGTCGATGGTTCGAGTCCATCATCGCCCACCAGAATTACACTTTGATTGTTTTATGAAAGACAAGACTAAACGCAAAAGAAGCAGAGGGGTCTAGCCTTCGATATATAGTTGTGTTACGATTGTTTTGGGTAGGCATGTTGACTCCTTTTTTTTGTATATATAAGTCAATTGCCCTACCCGCTTTTTTATTTGGCAACATTACACACTAAATTGTACGGTGCCATATACTCACGGAGAAGCATTATTCCATTTTAGAAGGTGCGTAAATAGGTTTTTTAGCGCGCTGTGCTATAATTATCCTATGCCTGAGTTTTTTACATATAATCATTCAGAACAAGAAACCTCTAGCACAGAACAAGAAATTGAATCAAATCCACGACAGCAAGATAAAATCGTGGCAATTATAGATAACGACAATCTAAATATAATCAATGAGAGAGAGGTTCGCCTTCAAGATGGTGAACGCGAAGAGTTCCTCAAAAGATTGGCTAGTGGCAAAATAAATGAATATAATTTAAGACAAATAGTTTATGCCCTTCGAGGACCGATTGATTATATAGGCGGTCGGGGTAGACTAGCCAACTCTTTATTGTCAGGCAACAAATATATGCGTGGCTTCTTAGCTCATTTCGCGCGCGACAACGTTGGCTTGAGCGGATACTTAGAATTTCAGGATGTTGTCGAATTTTTAGAGCGATACCCCGACCCAATATCATTTGAAGGAGCTGTATCGAATTTCTTAGACAGAGTTGAGCATACAGACTCCTCACAAGAACGTCAGGGGTATGAATCATCTCTAAGAGATTTTATGCATACTGTTTACGGCAAAAAACTCGAATACTATGAGCAAATTAAATTACTACAAGCCGAAGCAGAAAGAAGATTTCCTCAACTCGCCGAGGAAAAGAAGAGAAAAGAGTCGGAAGAAACAAACGAAGACATCCACCATAAACCAAATAACGAGACGCAAGGATCCACCACAGAGAAAGTAAAAGAACAACAAGAAACCTCTAGCACAGAACAAGAAATTGAATCAAATCCACGACAGCAAGATAAAATCGTGGCAATTATAGATAACGACAATCTAAATATAATCAATGAGAGAGAGGTTCGCCTTCAAGATGGTGAACGCGAAGAGTTCCTCAAAAGATTGGCTAGTGGCAAAATAAATGAATATAATTTAAGACAAATAGTTTATGCCCTTCGAGGACCGATTGATTATATAGGCGGTCGGGGTAGACTAGCCAACTCTTTATTGTCAGGCAACAAATATATGCGTGGCTTCTTAGCTCATTTCGCGCGCGACAACGTTGGCTTGAGCGGATACTTAGAATTTCAGGATGTTGTCGAATTTTTAGAGCGATACCCCGACCCAATATCATTTGAAGGAGCTGTATCGAATTTCTTAGACAGAGTTGAGCATACAGACTCCTCACAAGAACGTCAGGGGTATGAATCATCTCTAAGAGATTTTATGCATACTGTTTACGGCAAAAAACTCGAATACTATGAGCAAATTAAATTACTACAAGCCGAAGCAGAAAGAAGATTTCCTCAACTCGCCGAGGAAAAGAAGAGAAAAGAGTCGGAAGTAGAAAAAATCCTCGCAGAGACAGATGTGAATGAGGTCGAGCGCCTATTAAGGAGCGAATTGGTTGACATACTCGAAGAGGCTAAGCGAAACGGTAGGTTGTCGGGAGCAGATTTTATTTATACACCTGAATATAATCGTTTGTGGGGTCTTAATTGGGTCGTTAACGTTGCACGAGGCAAAATAGCGCAATTATCTGGATTTAACGCTCGCGCATCGCTTGAGCGAGTCGAGCAAGAAGCCTTAAATCAAGTATTAGGAGAAGGCATCCAGCAGGAACGATCAGAAAAGGTTGATGAACTTCGAGAAGCGAGAGAGAAAATTGAAGGATTCCAAATAGAGACCATAAAAGACGAAGAAGTAGAAAACATTTTCGAAAAAATAGAAGTCAGAGGAGATGATTACCTGGGAGAATATTTAACACCAGAAATACTCAAGAAAGAAGGTCTGTTGCCGAAATACAAGGTTACTCTTGGAGAGTCGGCGGTATGGCTCTCTTCTTCAGGATACGATGCAGAGTACGGAAGAATTGCCGTGGTCGGATATGTTGAAAATCAAGGTAAAATCACGGCGCGCACTTATTATCGCAGTAACTCTCAAGGAGTATGGCGCTATCTACCAGATTATACAATGTATAGAAATGGAGTGATTACATGGTTTGGGAAAGGGTATAGCGAGGAAAGCGTTACCTTGCCGATAGCCGTACAAAGAGCGCTTTCCGAAATCACACAAGATGATGCATCTATATTAAAGGTAAAAGAATTTGGTTTAATCTTTGCAGGAACAGCAAAAAAATACGATGGTCAAAAAGAAGGTGAATACTACGAGCAAATCGAAACAAAACCAAGGAGGTTAGATGGAAATTTTTACTCTGAACCTGGTAAAAAAAATCCACCGGAAGAAATAAGGCTTACCACTGAACAATCGCCAGATTTTTCAAGACTGATAACTTCCTGGAAACAAAAAACAAAAGTTTATGGACCAATTACGGTCGAAATCTTCCCTTCGAACGACGGGACACTCAGGTTTATGTTTTGCCGAGATAACTATGGGCGTGCATGGATCGGTGGTATTGAAGATGATAGTGAGGTTCAATCCACAGGATTAAGAAAATCATGGATAGAAGGTGGAGACCTCGCAACACCAGCTTTTGAGTACCCTGAGCAGGCCGGTGGCTATGAAAATACGGACTTGGCTGTCCACCCTTACGTAGACATGTTCGAGAACTACCTTAAAAAGATTCCGGTTATCCGGCAATATCTTGAATCAAAAGAAAGGATTCATCACGATCAAGAAAATACTTCACCAAAAGAGGTCGAGAAAAAAATCACCATTAGCAGTGCACAAAATTTCACCGAACTATACGAGGCACTCAGGCAAAAAGGCGGTCTGCAGGGAACGCAACAATTTTACAAGCCAGAGGAGCTAATAGACATCATCGAACGAGTAAGAAAAGGAATTCTTGACATTTCGTATGTTACACAAACAGAGGGTTTAAGAAATAGAGTTGACGATATTATTCAAATAAAAAAACTACAAAGGAAATTGAATTCTTAAGAGCCACCCTGTACTTAATTTGTCTTCGTCTTTACTCGACAACACAGTCCATCAAGACAAGTCTTTCTTGCCGTCTTCTGCGCACACGGCAAGAACAAACGGTAAACTAGATAACGGTGTGAGGCCTCACTACTCTGCGAACACCTGAAATTGATGTAGGGGGCAAATTTTCATATTGATCGGAAATAGCAACACTTAACTCAACACTGTCTTCGGGCACATATGGACCCTTATGCGCCAGCTGAGCCCGACGATATCTAATTTCAAGAAAAGACCGTTTTCCGGAAGAAGCACTTACCACGATATGGCTTGGGAAAAATGTACTCCCGGCTGTATCCATTTGTTGACCACCAGTAAATCGACAGTATGCCTCACCAGCAACCATTCTTTCTCTCGGCGACATATTGTCTGGGCGATCTTCTGTTTCTTTTATGCCATCGTCTGCCGAAGAAAGCCTGGCGAAAGAAACAACACCACCCCTTGGTGATTTGTTGCTAAATATCTAGAGTTTCTTTAAGCGAGGAAGTGGGCACAACCGCCACCTTGTCGCTTGTTCTTTTTTTAACCTCCACCTTTCCTTCTCCAATCTTTGGAGAAACAACAAGGCGGTAAGGGCAGCCGATCAAGTCGGCGCTAGCAAACTTCTCACCCGCAGAAATCCCCTCTCTGTCGTCGAGCAAAACTTCTACTTTTTCTTTTTGTAAAAGTTTATACAAATTTTCGCCTTGGCTCTCTGCTCCCCTCATTGCAATTAAATGCACGTTAAAAGGGGCTATGCTTTTAGGCCAAATAATTCCCCTTTCGTCGTTAAAGTGTTCTACAATCACCCCCATAGTTCTTGTTGTTCCCCAGCCATAACAGCCCATAACAGGATAACGGGGCTGTCCGTCGCGACCGATATATGTTAAAGAAAAACTTTCTGCATACTTCTTCCCCAGGTCGAAAACATTACCCACCTCGGAGGCTACTGCCTCTACAAGCGTTCCTTGTTTACACCGCGGGCATTCTTCGTTACCGTTTAGGGGAGTATTTTCGTCATTAACACAATAATCACACTTGTTGCAGTATAAAATATCATCTTCTCCCGCCGCCGTTAAAACCATAAACTCATAAGAAATTTTATCGGAAAAACTGCCACCCGAAGCCTCTGTTGCTTTTACCTCTAAGCCTAACTTATTGTACGCTCGTACATAGGCGAGCTTAACATCGTTGTAAAACTTTTCGAAATCTTTCCGTGTCTCATGGAAGCTATACATATCCTTCATTTCGAACTCACGCCCCCTTAAAATACCGCTTTTAGCACGCAATTCATCGCGAAACTTCCAGTTAATTTGATAAATAGCCATTGGCAAGTCTTTGTAGGAGTTGATAAATTCTTTCATTAGGGGAGTGGCAACTTCCTCATGGCTTTGCCCCAGCGCGTAGTCTTTTCCTGTACGGCTTTTAATTTTAAACAGTACGTCTATTGAGTCCCAGCCCCCAGTAGCTTTCCAGTTTTTAGCCGGGTGTAAAGCGGGCATCGATATTTCTTGCCCCCCGAGGGCATCCATTTCCAGGCGAATAATATTTCTTATTTTATTAAGCACGCGCAAACCAAAGGGTAAATAAATATAGCTACCTGCCATTAACTGGCGCACAAAGCCACCCTGCACTAACAAACGGCTATTCACCGTATCGGCGTCCCTAGTAATATTTTTTGTTGGCGTAATAGTTGTCTTCGATAAACGCATATTCTTATTATACCTTACTTAACAACATACTGCTCAATTTGAAGCTCAATATCAAACTTTTCTTTTACTACTTTTTTTATGTGCTCAATGAGTTTAAGAATATCGCCTGCTACTGCATTGCCACAGTTAATTATATAGTTGGTATGTTTTGGGGAAACCTGCGCTCCACCTACCCTATACCCACTTAAACCCGCCTCGGCAATAATCTTTGCCGCAGGCACCACTGGAAAAGGATCGGTTTTTACGGATTCCTGAAAATATCTCAACTTAGCAGAAGAAATATTTTCTACCGGAACATTCTTAAAAACGGAGCCCGCGCTAGGAAAGTCGTGAGGGTGTCTTTCGAGCCGATATTGAATATTGCTACGCACTTTGCTAATAATATCTTCTTTATTTCCTGTGGTCAGCGAAAAAACAACTTCTGTTATTATTTCGTTATTATGTTTAAAAATCGACTCACGATACCCAAACCCACACTCTTCTTTTTTACGCGTAACTTTTTTAGCCGTTTTTATATCAATCGAAGTAACAGTTTTAACAATATCCTTTGTTTCTCCACCAAAGGCCCCCGCATTTCCTCTTACCGCTCCTCCTACCGTACCAGGAATCCCTCCCGCCCATTCTAGCCCTGCTAGGCTTTTTTCTGCTGCCAAGTTAACAATTTGCGCAAATGGCACCGCTGCTTGTGTAAAAATATCTGTTTTCTCCGCTCGATACTGCTTTACATCCATCTTGACAACAAGGCCATCAAAGCCATTGTCGCTAACAATCAGATTACTCCCACCCCCCAAAACAAAAACTTCAATCTTTCTTTCTTGTGCAAGTTTAATTGCCTGTATTAACTCCTCTTCCGTAGAAGCAGAAACAAAATAGCGTGCGTCGCCGCCTACCCTAAATGTAGTAAAGGGGGCAAGAGAAACATTTTCTTGAACAATCATTTTGGCTTCTTTTTTTCTTCTGCCTCTAGGACACCGGCCGTGTAAACGCTAAACATTACAATGACTAAAGTTATAATTAGCGCGTAAAGCAACTTGGCTACAACGGTACCTGCTACACTATAAGGAAACAAATACTCGATAATGCTCTTAATAGCATCGTTCCACGCTAAACCCGCAATTAAACCTATCGCCGCCAAAACATATTTGAAGACTTGCTGACGAAGTTCAATCTTAAAACGGGCAATATGCTTGCTTGTTGCCTCGCGCACACGTTGGAGGTCTTTGATTGTTTCTTTTTTTCTTTTTTTCTTTTTTTCTTCCATAAGCTAATACTAGCAATAAAGACGCTTTTGGTCTACACCTAATCAGATATGTCTGCAACATCAATGCGCACCGTGCTATTATCTACTATTTCATCGCGCAGTAACTTTTCTGCAAGTGGGTCTTCGAGCTTTTGTTGCACCGTGCGCCCCAGTTGACGCGCTCCATATTCAGGGCTGTAGCCGAGTTGGGCTAATTTTTGCTTGGCGGCAGGAGTTACATCGAGCACGATGTTTCTATTAGCAAGACTCTTTGCAACACGACCAATCATAATATCAACAACCTTAATTAATTCCTCTGTGGTAAGCGGACGATAAACTACCACCGAATCGAAACGGTTTAAAAACTCAGGGCGAAAAATATTTCTTTTCTGCAAGAGGTCCATAAGAATTTTTACAAATTGTTCGTAGGCAACATTTTGTCGAATGTACTGGCGGATATCCTCCGCACCTGCGTTGCTCGTGGCAATAATCATTGAGTTTGTAAAGTCAACCGTCCTGCCAGTACCATCGGTTAAACGACCCTCGTCTAAAACCTGCAAAAACACATTGAGAATATTGGGGTGCGATTTTTCAATTTCATCAAGCAACACCACGGAAAATGGCTCGTCTTTAATTGCCTTTGTCAAAGCTCCTTGCGTTCCTTTTTGCCCACCACCAGGGGGAGAGCCAATTAAACGACTTAAAGAATCTTGATTCTGGTACTCACTCATATCGAGACGAATAATTCGTTTTTCAGAGCCGAAATACGCCTCCGCTAGTGCCTTTGCCGTCTCTGTTTTACCAACACCGGTGGGGCCGATAAAAAGAAATGTACCCACCGGCTTATTCTCTCGGCTTAAGCCACTACGCGCACGCCTTAAGGCAGCGGCAACGGAGCGAATTGCCTCATCCTGACCAATAACTCGTTTGTGTAAAATATCTTCAAGGTTAAGCAGTCTCTCTTTTTCTGTTGCCGTCGTTTCTCCCACCGGTACATTAGTTTTAATTGATACTGTTTCACTAATGAGTTCGGGTGTAATAAGCTTAATCCTCTTCTGAGAAGCGGCAACCGCTGTATCATCGAGCACCTCAAGAGCCTTGGCAGGAAATGGCTTGTCACGAATGTAGCGATCACTTAGGCGAATTGCTTCTTTAACAGACGCATAGGTAAATACCACGCCGTAGCGATATTCGTAACTTGGCACTGAGTCAACTAATACATAGATAACGTCCTCTTTTGCCGGTGCCCTGACCTCTATTTTAGAAAAGAGAGCAGCGACCTCTAGATTACTCTCGATGTCATCGTGGTAATCTTCGACTGTCGTATCACCCACTATTTGCAAACCGCGCCCTCTTAAATAGGGAAGCAAGATTGCACTTGCATTTACAACTCCTGCCGCCTTCTCTCTGCTCATAAGATTATGAATATTATCAATAAAAAGAATAATATTACCCGCGCGCGTTACCTCGTCGAGAACTTTTTGTAAACGCGCCTCAATTGCCCCGCCTTCGTCTGCGCCAGCTGTTAAGCGACCTGTATCAAGCGACCAGATATGCTTATGTAAAAGGGCGGGACCTACACTTCCTTTAGAGATTTTCTGCGCCAACTGGTGAACGATAGTTGTTTTTCCCACCCCTGGTTCGCCGACTAAAACAACATTATTGCTTTCTGCTTTGCTTAAGGCGCGTTCGAGTTCTTTCGTTTCGTTTTCTCGTCCGTATATTTTTATTTCTTGCCCCGCCGCGGCAACAGTACTAAGATCGTGAGCATAAAGCAACAAATTAGGCGTATATCCATAAGCCCAATCTCTCCCCACCACTCCTTCTGCAGTTTCTTTCATCCAAAAGGGCTTTTTTTCGCTTAGTGATTTATGTTTTTTGTACCAACCCAAAATTATCGACGCGTCTTTGACCTCTAATTTATTATTAGTAATAATGTCTTGCCAGAGCTTACTCGCCGACACCAACCCTACAAGAAGATCCGCTAAAGCCACTCTTCCACGAGAAGATAAGCGAGTAATGGCAATTATAAGTTCGTTAGGCCAATACTGGTTTTGCTTGCTCTGCTCTTGCCAATATTGTGCAATATAGCCAGAATACTGTTCCGCATTAACAAAGCCACAACGAACAAAAAAGTAACGCCCTACCATTGTTCCATTCATCGCTAACCACAATACCCCCGCATCAACATTACCACCTTTCTTCTCGGCAAGTGTACGGGCGTAAATTAAGAACTCAATAGCATCGGACTCGAGCTGGTCGACAAGATTTTCACTATTTTTTACCCCACCCTTTACGCTGTATTGTAAATATTGATCGACCCATAGCCAAAGAATAGTAGCGCTTGTGGCAAGGGCAAGTAGACTATTAAGATAAGCCGGACAATACTGCGTCAGGACACACAAGAAAAGATATAAACATACTACCACCAATGCAATATAGCGCAAAATTTTAAAAATAACCGAATTCACAACCCTCTCTCGCTGGAAAAGTTTTAGCGCCTGCGATTTGTCTAAATCAAAAGTTGTCATTTCCTAAAAACCCCTTATTAAAACAAGTACCGCAATCGCTGGAGCAAAGAGCCACACCAAAAGCAGTGCTAAAATAGCTAAAAACCCTGCCAGTGCAAAAGTTGTACCAATAAAAATTGTGATAGAGCGCACTAGGAAACCAATTAGGCGGCTTATAAAATTTTCCCATATTGCCTTAATAACTACATCGAGACTCGCATTAATGGGCATATAGGAATCCCTTTTCCAGGGTGCAAACAATGTCTTTAGAAGCTCAGCCACAGAAAAATAAATGAGAATTTTTTGCCCAAATTGATTCGCTATAAACCAATAACGGCGTGGCATTGCTACCAGCCACCAACCTAAAAACCCACGAACAGGTTCTTCTTGGTTACTTGATTGTGCTATAACCAAACCGCTCCTTTTACATATATATTATACCTCATAATAAAAAATGAGTAATGCCTTTGTTACGGTCCATAACATATTGGACTTTTGTGAGCCTATAAATGTATTAATAAT
>ERZ795059.2993-NODE-2993-length-16802-cov-7.342629_pt1 | contig 16802 bp, 15 predicted proteins | sample MGYA00375143_ERZ795059 | MGnify/ENA primary metagenome ERZ795059 (study PRJEB30188, sample SAMN05720168) | activated sludge metagenome | isolation source: Anaerobic digester | place: USA | collected 2015-01-07 ... | reverse complement strand
ATGATAGTTGGAATGGACCCTGTTGAGAATAGACTTGTTGATAAGAATGCTGAGTCAAGGGAGAGGAAGAACAATTTCTACAGTGGGTGGTACATGGTTAAAGGGTTTACATTAACATGGGCTAAAGAGGATGTAGGTTCTATGATGTCTAACTTTTCTCAAACATTCATACTAACTAGGAGGGAATGGCCAACACCTATACCAGTTGACTCTGTTCCATTGAACCAATAAAATAAACATAACCATGCCAATAGCTAACCAATATAAAGTTTTTAGGGGAGTAACAGACCTCCATCACCTACCATTCATGCAGAAGAACTACTTGGAGAAAAGGTGGGATGAACCAACCTATATGACGTTTAAGGTTGTGTTTGGAGAAGATTCCCTAAACTTAAGCGGAACTACGCTTGAGAATACAGATTATGACAGAATGCCACATCCTCTGTTCATTTCACAACAGGTTGATGCAGCTACAACTTCAAATGGTGGAAGGAATGAAGTGCAGTTCAATAGGTCCATATATTCTGCTATAGACTACTTAAGGGATTGTAATGAGTTTACTAGGGCAGAAATGCTCAAGGAGTTCATTAAGATTTGGTCAGACCTTCAGTCAAACTACCAATGGTACTTCCAATCTATTGATGGTATCAGCGACCTACTAAAAGTTACTCCAGAAAGAGGTAAGAGGGTTGGTCAGGATGTAAGGCTTACATTCAATATGTTAGAGGGAATAGACCAACGTGTTAGCTACCTACTAAACCTTTATAGGAAAATAGCATGGGATGATACCTACCAAAGATGGGTGCTACCTGATATGATGAGGTACTTTGATATGAAAATCTACATAACTGAGTTTAGGACATTCCATAAACCAATTGTGAATGAGTACTCTGATGAGCCGGTTTACCTACAGTTACTGCAAAAGATAGACACTGTGTTTAGTGGTGTTCTACCAACATACATGATACAGTGCCATATGTGTGAGTTTGACATCAACTCATTTGACTTTTCATACAAGAATAAGTTGAGTGTGAATGAGAATCCTCAAGCAGAGTCAGTTAGTTTTAAGGTAAAAATAGGCGATGTGAATGAGATTACAACATACCCATTATTCCAACATTTCATATTCAATGACTACAAGATTAATGGTCTTCAACGTGCTGTTGAAAAGGGCCTAATGAAGGATAAGAACGGAAGGATCATCAATGACGCTGACCCAAATACAGGTGAGCCTGTTGAGTCTAACTATGTGTCTACTAAAAGTGGTGATGCTCGTTATGAATTCCAAGATATTGAAGCTCAACAATCCTTTGACCAAAAGGACCACGTTTCAGGAACTCCATACAATGAACTTACAAATAAGCAAGTTCTATTTGGCGAAAAGGGAAAGAACGGAGTGTACATATCCCAATCCAGAAATGGACAAGAGTACACAGAAGTAGAGCCTACTACACCTTCAACATGGGCAGGAAATGCATTGAAATTTGGTAAGGCATTCACTACTAATTTTGTAAAACAGAAGGTGGACCAAGCCAAGATGATGAAGGTTCCTGGGTTAGGGGTTTCTTTCAATGAGGCAGTTGCTGCAATACAGTCAAAGGACTTTTTACAAGTATTTGGATTAATTAGAAGGGCAATAGCCCAGGCAACTGAACCTGGACAATCTGCAACATCAAGGGCAATAGTTGATGGAGTATTTAAGGAGTTCTTAACAGGGGTTTCGCAATCTGAGGCAACTGATAATGACCAATTAGAGTTCATTAAAAGCGCTAAACAGATATTGAGTAACAGGGGACAGTGGGAAACTGTCGTAGACCTTTCATACGCAACAAATCTAAGGGGACCAAATGAACCCAATAAACCAGTGGAGATACAAAACCCTAATAGTTATGCAACTCAAGCTAGGTTATCAACAGGAGGAGATAGATCTAAGGCTACTGATCTCGATGATAGTCCAGTTGAGGTAAAATCTGGGATGGTGATAGAGACTGCACCAAGTTCAATACTGTCAAGGAGAATAGAGGGCGCCCAAATCCAACAGGCCGGGCAAGTATCCACAGCAACAGTGTTAAAGATAGAGGGAAGGGGCCCATCAACTACAATACTATCTGAGTCTACTAATGATGATAGTATAGACGTTAATGCAATGGATAGACCATCTCCGAGTAAAGCAACCAATAACAATATAAGTAACGCATGAAAACGCCTGAATTTTTAGTAAAGAACCTAAGGGATAATGATTGGATCGCTGTTGTCATTAATAATGTCGACCCCCTGTTTTCTGGTAGGTGTCAAGTTAGAACATTTAGGCTAATGGATGAAATTGCTGATTCAGATTTGCCTTGGGCTGTTCCGGTTAATAGTACTATTTTTGCTGGTGATGGGGCAGGATCAATATCTGTTCCTAAGATTGGACAAATTGTAAGGGTACAATTCAATAATGGGGATATCTACTCACCTGAGTACACTACAATTCAAAATATTGATACCCAACTAATAGAACGAATCAAAGATGACTACGATGGAACACATGTTCTGTTGTACGACCCTGATGAAGAGCTGACAGTCATATTCCAACGTAACAGTGGACTTCAACTATTCTATAGGGAGTCATTCATCACTATAGCTCCTGATTCTATGATCACTATACAGCATGCTAACCAGGATTCGCTAATACAACTAGAAGGGGATAAATGCAACATTGTGACCAAGAATGAAATCAACATATCGGCAGCTGCACGTGTTGAAGTAGTGGCTGATGAAGTGAAATCAGCTGGTAACCAAACAACTAAAGTTGGTCCAGGACAGTACAACCATGCTGTTCTAGGTGAACCTTTATTTGCACTACTGTCTGCGTTGGCCACAGCCATAGACACTAAGTACCCTGCAACTCCAGGAGTAAATGCTGGACTAGTTGAGCAGGCCAGAGCTTCATCATTGAGCACTAATGTATTGATTAGCAAATAACTTTAAATATATGGAAAGCTACCATATAGGAAAATTCACTTACACTAATGAAATGCTAGGCTACCACCATGGTCAATATGACTTTGAGGCTGGTATATGGCAAGATGATGATGTGTTAGGAGTAGTTTCATATACATTGTATAATGGGGCCTTAACTATAAGCGACATACTTGTCCATCCAAAGTTTAGGAGAAAAGGAATTGGCTCAAGACTAGTTAAGTTCATCAAACAGATCAATAGCGATAGTACATATGAACCATCTATGAAAACTGAAGATGGCTCAAAGTTTACCCATAAGGATGTAGACCTAGGCGAAGCATATATAGTTAAAGAAACCATTAATGAATCAGCCATAGTATTGCATGAACAAGTACGCAGAACTCGCTAAGAAAGCACTTAAGGAGGCGTATGAAGAGGCCCTAAAGAGTGTTGAGGAGTTTGCAACACTACCTAAGAAATCCCAACTCATACTAACAGCTTCTTTACTTTTACTAAACCCTATCGCATCTAAGGTCAAGTCAATTCTTGAGAATATCCTTGGACGTAAGGTTAGCGATGATGAGGTGCGTACATATGTGAAGACCAACCCTTCCGCTAGGGCAATCATGAAGGCCATATCTGAGAGTTCGTCAGAGGATTCAATGCGAAATTTACTTGATGCGTGCGATAGTATGTATGAGCTTCCAGAACAAGCAGATTGGGTTGGTAGTGATGATTTTCTGAGTGTTGCTGAATCCCAAAGCGATTTTGACCGTAGTTCAAGTTCATTGGACTTCTCTAAACTACAGAACTTTATGTCTGATGTTGTTCCATGGCTGTTCGTTGCATACTACGCAATAAATAGTGCTGCTGATCTATTTAACCAGAATGACCTTCCATCGCCAAATAGGACCAACTACCTTAGACAAACACTAAAATTTGTTGGGGCGTACTTTAAACGTATGGCAGATAACGTTAAGAATAGTGTTAAGAGTGAGGTGAATGCTGTTTCAAATATAAACGTAAAGAATGAGGTAAAGGACCAGGTCAAGCAGATAAAAGATGCCACGCAGCTTGATGAACTAGTCGCCACCATTAAAAAAGTTGATACTATAATTGTTGCTGGTGTTCTTGTTGGGGTTATACTTATCGCCAATAAGAAAAAGTACATGGAATCGTCTGAAGAGGCATTTGCCCCTCAAATACCATGTAATGTTGAACGTCCAACCACTGTGGATGTTGATGTAGAGTTTAGACCTTTGGATGTCCAACCTATTTGTCCAATAGAAATTGATGATGTAGTAGTTCCACATGAACCATTCAGCGTAAAAAGCGAACCTGATAGGGTCCTATCGTGTGATGTGGATCAAGCTGTTGTTGAGGAAAAAGTTGACAAATCAGGAATTGCCTCTAAGGCTATTATAGAGAGTACATCTGCTGATCAGTTCTCTATAAAGGTCGATGTCAGTTCTATGGTGACTGCTAGTACCCTTCTGGGAACTCTTGGGGCATCGACAATTTACTCTCCTGTACAAGGCATAGTAACTAATATAAGAGGAAATCGAATTTATATAGGTGATATAAGCGACCCTGATGAGACGATAGTAGAAAAGTCTGTAGCTGAACTACAACGTCTCTATGATGAAATGGACACAGTGAAACTCATCCTTAGGGAATTCTCAACAAGCCTGATGCTGCCTATAATGGTGGGTATGACCACTAATATAGATCCATCAGCGGGAAAGCCTGCGTCACTAACTGTTGGGATCCAAAAGTCGTACGATAAGCTAAAGGCCATAGAGAAAACAGCAAGGGCAACATTTGACAAAGGTGTAAAGACCATAACTGGAAAGGATAATGTAGAGAAAAACGCAAAGAATGAAAGCCTTAATAGTATAAAGGATGGTCTGGCTGGTTTAGAGAAAGAGCTATACACCACACTACACTACATATACAACTATGGATCCAGTATTGCTAGAGCATCAGTTGCCTTAAGTGCTGAACTGTACATGCTCGACCACTATGTCATACTCTACCGGTTAGTTGTTGATTCGGCCAGTGATAAGGATGATGTAAAATCCCTTATGACAAAACTCAACGAGTGCATTATAGATAGGTACTTCATTGAGAAGTGGAGTGTAAAGGGCCTAATGGATAAACTAAATAACCAGGTTGTTGAAATCTTAGAAAAGTACACTAATAAGAAGATCACAGTAAAAATTGCAGGCAAGACTATTGCCCCTGATATTGTAGGTAAAATGGTTGAAATCTACACCCAGAAGAAGAGTTTTAAGAGTGTAGAGGTGTACCTTGACTCTGCCATTAAGGAGTTCAACAGTAAAATGACACAGGCTGAGCGGGAAATGGCCATTGAAAAAGTTATGGTGGTGTTTACGCTACTAGTAGACATAACACAAAAACAATCATCCGGCTACACTAATAAGTCTAAAATAGAAAGAACAGCTCTTAATGATAGTCTCTACTTTAGGGATTACATTTCTTCATTATGGAAGAAGTATATGACTCTACAGAAATCGATTGATGATCTCCTAAAGGTCATATCAGAACCATCTGTACAGTTAAATGCCTACTCTGTTGTAGAAGAGGATGATGAACAGTACAGGTACTATGGTGTGTCAGATGATCCATGTCCAAGTACAAAGGATGAAGAGGGGTACCTTTCTCCAAAATCAAAGTATGGGTATGGGGATATACAGTACTGGATGAAGTACTGTTCAATGGCAACACTTGTTGGGGTTACTAACCCAGCATCTTGGTCCACAGGCCTTCCTCCGCCAGCAGGTCCTACACCCTTTCCAGTTGTGTACATACCCATAAAGGCCATTGAAACTAAATGGGGGTTCATTGTAATAGGTATGACAATTACCGGAATCTACATATTTCCATTTGTGTTGTATGGTAACTTATCCACAGGGTACCAAGTGCCTGTTCCGTCAATGGACCCAACAAAGGCAATCAAGTCTAGCATTGACGACCTTAAGCGTACTGTAACATTCAACTTTAAGGCGTACAAGAATAGTATGCTAAAGGCTTACCTTAAGCAACAAAAGGAAAGGGTTGACAGTTTAACCAAACAGGTGAATGATGCAAAGGATGACAAACGAGAGCATAAGTTGAAAAAACCAAAACGTATAAAAGGAGAAAAGTTTGGTAAGGTTAAACATGCTCAGCGTCTAGCGGAATGGACAGCAAAGCAGGCCAAGTACACTAGTAGTATAGCTGAACTTGAAGTAGCAAGGTTCAAAGAGGAATCCTTGTATAGAATAGTGTACAAAGCATTTAACGGGGCCAAAATAGAAAATTCCCCTGATAAAGCAGTAAAACAGCTTAAAGACTATGAGAAGAAAATACTAGAACAACTCGATAATATAAAGGAACTTGCTGATTCTATTGACCCAATACTACAGGCCATACCGATTGCGCTTACCCCGGGATCTGCCTGTTTCTTGGCAACTGTAAAAAATCCTACACCTCTTATATTAATAGCAAATAGGTTCAATGAGAATATAAACCAGGGCGCCCTTAAACCTATAATGCAAAAGTTCAAGGTTAAGGCCGATGACCTTATGTCGCCTAAGTCAAAGTTCTCACAGAAATTAGGGCTTTCATACTCAAATTGGGATGACTTCAAGGATGCCTTAAAAATGGGTACATTGGCCATTGTACAAAGGGATCCATTCCCTAAGTATGAAAACTTAAAGTTAAGCAATGTGCCGTACATAGCATTCCTGTTCACATCATTTACCCCCACAGGTGGGCAAACATATGGAATTCCTGGATTCCCACCAGTTCCTGTGCCAAAAACTCCTATTTAATTTTTATAGTTCAAAAATAGTGTTATATTTGCAACACCAGGCATAAATCGTCTGATGTTAAATTATAATCACTATGGAAAGACCTGAAGTAATAGAACAAAAAATTGAAGAGCTTAAAATACAGCTCGAAGAAAGTAAGAGACATTACCAGTATGAATTTGTGTGTAACTCTGATTGGAGCGATGAGATGATAGGGTTTTTTAATATTGGAAACGCCAAAAAAATTCTTAGCCTATTATATGAAGGTAAAGAACTACAATATAGGCACGCTGTTTTTGGGAATTTTATTGTATATATGAATCCCCAGAAAAATAGAATACTGGTGAAAGATGAAAATGGGGAAAGACTAGAATCACAAAGTTTTAATGGTTTTGTCAACTCGTCAACAGTCACAGTTTATAAATCACCAGTTAATGAGGATACTATAATGTCATTCATAGTATGGCATACAGGCGGATGGTACTTACGAAAATACTAATACTATGCAAAAAAATATTTACAGAGAAGCCCTAATGGGCATAGGTGTTGACAAGTACAATGAAGCAATGTTAAAAAAATTTGATTCAATTAAATCTGAGTTGACTACATGTGGTATTTGTGGAAGGCTATACATCAATAGCTGTATTTGTGATGATACTGAAGAGTACCCCAACGCTCAGGATGTTTGGAATATTGCTGTGCAAGAGATATGTGATAATTCAAAAATTAGTCCAGTTAATGTTTCATTTACAAAGGAGTTCAGTTCTCCTGAACAGCTTGCCCAATGGGTCATTGACAATAGGTATGCGAAGAGTGAGAATGAAAAGGTCTCAGACTTTGAAATGTACAACACCATACTAAATGCCTTTTCGCAAATGACATCCCGTGTTTTAGTTACAATGTACCCCATGAAATGCGACGCCTGTGGGTGTCATCCAAGTGTAGTAGTGACTACACAACACGGTACCTTTTGTGCAGAACACGCTAAATACTAAAGTAATGGAAACGACCCTATTAGCACACCGGAACTACGAAACAGTCAAAAATTTACTAAAAACTACAATATGAGAGTACTCTACTTAATGGCATTGATCATACTGATGAGCTCATGCCAACAGTTACCGCAACAAGACCCTAAAAGAACAATTGCTTATGCGTTGAAATCCATGGACACTGTGCGTTGTGATGACCATGTAATAGTAAAACAGGGTAATGTTACAATAGAGGTAAGTTTTGCAACGAATATGTATGTTAACTTCTTTACTGTTGACGGCCATGAGTTCATGGCATACAGCAGTGAGATAGTACACTTGCCAAGCTGTAAACTATGCAAACAAAATACTAACTTAAACGAGCAAACAAATGGAAATTGAACTAAGGGAACTCCTGGACGACAATGAGATGCTAACGCACATATTCTTAGGGTGTATAGATAGGGATAAACTTATCGATATAAGGGATAGGTATGTTGGTAAAGAAGAAAATGCTGTCGACTGGCGTGCTGTTTCAGTGAAAATTCCTGTTGAGATGAAGATTGGTGGGGTTGATGTAAACCCTAAGGAGTTCTTTGACTCATGGAAAAGACAAATGGGTGACATAATCCTTAAGACTGCAGAATCATTAGTTGCCGAAAGACTAGGATCCCAAAAAATGAGGGACATGCAAAGAACCCTTGAGGAGTACGAACAAGTGCTGAAATCATGGGAGAGTGAGATAAACTGGGAAGTTAAGAACCCTTTAATTGACTAAGTGCATACTGCCACGATGTAGGTGAAGACTCAATGAGTGTACATTAGTTGAGTATCGAAGAACTGCGAGGACAAGGAATACTCGCCCAATGGGAAGAGCATTGGCTGGCAGTATGTATTTTTACGGTTAATCCTCTAAACCTGGTTAGATAAATAGATAAAACCAGTATTATGAGGGCACGCTACATCAATGAGGCATCAAGTGATATATTAAAACCTATAAACAGTAAACAGGTAGAAGAGATCTTTAGGACACGTTTTAATATGTCATGGAAAAAGTACATGTCATACATTGACACCTTAAAGAAAAATGGTGTTAGGGTGATAAAAGATTGGGATAGTGTAACAAAGGGTGCTGTTGTGAAGCAGTACTCCGTGATGAACAATAACTGGCAGTGTGCAACCACTGTTACTAGGAAGGATGCAGAGGCAATTGTACAGTCAATGATACAGCACACCTACTCTGACTCGACATACCGTATCGAAACTGATACTATGAACACTTACCTAACTCCAACAGAGGTAAGATCCCTTGCTAGAATGATGAATGCAAAAATTAAGTACTATGGGATGCCATATGGCGAGCGTACAAATATAAGAGATAAGTATGATAATAGTGACTTTAGTAACTGGTCAAGTAAGAATCAGGATCTTTACTCAGAATACTACAAGAAACGTTTAGAACAAAGGTCAAAAGTTGATGAGAACATGGGAATACTAAAGCCTAAATCAGATAGTGAAATAGAGAAGGAGTGGAAATCTTCAATTCCATACAAAGAGTACAAGAGTACACTTGAGAAACTAAAGGGTACTGGTATTCATGTGTATGGTTCAGGCGTTGGGTTTTCAGATGAAGCCTTATTTAAAGTTGCCGGATTTGATGTAATAAGGAACAACCATGTTCTATTCACTGTTCTTAGGAAAGAGGATGCTGAAGAGGTTGTTGATACTATTAAAAAGTATGAGTACAGAGGTAACTCAGTTTATAGGATCTCTGATACAGACGTACTACTCTACTACAATGAGGCCCTACAGTACCTTAAAAAATTTACCAAGTAGATAGTAACGCCCTTTTCCATACATTTTTAGATGGAACCCATACATAGATGTAGTTATCATCTATTGCTATGTGCGTCCTGTTTGAAACTTTGAAAGTATTAGGCGGGGCTGTTGGATCTTGTTCTTGTCCTGGCTCTAATGATGTGACATTCCTCTCTGAAAGAATTTCATCAGTTACTACAACTGAGAGTACCCCTTTTAAATTTTCAAGCGATAACATCTTAGGGCGTTTCCACGCCCTAGAAGTAGTCTCAAACTGAATTCCTGATAGATCACTTTCAGGTGTTATGTTTAATTCATCATTCACCATTACTTAACGTGTATAAGACCCTCAAATGACTGTTTCTTTAGATTACCGTACTTATCATATGCCTCACAGTAGATGTCATAGTCACCAGGCTTATCAAAAATGTACTGTACTACTGGATTGTACACTCTAAGAACTAAATCTTTTGGGTTATGGTACCATACTTCCCATATATTCTTTTGGTCTAACATGTAGTTACTTGAATCATACCCTGCTTGTAAGATTACCAATGTACTAGAGTCTACGCTTATAGATTCATCAAACCCATGCATTTCCCTAACTATTAGGTTATCAGACGGGTTGTACCATTGTTCGAGCACTATTTGTTGGTCAAATAGTATGTTGACAAACACAAAAGTATTGTCCAAGAATCCCTGGTGGTAGAAATCATCATTAAGGTAAACCCTAAATGTGTTGTTCACCTCATAGGCCTTTGACACATCTATCTGGAAGTTTGTGTATGTTGTAAATGCATGCTTAGCATATATGTTATACCTTGGGTTATCAAGAACAAATCCAGGTACAGTTCCACTAAACGTATGCCTATACCCATTTTGACCAGCAATAACACTGGCATCTAAAGTATTGAACGTAGAACCCCATGAATAACCAGTTACGGTATCCTCTACTATTATTGCGACTAATTGGTTATCCCTAAATGAGTATGAACTTACGTCACATGTAAATGTTCTCAGCGTACTATTAACAACACCATTAGTAACTTCCCTGAATGTTGTATTTATTGCATACCATTCTGCAGAAGGATCTTGTTGGAATGATGATGGAGTATACCCAAGAGTACAAATTATTGGGTTTGATGGGTTGGATACAGATGCTATGTATGTACTTACTTCTACTAAAGAGCTAAATTTACCCTTGTCAAATTTCACCAACGATATTGTGTCACCTGCATAGAACTTTTGGAAATCATCATCTATTGTGATAGTAGATCCTGGAATACTTGTGATTCTTTCAGTTAAGTTGTAGAACCTACATAGGGAATTCTCGAGAGGAACATCCTGGAAGTATGTGATAGATGGAACCTCGATGTACTTTTCACCGTTGTCATCAGTTTTAACAGACAACCCTTGTAAAGGAACTTGTCTATCGAATACAGGTTTTTGGTTGGCCAAAGTAATACTCAATGAGTCAATTAGTGACATGCTTGAATCAACTCCCCTGAGGCCTATAGAGGCAGCATATGAAGCATCAATGTAAGAACTTATCTTAGGGTACTTTTGCCATACCTGGTAAGGTTCTATGCCAAAATTGAAGAACATATTATTATGACCATTCCAACCAAACACCTCAATTTCATAGTCTCCTGTGTGGTTCACATTCATCTTGTATGTACTATTGTCCTCTTCTAGTATTGGTTCAAACCCTGGATCAGTATACATTTGTACTACAGATGAAGGGTCAAAACTGAATATAGGCTGTCTTGGTCCTATGTACACCACATTCAAGGAGATCATTTGTTCGTCAAGGGAAGTATCATAGTTAAAGTCTATGCTACTGTAGACCTTTGTGTACTCTCTTGTGGACGCATCGTTTGTAATGTCATCACCTATGAGAAGCCTATCACCAAGAGATGATGCATCAGCAGACATTGAGATCTTTCCATCTACTATGTCTAGGTAGTATGGTTTATCAAATTCCCTTCTATTACCTGAACAATCAACCCATGTAAACCCACTTGAAAGGAGCAGTGGAACTTTGTAGTTATCATTAAATGCGTACTGGAGTGTGCTGTATGGTGTTGGCATTAAAGATACTTGCCATGCATACATTCTAGTACCGACTGATGGCTCAACTATAGTCCTACCTGTGTAGTTTCCTGATGAATCAGTTTCCCTATAGATTGAGTACGCAATTGAGTCTACCCAAACATCAATAGAAGGGTCTCTTAAGTATGCAGTTTGTAAATCCACAACAGGATCCCTAAATAAGGATGATACATCATACTCATTGTAGAACAGTATTTCATTTTCGTGTATGAATAGGGGGTTAGTCACAAAATGTGTAGTTAGTACTCCATACTCCTTAAGTGCAGAGACTTTCCATTGTATATCATACAGGTCCTTAAATGGTGATATGAAAGGGGAGCCTATGAATACTGTTGACGGGTCAATCTCTTCAAGGTTGTACTCTTCTGGTGAAAAATACCCAAGTGATGGGTTCCATCCATACCTTGCTAAGTCTATAATTCTCATGTCAAGATCCCCCAGCTTAAGGCTTGAAGAATACTCCTTCAGTGTTAGCATAATACTAGCATCTCCAGAGATAAGTTCCGAGTTATCCCCTATTGTGGTAGGCGTTAGTGATTGAACAAGGTTGGTTTCACTACCTTGGGCATATGTACCGTATATAAAATTTTGGAACCTCTCAAAGTAAACACCTTCTCCAGTTAAGTCATAAATCCTTGCATTTACTCCAATTATATTGGTTTCTAACCATTTCTTCAACGAATAGAGTTTTATGAGAATTTCATCAAGGTTGTACTCATAACAGTTCTCTGTCATTGGTGTTCCCCATTCGTCGACTTCACCTGTTTCCCTTGTGATACAGTACACTAATGATAGCTGGTTAAGCTTCTTTAGGTTTTTCCTTTCTTCTGGGCTAAAGTACTTTATGGTTTTCTTCCGTCCATCTGCATCATACGGCACATGAAGTGATAGGAGTTTGTTCTCCTTTACATCCTTGAACCACTCTTTTACGTCTATATCCTCATACCCTAACCATTTTATGGCATTGATAAGACCCTTATAAGTTCCTATGTACGGCATGATCTGGTCATGTTCAAGTATCATGTGTTTGGCCTTATAGTTTAGCAACTGCCAATCTGGTAATGCCTCATTGATGTCTGCCTCCTTGAAAAGGTTTGAAATGGCCTTTGGTTTGTAAAGCCCAAAGTTTTCAAGCAGCGTATCCAACCTCTCATCTTGGCCAATTGACTGTGCGTTGACAACAACTTCCATCAACGGGTAGTCAACATCATTGACCCTATGGTATGCCCTTAGTTTTCTTTCATACACACCCTCTTCATCAGATTTAAACCCTATGTTTAATTGAATACCTTGGTTAACCCTATAAGTACTTATATCAAACACTACCTCATCTGCCCATGTTACCTCTTGTGTATGTTGGTCAACTGTAAAGAACGATATATTGGTCTCATCTCCTTCTAGCTTGAATACTAAAGTAGGGAATTGCTCGTCAAATGGTGACACAAAAGTTCCATCGGGAAGTTCTTGCACTATTGTTAGGTGTTCAGTTTCAACCAAACCCTGAGAAACTGGTGTAAGGAATATGGCGCCTATGTACACTACAGCAGGGTAGACGAATACTTCGTTACTACTGATATCAACTGTTTTAATACTCTTTGAATTAATAGGAGTTGGTATGAACACAGACACATCAGCAAATTGGATATTTGCACTAACTGGAATAGGACCAAATTGTCCAAATGTGTAGTCTAAGTAAACTAAAGTACTTGCATCATAGTTCCATCCGCCATTTGTTACCTTAGTAGATGTTACAAGTCCACTTGGATCAGTAATGGCATACCCGCTGGCATTCACCCCTGAGTCAGTGCTGAATACCATATCAAGGTATGCATCGAATGTAAGGTTTAGGCTATCGCCCTTTTTATCAAATATTTTCCAAAGTTCTGGTCTCATGCTTACTAAGAAATATTAAGTGTGTCTTTATCATGGGCTATAGAGTACCACTTCTTGATCATTTTGACTTGTTCAAGCACATAGGTTATCATTGACTCAAGTTGCCCTATCATAGATGTTTGTAATGGGTTTGCCCATAACTCAGGTGATGTAGTTTTTTGGAAAAGTTTTCCTTTGTAGTTGTACCCTAAGTTCTTGAACTCATCGTTACAGTGCCTCGATTGGTATGTATATGGTAGCCTAACCTTATAGGTATTCCTTGATGGTTTACCTGGTGTAGGATTTACTATTTGTGAATTGCTTGCCATGGTACTTTAGTATTTTTTATATGTTACTCACGATTGTCTTGTTGTTGGTACTATTAAAGTTAATAGGGGTAATTCCACGAAGGTTTATATTCAATGTTGATAGTTTATTCTTCTCTGTTGAATCCTCATAGTATACATCATTGTATGAGGTGAACCCTCCCCTTATTAATGGGTAAATATCCTTTACTGGTACCCTATTACCAAATGCATCGTACACATACCTCTCTAGGATTATGTCTCCATAGTCATCTATACCATAACTATCCCCATAGATTGGTAAGTTCATCTTATCAGCATCGAACCAGGCAGTTACGGAGTCGACCCCCTCTATCCCCTCAACGATCCTAACAATATCTGACACAGGAATCCTATCACGTCTTGTATTCTTAAGGAAGTACTCAGACGTTTTGGATATGATTTGTTCACGTACAGTATCAAGTTCAAACCCCTCATATAGAATAAGGGTTAAGTTTAGTACAAACCTTGGGTACTTCAACTCCATGATTGCATTGTCAACAGTTATGATCCTTTGACCACTATCCTCAATTAAGTCAAGTATTGCAGTCTTCTCATTGTTTGTCAGTATGAATGAGTCCAATGAACATGAGTAGTAGTTTTGTGCAGCAGAGATTCTCTTGTTCACGTCAGGGACAAGGTATAGGTACACTGTGTTGTCGTCCTTCTTCTGTTCATTCATGATGCCTTGCCATTTTAGCACTTCTGAATGGGCTGTTCTTAGTTCATCCTGTTTTGCCAATGTCTTAGGTGAATCTTTACCGACTGTTGACAGTAACTGTCTATACTGCTGGTTGATGATCTCATACCTGTCATTGGCTTGGTTGTACTTATCTAGTGCATACTGGTCTTCAAATGTTGCAAATCCTGGAATAGCATCCACTATCGTGAATAGGTTTAGTTTACGTAAAAAGTATATGTAGTTATCTGCGTTTGCAAGTGTGAACGACCTTGACATATGTGGGGCAAGAAGTCTTGTAAGGTACAAAGGTTCTTCTAGTGTACCAAATATAATGTCATTCTTTATTGTGGTTTTTAGTACTTTGTTAAGGTCAACCTCTTCGCCATTAAGTGCGTACCCTTTGGTGATGAACTTCCAGTTCATTGCATTTTGGTTTATTGGGGTGCGTATGTTCCCTGGTTCACCATCAGTCAACAGGTACTCAACTAGGATTGTTGAACCCAATCGAGGAACTTTTCCATTGTACCCTGTTCCAAAGAATAAGTCAATTCCCCCTGTTTGCCCTGTTTTAACAATAACAGCCTCTTCATCAAACATCATGTCTAGAATAGAGTTCCTTGTTTGCCACCTAGTTCCATCAACATACACATTCACGAAGTAGTTGTCAATGCCTGCACCTTTTTTATTTTGGAAGTTGTATGACTGTAGTGGGTCTCCAGTTCCTGTGGCCTGTTGGTACTCAAGCTTTCCTTGCACAACGTTCACATCAATGTAGTTAGTGATGTTGGATAAGTCTATACGTACCTCTTCTCCTGGTAGAACTATTGTGTATGTTAGTCCATTCACTACAGATGATAGTTGAGTGTAGTTTGGTATTGAAACTGTACTGCCATAAATTGGGAGTTTTTGCCCATTGTATGTTAGCCTAAGAGTACCCCTTGCAGCCATTCCCCTAGATGGGTTGTGACCAGTTATAGCAGCGATACCCTTTACACTGGCTGGTCTTGACGCTGTGTTTATGTTTAGCTCGGTGATAGAGTCCTCTATGTAGTAGAGTATCATTCTTCCTAAGTGAAGGGTCACTTGTAGTAGTTGCCCCATCGGAGATGCCATGGTAAAGTACTGGCCTACGTCATCATAGGACGCCTTTATGAAGTTTAGAGCATCCTGGTAGAGTTCAGAGAACCTAATCCTGGAAGTTTTAAAAAATTCAAACCTTGGGTTATTGTTGTTTGTTGCCATGCTTTACTTTATTTTATACCTGCTTCACTCAAAATTTTATTTGATCTAGGCTTCTTTACTTTCAATCCTATTTCTCGATGTCCGCAGTGTTTACATTTAGTGCCAACTTCAACTATATTAGCATCACAATGACTACACCATATCAATTTTTGTTTATACTTTCCTTTCATTATACCACTAAAACACCAACCATTCGTTGGTCATTTATGAAAATATCTATAACTGCAAAATCACCATCATTATCACGTCCAAATGATACCCTAGGGTCAATCTTGTAGTCCTTTGCCTCATCAACATATTGGTTTATTTGGGATTTGATTCGTTCTTCCAACTCCATCTTGTTAATACGTGTTTCGAAAATAAGGTCCTCTACTCCTATCCCAAAGTTAAGATCGCCTAAGCACTGTCCTTGTGTAGTTGAGAGGATCATCTTGACTTTTGAAATTATACTCTCTATTGCGTCAGCGTGCTCAAGCTGCCCATATTTATACTTAGGGTCTCTTGGACTCCTGTTGTATATGTCTCGAATCATTTGGCGTTTTATCTATATATCATAGAACATGGTATACTGAGTTTTTTCTGTTTAGCTAATCAATGTATCGAATTTTTAGTTATATTTGCATAAATTAGCCTTATGTAATTTCTTATGACACAAGATGAAATAAATACGCTTTACAACTTGACAATTTTAATTCATGAGCATGAATGGTTTGGAAAGCGTAAAAAACCAAGAGATAGAGAAGAAGTGCAAGAGTGGGTTGCTAAACAACTAGCAAGTTGTATGGGTATTTATACAACCCCTTGTGGAATGAGCTGGGGCGTACTGACAACAAAGGAGCAATTTGACGAATACTGGAATGAACATGGTAAGATTAAGAAGTAAAACAATAATGTTGTTTAGTCCTAAAAAGAAAAAGGAGGTCAAATCATTGTATAGGATGCAGCGTTGCGTCCATAATAAGGCTATTTACCCTGAGATGGGCACAATATGTAGTGTAAG
>ERZ795059.2989-NODE-2989-length-16815-cov-7.093079_pt1 | contig 16815 bp, 4 predicted proteins | sample MGYA00375143_ERZ795059 | MGnify/ENA primary metagenome ERZ795059 (study PRJEB30188, sample SAMN05720168) | activated sludge metagenome | isolation source: Anaerobic digester | place: USA | collected 2015-01-07 ... | reverse complement strand
CACCGCCTACTTCTACACCTTCCCCACCGAAATCCGCGCGGTAACCTACACAGACGGTGTCGGATTTTCCTCTTGGTCCGGCGATCCTCAGATTGACGGCAATACCAACCCCGTGCTTCAACAACCACGGCTCACCATTCCAGAAACCACCGTTACCGCTAACTTCACCAACTGCGAAAAAGCCTCCCGCCTGAGAGGAATGCGTATTGTGTCCTTAGGTGAAGATCGTTCAATTGAATTTGCAACATCCGATGGTACTGGAATAGCGCTTATTTTTGGACTTTTTGATCTATATGCAATCAACACATCCTTGAACGAAGGGGTAAGTCAGATTAACCCGCTATGCGGGATTGACTCCCTAAGAGAGGCGCTGAAACATGAAGGCGCCACGCTTTCTACTATTAGCAGTCTTACCGGGTTGCGATCCGGCGGTATAAATCAATATGACATATTGTTCTTGGGTTCGCTTGGCGAGTGCACGACACAGGCGAGTGACAAGGTTAGAATAAAACTAAGTGTGGAAGAACAACAAGCAATGCTCGATTTTGTACGTTATGGTGGTGGAATTGTTGGGCTCACCGATCAGTCAGGCTATAATATCGTTAATGACTCCTTCACAATGCCATTTGGATTTGAGTGCTCGGGAAAACTATGCTGCAGTAATAACCCTGCTTATCTAACTACCGACTACCTGATTCCTGGCCATGCTGTCCTTGATGGACCCTATGGGAGAGTTGATGCGGATAGCGCTCCTTATTCTCCCGCCAGCCCTGATACACTTCAGATCGTCGCGCCGACATACCGTTGTTCCGTCGATGCGAACTGTCATCCTTCCACGCCATGTGTTGAGGGTGAACCCTTTGAAATGGAAGGCATGCCTGAAATAATCGCGACATGCACCCGTAAATCGCCGCCAGATGGTAGTAATGTATGTGATTCAGCCTCCTGGGTAGACGATAATGGCATTGCCATAGCATCATTAAGCCCGGCCAATGGTTTACCGTCTGACTGGCTGGGCCGTGTAGTATTCTTCAACGACGTGAATATTGCATTGGATGAAGACGTATATGAACAAATATGGGAAGGCGAAAATATGCCCCTTGGGATTGGCCAAGGCACGGGGAATTATTCCGCCCTCATGAACGCCTTCAATTTCGTTTCCCCCAAAAGCTGCGAAGCGGATATTTCACCAGAACCGTGGGACTGGGGGGGTGAAGGAGAAGGAGAAGGATCTCCGGAAGGCCCCGGCGACTGTGCATTTAAAGGAATCGGCACTTACTATCCACAACCCGTTTCTCTTTGTTTTGACACAACTGTTGCCGCATCTGACCCCATCGAAATTTCACGAGCAAATTCGCTGAATTTTACGCTGAATATGCCGCAGCCTTCCACGGGCAACTACCGTATAAAAGAAATATTCTTTATGTTTCGTACGGGCCCAGAGGCGTCTTATGCCCGGTTGGGGGTGCGCCTGCGCCATCAAAACTTCTTCTATCTGACTGGGAATTTATTCCTCCCCGCAAATACCATCGGTTACATTCAAGTGTTTGAACCGTCTCTGTTAATACCGGGATATGAATATGGCCAGGAACTAATCGTGGGCCTTGCCAATATTGGCAGAACATCGTTCGACTTCCTCAATACGGTCACCATCGGTTCTACAACGTACAACAGTTTCATGGACATCGTCCAAGCCTCTGGAAATCCAGACGTTGATCCGCAAAACTGCCCTGCAGACTGCCCGGCAAACTGTGATTTCAATGGACCAGGCACCTACCGCGCCAAACCTGATTGGTGTTTAAGCGACAATACAGATGCTGTGGTTGATGCCCCGCATAGGCTGCCTCCGCATCAAACCCGCAAGTTCTTCCTGAATATGCCAACGGGGGACGCGGGTGAATGGAGTATTTCACTTATGGAAGCTCTGATTGCTCCGGCAACCACTGATCCGCCCACGCTGCGATTGTCTCTCTATTTGGGCGATCAAAAGATCTTGGAGCCCCCTGCATTAACTTTGTCGGGTGCGGCCAAAGAAGTAATTATAATTCCTTTTTCGAATCATCACCTGAGATTACCCGCTATTACAGAGGCGAATGCCCGGCTTGCACTCGCAATTGAGAACCTGAGCAATCAAGGCGCTTGGATTCTATACTCTGACATCTTTGATGAACAGCCCGTTTGGACGGGTTTGGTGATCAATCATGAAGATGTGCCTGTGTCTTCACGCTTGCTATCGGTATATGGCGAATGTCCGGAAGAGGTTGTTGTATCCTATACGGGGGAGGGAGAACAGACTGCCGATATAGGTTACGATGGCGTTTATCGATATTCGATTCCGCAAGGTGTGGATGTGCAGCTTCATGCCAATGATTGTAATGGAGAGCAGTTGCGTGAGTGGCATTTTAGAAATGATGGAAATCGTTACTATGACAACCCATTAACCTTCCAGATGGACTACGACAAGCAAGTCCAGGCCGTATATGCGCCGGTGTTGAATGTCACGTTCAACGTGGAAGGAAATGGAAGCATTGTATGTAAAGATGCATCCGATGCAACCTATACGATAAATGCCCTTAATTCTCCATTTCCGATATCGTTCAGTCAGCCAATTACGCAAATCAGCGCGATTCCCGATGACGCAAGCATTGGCTTTGCAGGATGGTCGGGCATTCCTTCCCTGGAAGACAGAACTATAACCCCCGTGGGGTACCCCTATCTGCCCAATGGATGCACTCTAACCGCTCGTTTTGAATCCTGTGACTCTTCCTTCACCGCCATTGCGCCTGCTGAACTCACCGGCACTCTGGGACTGCCCCCTGCGGGATGGCTCCATTCCCCAGGCTTTGAAGGCGTCGTCGTCGGCAGTGATGACGAATACCAATACATTACTATTGGGGAGGGCGCGGACAACTACTGCTCCATCGACCACCGTCAGGATCATGAAAATACCGATATAACGTTTTCCTACCGATTTACCGCTGACGCCTCTGATTATCAGTACCTGATGGTATACACCCGCTTTGTTAATGCAAATGAACTCGCAGCAGTATTGATTCAGCCCAATAAAATATGGGTGGTAAACCATGGGAAGGGGATGGGAGATGCAAAGACCGTCATGCATGATTATTCGATTTCGTGCAGTTGCTCTGATCCCGTCAACCCCGTATGTCAGTCATGTGATAACACGTGGTACGAAATTTTGATTAAAACTTACGGCGATCAGCTCCGCGTTTATCGCCAGGAACAGAGTGCTTTTATTCCATGGGAAGACTATACGGCGGCACATCCCCCCATAATCTCATCGGGAATATTTGATCTATGCACGGAACTGACCAACTGGGTGCGCATTGGTTTCTCAAGTACAAACAATTCTGCTCTTAATCCTAATTCCATTCAACTTGCCGGGTTTAAGATGATCGCTTATCCTTGTGCAGAACTTGTCTATCCGATGACCCCCTCTCCGGAATTCATCATATCCGGCGATACCGATTTTGGAACAGTAAGCGCAATCGGCGATGAAGTTGTTCATGAATTCACGATAACAGAAGTTGGTGGCAACGCCGGCTCAGTTAGGATCAATGCATTAATGGAATCGGATGGCTATCCGGAAAAAGCATATGCCAACCGTTTCTTGCTTCATAAAGCAATATCAGGAGAAATGTGTACTACATATCCTTCTTCATGGAAGGATTCCTTATGGCCTGTTGACATAGGTACCTTTGGTCTTGGCGTTACTCAGCGTTTTTGCGTCAGGTTTAAACCGGAAAGCCCCGGCAGCTTCCTTGAAATGTTGCGCATCAACAATGATCTGTGCCATTCGCCCGATCCTCTACATCCCAATACATGCGCGACGGTGTATCTTACAGGCTCGTGCACTCCGTCTGCACCAAGCGTTTCCATTACACCCAGCGTTCTGAACTTTGGCTTTACGGAAATTGGCGGAAGTAAAGACTTAGCAGTCATGGTTCACAACAACGGAACCGCACAAGTCCGTGGAACGCTGGAAATCGGTCCGTCCGCCGCCGCCCCCTTCAGGGTCGTTGGTTCGCCGATCAAAATAATTCCCGCAGGTGGTACGAAAGACGTCACAATTCGTTTCTCATCTACTACAGCCGGAATCTGTACCGGCAGCCTCACCTTCAAAGTTTCCGATACCTATTCATCAGATCCCTGCTCCCTCACCGGTTATGCCGAAACCTATGGTGTTACAGATCCCAGCGTAACCGTCTCGCCAGGGGTACTCCAATTTGGGTATGTGGCGGAAGATGCCAATGCTTTTCAAACTGTCATCATCACCAATACCGGCGATGAAGAAGTTTCTGGTTCTGTCATTGCCTCATGTCCATTTTATGTCGCCGACGCATATGGCGTTGAGAGAAACTGTGCAGATCCTCCATCTGATGCCGCCAATTACACCATACCCGCAGACAACTCGATAGAAATATGTATTGGTTTTAATCCCCAAGAAATATGTTCCTTCCACGAACAAATCCTCTTAACCGGCTGGGGCGGATACACCATTGAAGTCACCGGCACCTCGGAAAACGGTTCAATCACAACCACTGGTATCCGAATTAATGAAATCTGCCCCTGGAATATTAACGGCCTACACGATGAAGATGGCGATATTGTTGATTGGGTTGAACTGTATAATTCAAATAATGTCGCTGTAAATTTAGAAGGTTGGGGATTCCGTATAAGCGCAGAACAGACCACAAATCAATGGACCATTCCCAGCGGCATTATAATACCGCCTTTCGGATATGTTGTTTTTTATGCTTCGGGAAAAGCATTACCTCCACAAATTGCACCATCGATTTATCATACTAATTTTGTACTTGACAATGCAGAAACAGATGAAAAATATCTGGCACTTTTTGCACCATATAATACTATGGTTAACCCTCCATATATATATAAATCCATTTATGGACCTAATTTCTCCTATGGGTATTTTGACAATGATGAAAAAGATATCCAAGATCCTGAATGGACTAAGCATCCCAAACCAGGTTCCGCGAATGAAGGTGCTTCACTCTTTGATGGATTTGCGGGTTTTTTTGGACGTGATATGGGTGATATTAGTTTTGCACAAATGGATGATTGGAAAATTTTTGATGGCCATGTATATTACAGTCATAATTATAGAGCAAGTAAATTCGGATATGGTCGAGAAGTTATAATAAATAGAGGCGGTACGTTTGATATTGCAGGGCCCGTAATTCCAGGAATATTTTATCAACCCGGAAAAATAGAAGTTAAACGCTGGCATACAAAAAACAATTTTCTTCAAATGGTGTTAAAAAACGGGTCTTATGATTACATACTTCATGAAGGGCATTCAGGTAGCGATCTTATGTGTGTTTATGATGAAAGTGTAACATCATCACAGACACTCTCCCTTAAAGAAGCTGGGTTATGTGCTGAAGACATCTCTGCCTGTATTGATGCGTATTTTAAAGAGGAAAATAAAGCCATACAACGGGTTGTAAAGCTTGTAATAGATAATGGATGTGAAGGTGCTGCCTGGACACCTAACAAAGGTCGTGCGCTGGCAAAAGCTTTTCATATAGATGATAAGAGTCTTTATACACAGGGTACACCGGATACACCGGGGCATGACGGTATACCCAAATATCCACCCGAAAATTTCAAAGTATACGCTAGAACATTTATTGGATGGAATAATACTGTCCACTCTTCTCATGCTAGAGGAACAGAGCAATTTATTTGGGAGTATTTAGAAAAGGATGATACCATATTGGGAGCAAGCTTTAGCGCAAAATTGGATTCACAAGAAAAATTTGATCCGGATTATTGGTTGGATGGACACACAGTGCCAGATTTAAAAATATTTGGCGAACGAGACTGGAAGTTGAATGATTTTCTGCCTGTAAAATGAACTTGTTTACATAAACGTTCAATTTGATGGGAAAACATTAAATGTATAAAAGAATGAGACGTTTGTTGCAAAAAAAATACGTAAAAATATCATGCATTGCAACGGCATTTTTATTTATGCTGATATATGGTGACATATATATAATTAAAACAAAAAGGCCTCAAGTATTTGAACAAAAAAATCTATTACCTTTTAATCAAAGTTCTATTGAAGATAGCCAAAACAAAAATACGATTAAACAAAATATCAAAAACGGACTAAAGAATGAGAACGATATAAAAGAAAAATTAGATAATGAAACACGTGAACAATCTAATACTGACATATCTAATGATAAGATCAATAATATTTTGAAACTATTAAATATCTCAAAAGAAGATATTGTGAGCGATGAATATATAAAAGAACCACCCTATACCAATGTTATGAGAGTCATTGAAACAAAAACAAGAAGGAAATGTAAATTTGAAGATACAAGTGGGATATTAATGTATTATAGGGGTGATATTGCACAAGGATATAAAGAAATAACCGCAGACGAAATTATCTCAAAAGAAAAAGCAATAGATATTGCCACTGATTTTATGAGTGATTTGGGAATAACCTGCGATGAACAAGTAGTCAATTGTGTAAATTGCGCGAAATACGATAATCTCGCAGATAGTAGATGGGTTATTTCTTGTCCAACAAAATATAAAGGAGTACCAATATCATATAGTTACACGGAGGTTTGGGTAGCTGCAAGTGATGCTAATGTAATGGCCTTTTTACATCGTCCAACACGTGATTATCCCGAGTCTATGATTCAAAATATTTCTGAAGATGAATCAACAAAAACGGGAAAAGAATTTCTACGGACAAAATTTAGAGAAGAGTACATTTTAGAATCTTCAGTATTGGGAATAGCCTATCCAAATAATACATTTTCGAATCCCAATTCAGATCTTATTGACGGAGGCACTAAACCCCGTCTTTGTTGGATATCCAACTATACACCCACAGAAGGTGGATACTTGATAACTGTATTTGTTGATACTGAGACAGGTAAGATTATTGGTGGAATACAATAAGTCACCAATTAATCACTACTAAAACTCATTATCGATAATTGTCTTTGTCGATGCGCAGACGGGCAAGGTGGTGGGCGGTATGGGCCAATTTTCTGGTATACTGTAGTTGAAAGTCGTGTATGTAAAAACGAGAGATATTCGAGATGGTCGGGATGAGGTTAAGTAATTGTGTTTGGAGGGGGTGTGTAAAGGGGATGCTGGGATTATCGTTACTCCTCCTGTGTCAATGGGGTTTTAGTGCGACGTATACGGTGAACGATCTAAGTGATCTGGGTTGGGATTACCATGAAGAAGATGCGCCACTGACGGTGAATGACACGATTACGCTGCACTCCGTTCTTGATTTTACGTTTAATGATACCGAACTGGTGGAAATCCGTTATAATTCATCGTTGTTCACCACCCCGCAGGTGAGCACGGTATCTGATTTTTGGATACGCAAGGGAGGGGTAAATATCGTCGGCCCCGGTGCGGAGTTGCTGACCCTACACAGTGACGGCAGTGGAAATATTTTCAACGTGCATCCGTCTGACACGGACATCCTCCTGCCTTTCAGCATATCGGGGGTGACGATTGAGGATGCCATAAACGGTGGCACCTTGGGCGGAGGGGCGGTTTATTTATTCGATGCAACGGGTGAAATACGCGATTGTGTATTCATCAACTGCATCTCGAACGGCTCTGGGGGCGGGGTGCAGGTATACCAATCCGAAATGGCCATAAACCGGTGTGTATTCAGCGGAAACCAGGCCTCCAACGGTGTGGGCGGCGGCATGTATGTTGAACAGGGGCAGAATGAAATAAACGACTGCCTGTTTGTTGGCAATTATAGCTCAGGATTCGGCGGCGGCCTGGTCTTAAGTGGCGCCAACCAAAAAGCCCGGCGCTGTCAGTTTATCGGCAATACCTCTGATAATGTAGGGGGGGGATTGTACATTTACTATGGCTCAGGCGTGATCGAGGGATGCACGTTTAAAGAAAATAGTGCGATAAAAGGCGGCGGCGTCAGCTCGAAACGGGCAACGGACGGGTATGACTTTGTGAATTGCACCTTTTCCGGCAACCAGGCCGCGGAAAGCGGGGGCGGGATTTACTTTGATACGAAATCACAGGTGCGATTCTGGAATTGCACCGTGGTGAATAATCTGGCTGAAGCGGGGGTGACCGGCGCATGTGGGGGAGGCCTGTACCGGCTCTCCGGCGACGCCACCATCACGGTTCAACTGGCAAACACGATTGTGGCGGGCAATAGCGATGAAAGCGGAACCGCTCCCGACGTGTTCGACGCCTACGTCAGCCTTGGACACAACCTCATCGGTATTGCCGACGGAAGCACGGGGTTCACCGCATCCGGGGATCAAGCCGGCACTGCTGCAGCACCTGTGGACGCGCTGCTGAGCCCGCCTGCTGATAATGGCGGTCCTGTGGAAACCTGTCTGCCATTCACCGGCAGCCCGGCCATTGATGGTGGCGATGACGCCCTGATCGTGAATCCTCCCTTTGACGGCCCGCCCTTCCACGACCAGCGCGGCACACGATACCTGCGCATGTATGGAACTTCGGTGGATATCGGCGCGGTCGAAGTGCAGCCGGAACCCGAAGGGGAAGAAGAGGGAGAAGGCGCCGCCGAAGGCGAGGGCATGGTGGAAGGCGAGGGCGAAACAGAAGGCTTCGAAGGATTCTACGAAGGCGATTTCTTCGAGGGGGAAGTGGAAGGCTTCGCTATCTGGCGCGGAATGGAGCCTTACTACACCCCGGGACAGAATTATGAAGTATGCGTGGTCATTGATTTTCACAATTTCGAAGAGCATGTCATCGCCCTGGGATTCGCGGATTATTTCCCGGATACATGGACTTTTGCAGGCTGTACTGAAGGCGAGCCGCCCTCCTTTTATCCAAGCATATTTGACACAGGAAAATTCGATTTTATTTATTACGAGCCTGCCATCAAGCAATTCTACATGTGCTACGAAGTTCAGGTGCCCGATACCGCCCATGGCGACGTTCAGTACGCCAGCGTTTTTGTTTACACCACCAGAGAATACATCCACGAAGAAGGAGAATATACCTATACCATACACGAGGCCCTGCCCATCGAAGGCGAAGGCGCGGAAGAGGAGGGGGAAGGCGAAGGAATAGACGAAGGCATTTCCGAAGGCGCCCTGGAAGGAGAAGACGAAGGTGCGATAGAAGGGGAGGAAGAAGGCCTGCCCACCGAAGGTTTACCAGAAGAAGGAGAAGGTTTACCAGAAGAAGGAGAAGGTTTACCAGAAGAAGGAGAAGGCGCAATCGAGGGGGAAGGCGAGGGCTCGCTTGCAGAGGGTGAAGGAGAGATCGAGGGAGAAGGTGCCGAAGGAGAAGGAGAAGAACCCATTGAAGGGGAGGGTCAAATAGAACACCATACCGCCGACCAAAACGCCGATTACATCATCGGCTTGTCCGAACTCCTCCGTGTCATCCAATTCTTCAACTCCGGCGGCTTCCACTGCCAAGCCGGCACCGAAGACGGATATGCTCCAGGTCCGGCTTCAGAAAAAGGGGAACAACTTTCTGTCCCTGCGCTGGACTTGTCAGAGGATAGTTCTATTTCTGACGCAAGAAAGCCGGACCTGTCGCGCCGTAGTTCCGCGCCGCGCGGAACGAAGGCGGACTGTACCCCTCACGCCAGCGACTACAACCCCCACGACTGGACCATCGGCCTTTCAGAGTTATTACGCCTCATCCAATTCTTCAACTCCGTCGGCTACCACCCCTGCCCCGGCTCCGAAGACAACTTCTGCCCTGGGCCCGCATGATCCACAAAACATGAATATAGTGCAGCGGGTAGTCTCCTTTTTACTCCCCGCATTCGAGGCGGTCACCCAAACCTAGCTCGCGGAGGGCGGTACGAACTTCTTCCACCTGATGTTCGGGGATGCCACCATCGGGCTTTATTTCCACATCAATGGTGAGCGCCAGCCCTTTGCCTGTCGAATACCGCGCCAGAACCTTGGAGTAGAAATTCATCCACTTCTGAGGTGGCACCTGGCCTTTCCAGCGGATTGCCGTAACTCCCGTCTGTATTTCAGGCACCGGCGGCAGGTCAATCTGCGTTCCCGGCTTTTGCGGAAGTGGCGTCGGCCCAGTTTCACCACCCGCTCCTGGAGTACCCGTATAGCCAGGCGGTTCCTCGGCGGCGGAACCCTTCGAGGGTGCGGACTGTTTTTTCTTGTAGGCTTCCGCCACGTCCTTCTTGATGACATACATGTCGTCGGAGATTTCGACATCCATGGGGCTTAACGTTTCGGCATAGTGGAACGGCTCATAGCATCTGCCTTTGCCTTTGCCTACATACGCCAGCATGCCGCCCTGCACCCCGCGCACTATGGTGTCCTTCACCACCTGCTCCCCGTTGATAAGTTTCGGGAAGAGTGGCGAAGCAAAGAACGCATCGCGGATCGCCTTTGTGCTCCACTCGGTCATGGCGGGCCAATTGCGAACGAGGAAGTTCGGGCTGATGCTTTGCTCGATTTCACCGTCCTTCTTTAATTGCTGCATGATCAACCCGGTCAGGCTGTGCGCCATACTGGAATTCACCAGCCCCATGTCCCCGGTATGCAGTTTCCCATCCTTGCCAAGCACCGCCATGTGCCGATACGTGCGCCACACGGCCTCCTTCAGGTCCCGCTTGGCGGTTTTGATATTGGTGTCCAACTGCTTTATCTGCGATTCATCCAGCCGCACGGAGGTATCGGTTTCATCCAGCGCCGCCTCCTGGATTTCTTCCCAGGCCAAAAGCTTCCGCGCCTCATTTTCCAGCAGGTTTGCATTATCCGGGATGCACCACACCAGGGCGCTCTTGAACGTGCGGGAAGACGCCCCGCAGTCCTTGGTCATGGCTTCCAAATCGCGGAGCGTGGCGGCCTTATCGGCCATGGACTTGTCCGTACCCAGGATAACCAGGGTCAACACCGGCCGGTTCGGCACATCGCTGCTGCGCTCCGGGAAGTACCGCTTATCAATGCCTGCCGGCACGGTCGGGTCATTGACCGTAAATACCTTCTGAATTTCGTTTCGCGCGCACTCATTAATCCTGCGGTCATCAATACTGGCCCGGCGATCCGCAAGCATCTTGTTCAGATTCGGTGCAAAGCTGAAGCGATAGCGGTTCTTTTGCACGGACAGGTAGTAGCACTGGTCCACCAGGGCTTCCAGCACCGTATCCACGTTGCCTTCATCCAAATCCGGTTCACCCAGTGCCAGGCGCACCTCCGGCACGGTGGCCGTCTCGCTGGTGGTGCCGCCATTCGACTCGAACAGGATGGCCGTAGCCGCCTTGCGGTGCAGGCGCCCTTTCTTGATGACCTCCAGCGCCTCCTGGTCCAGCCGCACCGCATGCGAATCCGCCCGGCCACATATATCCGTCGTGATGGCCGCTTCCAGGCGCTCCTCGTCAAGCTGTTCAAAGAGCACCGAGCGAAACATGGAATCGTCTAGCGGCGCGGTGCCCAGGCCTATCAGCGTGTCGCGGTGCGCGCCCTTGTAGCCTTCCTGATAGGCCTTCGCCACCCACAGCGCCAGCATCCGCAACACCCCGCGAGTGCGCTGGAAGCGGGGCAGGGTCTGCCATTTGCGCTCAAACACGGACAGCGCCATCGGGTGGAATGGGTAGGTGGCCTTAAACTCTTCCAGCGCCTGATCCGCCGGGAACCAGCCGGGAATCTGCTGGCGGTGTTCCAGAATCCAATCCGCGTAGGCCCGGCAGACTTCCAACGCCTGCTTGTTCAGGGTCACTTTGCCGTTCTTGCCTATGGCGTTATCGTCCCACTCAAAAAGGCGGCGGCGGATGATTTCCGCTGCTTCTGTTTCCGATGACATCATGATGGGCTTGCCGACGCGGTCCAGCATCTTTTTGTACCGCTTGAAATCCTCTTCGTCTTCCTGGCTCATTTCCAGCAGGGACGCGGGAATGGACGCCACCAGCACCACATTCTTGGCGCCACGCGCCGTTTCCGAGAGGTTGTGCAGGAAGTTGTACAACTGCGTGGCCATGCCCAGCTTCCGGCCCCGGCTGATGAAATTCATCAATTCATCCATCAAAATGAGACACGGGGTATCCTTGGGCAGCAGTTTCTGGATTACATCACCGCCGGGCGCGATGCGCTCTGCGTCGTGTTCTGCAACAACCTGAAAACCCTTCTTGCCGCCCAATTGGAACGCGATCTCGCCCCATGGGGTTATGCGCAATGGCGTTCCATCCTTCCCGCCGCGCCCATCCAGGGGATCGAACTCCGTGCCCACAAACGCCGCCACACGGCTCTTGGGAACGCTTTTGACACCAGCCTGGGACAGAATCTGGGTCACCCCCGCCCATTTCTGTGCGGTCGTGCCATGTTGGGCGAGATGGTAGAGCAAGGTCAGGGCGTGGGTCTTGCCACCACCAAACTGTGTGGCCATATTAAAGACCGCCGAGGTCTCCGTGATTTCGCCATTCAACCGGCGCACCGTTTCCGAGGCCAACCCCAGGAGATTCTTGGTCAGGAAGGTCCGCCGGAAGAACTCCTGCGGCACGCGGTACACCTCCGGGCCTTGGTTCTCCCGGACTTGATCTAAATGAACCGCAAACTCTGATGCATCCAATGGACGATCTTCCCGGAGATCTTCCCTGGGCATCATCACCTTGTACCATGGTTGAATGGCCATTTGAATAATTCTCCTCCACTGCACAACCGTCACAAAGGTGCAATTAAGCCTCTAGTTCACCGCGTTCGGAGATGACCCGTAACACCCGATCCACTGGGTCGTTTGACTGGGTCGCTGACTGGGCCGCTGATGTGTTTTTTCGTGCTCCCTGCGCCCTGTGTATTTTTTCCATACGGCGATATTGCACAGTAACCACTTTGTGCCAAGCGTTAAGTGACACGGTATCGTTCCTCTACTCATAATTTTATGCAAAAAAGCCAAGCCAGTATCATCAAGCGTAAGTCATTGTAAATTAGCACCTTGTCCAGCAATAGAGACTGAAACAAGAGATATATATGCACGCGTGCATAAATTTATACACGCCGTGTATATTTTATGCACGCGGTTCATACCATGTCCCTTTCCTTACGCCAAATTTCTGTAAGTGCCCATTTTCCAGTAATTTATGAAGCAATCGATAGGCTTGGGAAGGGGCAATCTGACATAAATTAGCTGCTTCATTACGGGTAATACGGCCATGCGTTCGTGCATATTGAAGCACCATTTGTTCCTGTTGGAAAGGTTCAAACCCCCGTTGGCGTACATAAGCGGCATTTTCGCCAAGCCGTCTGTAAGTGGTCGAAGAAAGGTGGTAAATTCGCCCTTTTCTTTCACCACGAGCCTCCAGTAATCCCGCCTCCACCAACCGCTGTAATACTCCTCGAGTCTCTGATTCGGTTTTTTGGATTGTCTGCGCCGCCAATTGGGTATTAACTTCCCGTTCACCCCAAACTTCATTAAGGATGATTAATTCATCCAGTGATAAAAGCCGTTGCAGGCGTTGTTCCTCTGCCACCAACCGGGCAAAATCCAAGTTGGCCTGACCGCCCGGCAACACCAGCACCACATTGGTTTCTGAACTCCGGCCATAGGAGGGTGCGGGGCGGCCGTTGCGCAGTTGCTCAAAGAAAATCGTGTCAATCCCCCGTCCGGTGCGCTCAACAATCCCCGCTCGCTTGAATGCATCCGCCAGAAGCGGATTTCTAGGCCGGGGAGGCGCTACCAAGAGGTTATCCAGCCGGATTCCTTCCGGAAACCCGCCGGGACTGGAAATTTCCATGCGGTCTTCATGCCATTGGATATGCACCGCGCCCAAGCGGCTATAATCCCGGTGAATAAACGCATTCGCCACGGCTTCTCTAAAAGCAGCTTCCGGGTAGTCTGGAATGCCTATGCGCAACAAGCCAAACAGGATCTCTTCTTCCTTGTTGCGGGCGCGGAAGCGCGATTCCAATTCTTCCATTATCCGCAATAGGGGCCAGCGGAAAAAATCGTTGGTTGCCACCTTCGTTCCACTCAGCGCCTGAAAGGCCGTCTCATGCGTTGGCAAACAGGTTCGGATAACATCTTCACGCCCAAATAAAAGAAGTCCAAGCACGCGGATGGCCCGCACTTCGTGGTTGGCTTCCACGGCCCCCAGAGCCTTGGCCAGTTCCACATCGGAAAGATCCGGCAACGAAGAATCACCGCGCCCCCGGCTCTCACGGATGGCCCTGCGAAATCGATCAAATTCAAGCGGGTCCAAGTCTGCCCATGAAACGCCAGGAAGCGTCAGTGTTGAATAATCGAGTAGTCCGCGATCCGCCTGCCAGGATTGCATTTCATGAAACGCATAAGGCACGCATTCCGGCTTGCCATCGCTCTTTAGCGCCCGGCGCACATATTTTCCATCCGCCGTGCCCACGGGTGATCGTTGCGAAGGCACTTCGACGGCTATCACGGTTAGCGCATCGACGGGAACGATAGAAACCAGCACGGTAAGCGATGGACGGGTGCGATTGGCGATAAGCGACTGCAAACGCTTCGGATCAGTGTTCCCCTCATGCCGGGGACGCGCGCCCGTAATGCTGCCGTCATCTTCAATGCCTATCAGCAGATAGCCGTTGGTGTTGCCCGTTCGATTGGCAAGACACACCACCGCCTCAACCAGTTCCGTATCAGAAAACTGCCGTTGCCGTTCTCCTTTGAATTCAATATCAAAGGTTTCGCCCGCCGCTGCAATCGCCCGAATGTCGCGTTCCGTCAACATGCTCGTTTCAGATTCCTTGTTCCTTGTCCATCCATCCTAAAATCCCAATCCCTTTTTCCGTGCCAGTATACCATCGACCCAGCGCTTTTCTTCGGTTTGTGATGGATATAAAGCAGACAGGGCCTGGGCGAGACGCCAGAAGCGGGGATCGTTGCCTATGCCCTCTTCCACCAGGAATCGTTTCATGGCATCGCTGCGGCCTGCGGCGAACAGCAGCATGGTCTGGTGAACGCGGTCCAGGACAGTTTCACCCCGCTGGAGTGCCGCCGCTTCATCCGCGTAGAGGCTTTCGGTCACTTCCTGTTCAATCTCTTCGACGGTCTTGAACAGGTCCATTTGTTTGGAGGCGGATTTCTTCTTGGATTTTGCCGGGGCCTGAGCGGTATCTTTGCCAAAGAGGTATTTGGTGCGTTGTGATACCGGAAGCAGGGTGGCCTTGTCGCCTTTTACGGCAACCAAACTGCCCAACGCTTCCAGATGTGCGCCCAACCCTTGGGCGATCTTCCGGGCGGCATCGTATTCCAGGGTAAAACCCGTTGACGTAATAGCGCGGCCTTTAGTGTCTTCGTCATCCTCGTCAGACTCTTCCTCGGAGTCTTCTGTGCTCTCGGTGGTTTGATTTGCGCCCAAGGTCCACAGCCACATGGCGGTCAAGCGTGCATCTTCTTCAAAGCCACTGGTATCGGCTTCTTTGAATACCAGGGTAAGAGCCTCTTTCGATACTGCCGCCCAGACTTGTTCCAGGTATTCCCGGAGGGTCACCACATCACCGCTGGCCTTCTCCACCCGCGAATATCGGGAAAAGATCTCCAGGGCTGGACCAAGGCAGGCAAATATCGCATCTGCACCAACAATACCCTCACGGGATAAATGGGGGAGCCATTCATGAATTCGCTTCGGTAACTCCCGTAGAACATCCCGCCAGTCTCCAATTTCATCATCCCTGAGGGAACCATCAGGATTCTCACGGGGGCGGCAAACGAGATGAACTGAGGATGCGAGAGCCGCTGAATTTATTGCCCGCAGCCGTGATCCCATTTCTGTATCGATTGGCCATGAACCAGTCATTACCCATCCGGCATCTACCATTGCCTGTAATTGTGCCTCCCATCCGGAAGTTGACTTGTGTGCGAATACCACGACACCCACACCATCAGGAGCAAGAACACGCCTTCCTTCTTGCATGGCCTGTGACATGGTGGTCTCAAAATAGGCGCGATCCTTACCCTTGACTTCATCCACGATACATTCATCCGATTTCGGCGTAAGAGGATCTAACTTCGAGATAATCAACTTGGGCAAAGTTCTCTTCAGCCAGACATAGAAGAAGTCCGATAGATCAGCATAAGGCACCGCATCATAATAAGGCGGGTCTGTAAAAAAACACTGCGCTGCATCATCAGGCAAAGGATTTTCTGTTGCAGATGCTTTCTCTGTATGTCCACTAACGATTTCTTCATCAAGACTTTCGAGTGCTTTAAGTCCACCCTCTACTGCATTTAACCAATCTCGTGTCGCCCCGCTCAGGATATTTCCTTCAACAAAATCCCAAAGCATGGGTAAGGCTTGTCTTCCAAATGTGTGTCCTATATCCTGACTTGTTGAACGCCACGAACAAAGAGAAGAATTGCTATCAGCTTGTTTATCAACTGCTATTGCGAGGCATGTCTTAATAGCATCTGAAAACTCATCATTCCAATTCTGCTTATTAATGCTTAATCCCTTTACCAGGCCTCCTAGTTTGCTCAAGGCTAGTGCCTGACGAGGCGTAAACAAATCTTCGAACCGATCCATACCATAATTACGTTGTGAAAAAGCACGACCCGCGCCACTGCCGCCTCCCTGTGGCGTTGGTTCGTCTGGTACGAGCGCTAACTTATCCCTATGTACTTTCTTCCTTCGTTCGAGTTCAATAGACGCATTTCGTGCTGCGTCCCGATCACATTTAATGGGCAGTCGGTAGAACCGGCCTTGTTGTCCTGGGCGAGTGGTTACGACACAGAAGAGCCGTGCATCAGCGGCCCCACCACGGCGGGCTTTGAGTTGGGTACGGACAGAGGCAACGGGCGTGGTGTATCCACAGACCGGACAAG
>ERZ795059.2979-NODE-2979-length-16866-cov-6.308607_pt1 | contig 16866 bp, 17 predicted proteins | sample MGYA00375143_ERZ795059 | MGnify/ENA primary metagenome ERZ795059 (study PRJEB30188, sample SAMN05720168) | activated sludge metagenome | isolation source: Anaerobic digester | place: USA | collected 2015-01-07 ... | reverse complement strand
GTTAAGCAGGGCATGCTCTGCAACATCGTCAACGCCAAGTGCCTTTACGGTAGTGGTGAACTCTTCCGGTGTCATATTCGCCAATGCTGCATCTTTGCCCATCGATTCAAGAAACTGAATAATATTCGACATCTTCGACTCCCTGTTATTGGTGTTTGGGTGTTGCGGGTAAATTGGAATTTAACACACGATCCAGTTCCTCGATGCGCAATAGCATGGCGTCGTTACGCGCGAGGGGCTGGCATGGCGGCAATACCATGGTCGATTGCAGGAACAACTCGGTATCGATCAACGCCGATAAAGCCAGTTTCTGCATTCGGGGCTTGCTGATCGGTAAAGTTGCCGCCTCGTAAATAATCACCTCGTGGTGTGGAGGATAATATTCCGTCAACAGTTCGACCAGTAATTGCCGATAGGCGCTTCCTGTGGCATAGCGCCTGAAGCTGCGGTCCCCGGCAATGCCGACCTGCCAAAGCACGAGGTAGGCGGAGGTATCGATCTGACGACGATAGAACATGAATTGGCTGGCTTCGTAATGCTGGCAACCGACCCGGCCGGGGTCGATGCCAAGATCAGCGTAAAGGCAATCCTCGGCTGAAATGCCGGGCTCCATATGCGCGACAAAACCCTCGGCACGCGCCAGTTCGATAACCCTGTGCGGCGCGTAGGCGAATACGCCAGGATGCCCGTAGAAAGCACCGCATACTTTCTTGCCGCCACGCAGTTCCGAGAGCATGAGATCCACCATTTCCCGATAGGTGTCGTGACGGGATTTACCTTCGCTGTAAAGTGGTTGAAGGCTGCGGACATCTCTGTGCATTTCCTGCAGCCAGAGTTCGACCACGGGGTCCGAGACCGCAGCAAACACGACATCGGCGTGCTCGATATAACTGCGTGACCGCGGGCTGATATGAGCCCCGAGCATCATGCCGGTACCAACGCAGACCAAACTTCCGGAAGTATTCATTCGAACTGGCCGCCCCTTCGGCCTTTAACCCCAAGCGGCTTGCCCTATAGGAAGCCGTCGTCGTTGTAATCATACTGCATTCGCCAGTGCTCTTAGTGCTTGCCAACGGTCACGAGATAGAACCCAGCGACAGGTTGACCGCTTGTCTGTAATGCCGCTTTCGCGCAGGAAGCAAAGTCTTTGAACAATACGGATGACGGCCCTGTTTTCGTTTGCGTGATTGACTATGATTCGCTCCAATCGGGTGGCCCCAAATGCAATATCCATCATTTGATTAATGACTTCCGTGGTGTATCCGCGATTTTGGTACTCCGCCAGCATGATGTGGCCAAGTTCTGCATGCATCGGTTCCGGCATCAACTGACCGAAAGCTAAGCCAAGCAAGCCGATATTTGCCTGCGATATTTTTTCCTGGATCACCCAAGTGTAGTGCGGCAGGCGAACTGCCGTGCTTGTGTTCAGGACAGTATTGAAATTTCTTAATGCCGCCTCTGCCTTCAGCGGCTCTCCGATGTGTTGCATAAGTCTCTGGTCGGTATAGCAAGCGCAATAAAACGCCCTGTCTTCGGCAGCAAGACGCCTGACCAGCAAACGTCTTGTTTCGAAAGTGTCCATTAATCTTCTTTCGCCTTGGCCATTCGCAAAACCCCGTCACCATCGGCGCGCCGATCGAAGATGCAATAGTGGCCACTCATCAAAGGCAAACCCAGGATGCTCTGGTTCGGCCACTTTGGCATTTGCCGCATCAACAGAAAAAAACATTCGCCGGCATTCACCGAATTCCGCTGCCAGTAATTGCCGGGAGTGCAGCTGAACGTGACTTCGTCACCGGAAGGCGATTCAAGATGGAAATGAAGTTTGGGCCATGCGCGGGTATTTATCTCGTCGTTCGGCAGGCCATGCTCTTTCTGGAAGCTGGATTGAAAGCGTGTTATCAGATCCGGAAAGCTTTTATCGTATTCGGCAAAGTCGGCAATCACGGCGTCATAGATGGAGGCTTCCAGTACCAGGAAGCTGCTTCCGGTATCGAATATGGCATTGCTGGCATAGCTGTTCATATATTTTTCCAGCAATGCGGGCGCGGGTATTCTTGGACGATCGCCCACCTGCACTGCAATCAGGTTGGCGTTGTAGTAAAGCTCGTGCACGATTTTCGCAGTCTCGAAACCACCTTCGTATAGCGACTGGCATTCTTCGCCACCGCCGAGTACGAGCACGCCGCTGTTCAACGGGTCCGAAGCTAGCTGTTCCGGGCTGGCATTGTCATCGAGTACATGTACAAGTGCCCGCTTCACCAGCATCGAGAATTTATCCGAGATAATTCCTTCTTCTTCAAGCGCACTGAAACAGGGCGTCAAATTGACTAGAGGTTGTTCATAGAGCTGCGTCTTGAATTCCGAGAAGGCACTCGGTTCCTGTGTGTTGAAAGGCCAGGGCCAGGTATGGGTGGGCTCGATCATTTTTTCGGCCAGCAGAGCGCTGACATCGTGGGCCTTGTCGAGTTTTTTGTAGGCCAGACCCAGTAAACCGTCGGCGTCGCGGAAATTCTGCGCCGATGTTTCCACGAGTGCGATCTCGGCATCTGGCAACACACGCGCATGCCGTTTGTCACCGAACGCGATTTCCGTTTTCAGTACTGGCCCGGCCCAGGTGCCGACGCCATAGGCAATGGATTGCGCCAGGCTGGTGGCGTGAAGACAGGAATCATGCGATGGATCATAGGCCTGCGGTAATACCACCAGGCTGCTGCTGCCACTGTCGAGCAGGACGTTGGCCACGCGTTTTTGGCTACCTATTTTTATTTCAACCGTATAGGCGCCTTTCGCATAAGCAAGCGTCGTGCGCAGTTTCAGGTAGTTCTGTTCCATCCATGGGGTCCATTTGAAAGCGAATGGCTATTCTTATGGGATTCATGGAAGAAAGTAAACGCATCAGGGCCCGGGGTCTCGATGGCGTAAAGCTCTTCGTTGCAAGCGATCATTGGCGAGAACGATGATCTTTTCCCGTTCGCTATTCGTCGCCTGATGCCAGACCAGGATTTCACTGATATGGCGACCGCAGCCCATGCAGACATCGGCCTCATCCAGACAGCAGTTGCGGACGCAGGGCGATGCCGTGCGTTGATCATTCTGATTGTCAGCGTTTATTGTCACTGGATTGCAAAGTGCGTGGCGGGTCGATGTATTTGTCGGGCAATGCCGTCGCTGCCGCCGAGCACTGCGAGGTATTGGCATTGCAGACGATGTAGCCTGGCTTTGGATTGGAACCCAGTTTCTCGGTAAAGCTGCCGATATTATCCATCGTTGCCCGCAAGCTGCCATCCCGATACACGTCTACGGTGGTAGTTCCATTTTGCCAATTCAGTTTGACAAGTTTCGGACCCTTGCGATTGGGTTGTGAGATCCGGGCTTCAAGATTACCGGGGACGATTAATGGTGGTTCGGCATTACGGACGCAGTCATAGGTTTCCACGATACGATCGCCGGTGTCGATGACCGAAAAATCCTGTACCCGCACCGGTGAAGCGGGTACGGACTGGTCGAATACGCGCGAGCTGATATTCAACTCGCTCCACTTGTGTGTGGTGTAAATATCGTCTTCGGCGGTCAATGCAATATTGCCGCCATCGGAAAGAACAATGCCGTAGCGCTGCATGGTGCGCAAAATAACCTGGGCAGCAGGATTGTAGGAACTCACCGGAAAATCCGATCTCAGGCGCAAACGCGAACCATAGGGAATAGTCGTAGGTGGGCCACTGGGGCCGCCGGCATGGCTGCCGGGTCTTACATAAAGCGGAATGCGATTGGTCGTGTTCGGCAAGGGATCATTCGACGCCATGCGGGGATTGGGCAAAATAAAACGGATGGCATGCCCAAGATCGCCATTGCTGATTTGCGTTGCCGCGTAAACTTCGTCGGCATTGAATAAAAGCGGCGCGATGGGAAAGCCCGCCGCATCGGCACTGGTGCAATGTTCGCCGCGGTTGCTTGCCTGATAAATGCGGTCGAGTTTCCAGATTGCCAGACATTGGGCCTGCAAGCCATTCGCACCAGAGGCGTTGGCACGATAAGCCTCGTACAAAACATTATCCTGCACCACCAACAGATGGCAGTCTTCATTGTTATTGTCGCAGGTCAGGTTGCCGGAGCCTTCGATGGCGGCATTCGCAGGTACCGGCATGCTGGTGCCAATGGGCTCGCAGTCGGGTGCGTAATACTGGTTGGCGGCCGGGAATCCGATAATCGTGCGAGTCGGCGAACCCGCCGGAGCACGAACAATACGCATTGCGAAATCAATCTGCATGCGGCCAAAGCCAAAGCCGCCCAGATTGGCAAGGCTGGTAATCATGGAAGCCGATTGAGGATGCAGCGGAGCCTGGCTGATGTTTTGATGCCAGACCGCTTGCGCCGGAAAGCGGGGAGGTGCTTCCGGATATGCCTGCAGCCCATAGCACAGGCAGGTGACAAAAACGGCAATACGTATTACTTGGCGCATCCTCATTTCCCCGCAGCCTACTGGCCACAAGAATATCGCCATCGCGCATTTAAGGGGAGAAATAGCCTTAACGAAGCTAAAACAAGCCCTCGATGAATTGAGGGCTTTTGTGGAACAGAATCATAGGATCAACATAAAAATCAGCGCGCCCAGATATCTACCCGTGCCTGATCCCGACTGCGTTCGGTATCGCCAATAATGCCGATTTCGACCACACAGCGGCTGCCGCCACGTAAATCTATCCAGCGGGTCGAACCGCCTTTTGAAATGCGATCACGAACATTCAAGTTGTCGCGTTCGCCATTGGCATAGCGAACCCAGAGTCTTTCGATTTCGACTTGTCCGCGACTGGTACGCAGCTGGATGGCATGGATGCCGTTGCGGCAGTTCCTGAATCGCAGCACATCGCGATCATTTTCCGAATGGCTGAGTCGCGTGCTGCCGAGATGTTTCACCTTGTCGTAGCGTGCGGCATCGGCCGTGGTGGCAAAGCCAATGCAGAGAGCCATGATGGCGAGCAATGTTTTTTTCATACGGACTTCCTTTCGTTTGGTTTCATATGGGTGACACGAAGGAAGGAACGGGATTCAACAAAATTAGTTTACCTATCGAACTCCCGCGTTCAGCCAGCGGCGAGGTTTATGTATGGCTATTCAGTTATAAAAAAACGCCGCATTTTGCGGCGTTTTTTCGGGAAGTATCGGTAACGACTATATTTTGACCAGCTCAACGCGGCGGTTTTTTGCGCGTCCGGATTCGTTCGCGTTATCGGCAATCGGCTTGTCCGGACCGAAGCCTTTCGAGCTGAGTCGGGCGGGATCGACGCCCAAGCCAACGAGCGCACCCAATACACTGCGTGCCCTAGAAGTGGATAGTTGACGATTGTGATCTGCGCTGCCGGTGCTGTCGGTATGACCTTCGATCGAAAGTTTCAGGTCAGGATTGGCGGTCAGCAATTTATTGATTTCATCCATCACCGGCTGGCTGTCGGGTCTAAGCGTCGCCTTGTCAATATCGAAATTGATATACAGGGCGACATGGCCATCGGTATCCAGTGCTTTCTTCATGGCGCTTGCATCGAGAAAACCGAGTGATTGTTTCATCGCTTCCTTTTCAAGCACGGTGACATAACCATGCGGAGGAAAGGCGCCGGTCGCAATGTGAATCCAGTATTCCTTGTCGGGCGTGCGAATCAGATAGCTGTAGTGTTCGTATCCGGAAGTCGGAGCCACACTGCGCCAGGATTTTTCTACGACAGCCAGTCCGCCGGCATCATCCACGATTTTGCGGGTAAATTGCGTCGTGCTGATTTTCTGTCCGCCGAGTGCGGTGATGGCATTTTCATAGTTGCGATGAAATTCCAGTTCGGAATATTTGCGTCCGGTATCGGGGTTGGTCAGGTTCATCAGATTGTTGTACAGCTTTCCTTCCACCGGAACCAGTTTTTTGCCGGCCAGGAAAAAATGGCGATCAAAACCGATCAGGCTGTCCTTTTCATCCTGTGCATACACAAGACCTTCGGGAGTCTTGAAGAAAGGAAAAGGCGGCAATGCCACGGTGCTTATCGGCACACTTTCTACACTGAACTCGGTACTCGCAGGTGCTGCCGTTTCAGTGGCAGGTGTTGTCGATTCGGCTGTATCAGCTGGCTTTGCAGCAGCTTCGGGCGCTGCCGGTTCAACAACGCTTGGTGTGGTCGGGGCAGCTTCTTCTTTTTTACAGGACACAAGCAACAGCATGAAAAATGCACTGCTGACGAACAAGGGATTCAATCGCATGGGGTTCTCCTTCTGGCGCGAGGCCGATTTTAAGCATATCGGGTTGCATTATTAAACGTGAAATGGCAATAAATGGGCCAGTCGGCATTCAGTGACATGGCAATCGCGGTAAAATTACCGGCATGACCGAAGCCAACGCAGCGTTTACCGCCTTATGGCACCCGTTTCTGACCGGTGCAATCGCATGGAGCGATTCCTGTCTGTTTTTGCGTGCCCGGGCCGGGAAAATTCCGGATGGGATAAAAACACTGGGTATCGACTGCGTTCAGAGCTTCAAGCCGTTTGCGGATGAACTGCAGCGATCGGTTTTTTCCCTTCTTGAAACCATCGACAAGAAATATCCGCTTGTGCTCGTCCTGCCACCGCCACAGCGTGATGAAGCGCGTGCCCTGTTCGTGCAGGCCTTGCAGTATGCCGAAGAGGGCGGAATCGTGGTCGTCAGCATGGAAAACAATGAAGGTGCAAAATCCGGCGAAAAAGATCTGCGGCAATTGGCGCCGGATCTGCAGTGCGTCAGTAAAAACAAATGCCGGGTTTTCTGGGTCACGAAACATCGAATCAATGAAGCACTGATGCATGCCTGGTCGATGCAGGACGCACCGCGTTTGCTTGAAACGACAGGGTTTATTTCCCGCCCCGGAATTTTTGCCTGGAACCGAATTGATGCAGCTTCAAAATTACTCGCATCATATTTGCCGGATGATTTAGCTGGATACGGTGCCGATCTAGGCGCGGGTTTCGGTTATCTCACCCATGCCGTGTTGATGAGGAACAAGAATATCGACGCCATGGATGTATTTGAAGCCGAAGCACGTGCGCTGGAATGTGCAAAATTGAATCTTGCGCGATTCGAGGCAGGTTCGAAACTGGCCTACCACTGGCAGGATGTTACGCAGGGAATTCAAGGTTTACATGACTTCGTAGTAAGCAATCCGCCATTTCACGCCGGTCATGCCGAGGTACAGGTAATCGGTCAGGCTTTTATCAAAGTGGCAGCAGAGTCACTCAGGTCAGGCGGGCGCTTCTACATGGTAGCCAACCGGCATCTGCCCTACGAAGAAAGTCTGAGAAATCATTTTTCGAGTATTGATGTGCTTGCTGCCGAAGATGGCTATAAAGTGTTCAAGGCAGTCAGGTAGAACCACGGGAAAACAATGAAATTAGTAAAGCATATTTCCAATCTGGGTTATGGCAGTCGCAAGGAAGTGACATCGATGTTCCGCGAAGGGCGCATCACCGATGCTGCCGGTGAAGTGTTGTATGCGGACGATGTGACCAGTCATGACAATATCCGGGTCGATGATGAGCTACTGGATCCGGCTTCCGGCATGATCCTGATGTTGCACAAGCCGGCAGGATATACCTGCTCGACGAAGGACAAGGGACGTCTGGTTTATGATTTGTTGCCAGATCGTTTTCGCATTCGCAAACCGGTATTGGCCCCGATCGGACGATTGGACAAGGAAACTACCGGCCTGCTGCTGATGACGGATGATGGAGATTTGTTGCACCGGATCATTTCACCGAAAAACAAATTGCCGAAAGTTTACGAAGCCGAATTGGAGAAACCCCTGCGTGGCGATGAAATCGAATTGTTTGCCAGTGGCGAGATGATGCTGGAATCGGAAAATTCGCCGCTCGCGCCCGCCGTCTTGCAATCCGTTTCGCAACTGCGGGTCCGCCTGACGATCATTGAAGGCCGCTATCATCAAATCCGGCGCATGTTTGCCGCCGTGGGCAACCATGTGGTGCAGCTGCATCGTAGCGAGATTGGGGGCCTTGATCTTGGCGCTTTGCCATCCGGCGAATACAGATTGCTGGACGAACAGGAGCAATCGCGTTTGTTCGCCAGGGAAAAATCATGAGGTTCCTGTCCTTGCCGCTCGCTTTTATCGCCATTGGCCTGGTGATGTTGAGTACTGTGCTGCATACCTCGGTGCTGTTTGTCATGTCTTTGTTGAAATGGCTTTTGCCCTTCCATGCCACTCGCAAAGCGCTGTCTGTGTTGCTGATAAAAATTGCCGAAAGCTGGGTGGGTTTCAACAGCTTTCTGATTGACGTTGTCACCCCGACAAAATTTATCGTGACCGGCATGGAATCCCTGAAGCATGAAGGCTGGTACCTGGTCATCAGCAATCATCAGAGCTGGGTTGATATTCCGGTATTGCAGAAAGTATTCAACCGCAGGATTCCGTTCCTGAAGTTTTTCCTGAAAGGCGAATTGATCTGGGTGCCGTTTTTGGGCTTGGCCTGGTGGGCGCTCGATTTCCCTTTCATGCAGCGCTATTCGAAGTCAAAACTGAAAAAAAATCCGCATCTGAAAGGCAAGGATATCGAAGCCACCCGCAAGGCTTGCGAACGTTTCAAGTTCCAGCCGGTATCGGTAATGAACTTCGTCGAGGGAACGCGTTTTACCCCAGTCAAGCACGAACGGCAGAACTCGCCATTCGCCGATCTTTTGAAGGTCAAGGCAGGTGGTATTGCCTTTGTGCTCGATGCGATGGGCGAGAGCATGAAATCGATTCTCGATGTCACGATCGTCTATTCCGACCGCAGGCCCGGACTGCTGGATTTGTTCGCTGGCAGGATCCGCCATATCCAGATCGACATCGCCGAACGGCAGATTACGCCGGATCTGATCGGAGACTATGCGAACGATACGGCGTTCCGCATTCATTTCCACGCCTGGTTGAACGGTGTCTGGCAGCAAAAACAGCTGACGATCGAACGTTTGAGAGCCAATATGGATTAGCCCATGCCTTATGGGCCATGACAGCCCGGGGCCTGAGCTGGTGTCATCAGGAGATCAAAAGGGGAGCTTTATGAAAGAAACGATACGTGTTGTCTTTGCCAGCCTGTTTTTATTGTTTTGTTTCAGTACGTCGGCGATCGCCGCCAATGAAACGCCGACGACTGCCGTCAAGGGTGAGCTCCCTCCCGGCCTGATTATTCCGGAAGTGGCAAGGCCAGGACCGGCTTTCAATGTCGACAAGGCAACCGAAGCCTACGTGAATCTATTGAACGACGAGCAGCGGGCGAAGTCCGACGCCTATTTCGAAAATGGCTATTACCTGGATGTCGCGGATACGTTGATTGTCGTTCTCATCGCGGCTTTTCTACTTTTCAGCGGCATCTCCCGCCGCATGCGGGAAATGGCGAAGCGCGTCAGCCACCGCCCATGGCTTTACACCACCATTTATGTCGCCATGTATTTCGTCCTGATATTCCTGCTCACCTTGCCCTGGAATATTTACATGGGCTTTTTCCGCGAGCATGCCTACGGCCTGGCGACGCAAAACTTTGGTGCATGGTTTGGCGAGACTTTATTGGGACTTGGCCTGAGCGTGCTATTCGGAGCCCCGGTGCTCGCCATCATCTATGCTGCCGTCAGGCGTGTGGGCAAAAGCTGGTGGGCGTGGACTGGCGCAATTTCTTTCGTGTTCATCATTTTCTTCGCGATGATCGCCCCGGTTTTCATTTCGCCGATGTTCAATGAATACAAACCGCTGCCCGCCGGCGAATTGCGCGAAAGTCTTTTGTCGATGGCGCGTGCCAGCGAGATTCCCGCCGATAATATTTACGTTTTCGATGCGTCAAAACAGACCACGCGTATCAGCGCGAATGTGTCGGGCATGATGGGTACCACCCGCATTTCGCTAAACGACAATTTGCTCAATCGCACCTCGCCGGAAGAAATTCGCGCCGTAATGGGGCACGAGATGGGACATTACGTGCTGAATCACTCGCTGCGTCTGGTGGTTTACATCACGCTTGTTCTCACCTTCGGTTTCCTGTTCGTGCATTTTGCTTTTGACGGCCTGCTTAAACACTATGGCAAGCGTTGGGATGTCAGCGACCGCGGCGACCCGGCGGGCCTGCCTCTGGCAATGGCCTTGCTCACGATATTCATGACCGTGATGACTCCGCTAAACAACAGTATTACCCGTCAGGCAGAAGCGGAAGCGGATGCCTTCGGTCTTGCCGTTGCAGGCGAGCCGCACGGTTTTGCCACCGCGGCCATGCGTTTGTCCACCTACCGGAAAATACGCCCGGGCGAGCTCGAGGAAATCATGTTCTATGATCACCCGAGCGGCTATGCCCGTGTCTATCGCTCGATGACCTGGCTGAAGGAAAACCAGCAGGATTCAAGAGTCGTGAAGGCGATGCAGAACAATCAATAGCAAAAAGGGTGCGTCGATGGCGCGCCCTTTCTGATTCATTTGCTTGCGGTTGCGTTATCGGCGCAGCTGCAACTCAATCGCGGAAATTATCGAATTGCAGCGGCAGTTCGATGTCGGATTTTTTCAACAGCGCCATCACTTCCTGCAAGTCGTCCCGTTTTTTTGCCGATACCCGCAGCTTTTCGCCATTGATCTGCGCTTCGACTTTCAGCTTGGCATCCTTGATGATGCCGACGATTTTCTTGGCGATCTTTTGTTCGATGCCTTGCTTGATCGTGACTTTCTGCCGGGCTTCGGCCAGATTGATTTCCGGATCGCCGACTTCCATGCAGCGAATGTCGATGCCGCGCGCAATCAATCTTGCCCGCAGGATATCCAGCATTTGTTTCAGCTGGAAATCACTCGGCGCGCGCTGGGTAATAACGAAGCCATCGACTTCGAATTTAGCATCGCTGCCCTTGAAATCGAAGCGCGTGCCAAGCTCGCGGTTGGCGGTATCGAGTGCATTGGTAAATTCGTGTTTGTCGATTTCGGAAATGATGTCGAACGAAGGCATGGATGGCTCCTGGGGTTTCCCGCATTTTAAGCGATCAATGGGCGCGCGTCAGCTAAACAGGGCTTGCTGCGTCGTGATCTGGTTGCTGTCGATAAAATTTGCCAGACCGATGCCAACCAGGCGGAATCGCATATTCGGCGGCATATTGACTCGTTCGCGCAGTTGTATCGCGATCGACTGGAAATCCTCAAGCGTGTCGACGGGCGCATCGGGCGTATAACTGCGCGTCAACGTCTGGAAGTCCGATGTTTTCAGTTTCAGCACAATCGTGCGGGCACTGCGGCGTTCTTCGCGCAAATAAGCGGCCCAGGTTTTTTCGGCGAGTCGCAGTATGTGTGGCGCAAGATCCTGCAGCAGTAAATCATCCTGGAATGTGTCTTCGCTTGAAATCTGCTGTGTTGGGCGTTCGGATTCCACCTTGTGATTGTCGATCCCCATCGAAAGCTCATGCAGGCGAATTCCCCAGCGACCGAAATACTGTTCGAGACTTTGTGCCGGGTGTTGCCGAATATCGCCGACGGTGGTGATGTCCAGTTTTGCCAATTTGGCTTCCATTACCTTGCCCACGCCAGGCAGCCTGCCTACCGGCAGTGGGGTAAGAAAATCGAAGGCAGCGGACGGCTTTATCACATATTGCCCGTTGGGCTTGTTCCAGTCGGACGCAATTTTTGCCAGGAACTTATTGGGTGCAATGCCTGCCGATGCGGTGAGTCTTGTCTCCTCGAAAATGGCATGGCGAATCTGCAATGCCACTTCGGTTGCCGAGGCCAAGCCAAGTTTATTGTTCGTCACATCGAGATAGGCTTCATCGAGAGACAAGGGTTCGATCATGTCGGTATGACGCGAAAAAATTTCCCGTACATGTCTTGAAACGGCTTTGTATCGCACGAAGTCGGGTGGCACGAATATCGCATCGGGGCAGAGGCGCTCGGCACGCACCGCCGGCATCGCGGAACGGACTCCGAATTTTCTGGCTTCGTAGGACGCCGCGCAGACGACCGAACGTGCGCCGCGCCAGGCGACCACCACCGGTTTGCCGCGAAGACCGGGATCATCGCGTTGCTCGACGGAGGCATAAAAGGCATCCATGTCGATATGGACAATTTTTCGCTGTGACATCGCCTATTTCGGTTTACCCATGCGTGGAGTGCCTTTGCGACAGGCGTCGGAACAGTATTTCACATCATCCCAGACATTCTGCCATTTCTTGCGCCAGCTAAATGGACGCTGGCAAACGATGCAGGTTTTTTCGGGCAAGTTGGATTTTGCGATGCGCTGTTTCACGGAATTTTTTTATGGAAATCGAGGAAGGCCGCCAATACGGCGCCCGGTGCTTCGACCTGCGGATAATGCCCGATGCCTTCGAGTTCGACTACATCCGCATTCGGAATCAGTTCGCGATATCGCTTCACCAGATGTTTGCCGGAAACAGGATCCTCCAATCCATTGATAAGGCGCAACGGAACTCTGGTGTTCTGCATCGCGCCCAACCAGCGGTCACGATGCTTGCGGCGTTCAGGTATGTATTGCAAAAGCCTGTGAGCCAATTTCTCGCCACGATTCAGTTCAATCAAATGCCAGAAGTCGCTCAGATCTTCCGCCGAAGGCTGTGTGTTCGCACCGAAGACGGCGGAAAAACTTTCCCTGAATTTTTTTTCATTCAAACCCTGTACCAGCAGAGGGCCCAAGGGGCTGCGTAACAGGGTCTGGATCAGTCGCGGACGATGTACTTCAGGAAACAGGCCGCCATTCAGAAAACAGATTGATCCGATATCGAAGGAAAATATGCCGGTGCCTGTTTCATTACGGGCAAGACATTCCTGTGCCACGCTGTCGCCCAGATCATGAGCCAATATATGGGTGCGCCGAATGTTCAGTGATGCCAGTAATCCGGCAACGATATCGGCCTGCTCCAGGATCGAGTAACGGTGGCGGCGCGGTTTGTCAGAAAAGCCGAAACCGAGCAGATCGAAACCTATCACTCGAAAATGTTTTGCCAGCGAAGGCCATATTCTTTGCCAGTCATAGGACGCTGTGGGGAAGCCGTGCAGGCAAAGCAGCGCATCTCCCTTGCCCTGATCCTGATAAAAAATCGAGTGTTCCCGCCACTTGAAGTAATGGCCTGAAGTTTTCCAGTGTTCGAGCGATTTGGAGGTCATCAATCGGATGTCGGCTTATTTGTTAAAGAAAAATAACATTCATGAACTGCAACCAAGATCGTACGTCAAAAATATTTAACGATGACAGTTGCCGGCGAGGAATCCCGATGATTTTTCTTCGAAAAACATCTTTTATGTGAAGTCTGTCCGGTTTTTCTCGGCTACCGCGTACTGATACATGCCCACCCATGACTTTAGGCATGTCTCTTGAAAGTCGGGAGGTCCCCTTGGAATATCATTAGGAGCTTTGTTGTGAAAAAAAGTATCGTTGCTCTCTCCCTTCTTGCATTCAGTGTGACCGCTGCCATTGCAGCCACCAATCCGTCAGGTCTGATCAAGAAAATCACGCCGGCCCAGAAAAAACTCCAGGCAGCCCTTCGTAACGAGATGCGCGAATATCTGCGCACCGATGGCATGATCGAAGTGCCTGCCGCCAAAGCACCCAGCACCACAAAAGCCTACACCGATGAAGAAGTGGGCGATGCCAACTCATTTGGTCGCGCGGTGAATTTCATCGGCACGGTACAAAGCGGCGTGCTGACCATTGCTGCCGATTGCACGCCTGATCCGGCATTTCCGCCGGGCCCGAATGACCATTGCGTCGTTCCCGATGTCAATGGTTTCGCCAATATCAATTTCCCGGACATGGGCAAGGTCCTGATCCCGGCGAAAAGTGCAAAAACGCTTTTCTGCCATTGGCAAACTCCCTTCGGCACCATGATTTATTCCAATCCGACCGGCGTATATCAAGGTCAGGCACGTGCCATTTTTACCGCCACTTACAAAATTGAAAACGAAGTGCTCAACGATCCGACCTTGATCGATCCAAGCACCGGCCTGCCATACGGTGGTGTGATCAATACCAGTCTGGGTGCCGTACGCGATGGCCGCAGCCTGCAACCGGGCGAGACGCAGGTTTATCGTGACAATTACACGCGCGCCTGTCTCGGCGGTTTGGTCTCGAAACGTGCATTGATGGAAAGTTACGGCCTGAGCGACGCGCAAGCGACCAAGTTCTTCAAGAAAGACACGAAGATAACCATCGGCATGATTGGCAGCACGCGACATGTCAGCGATGGCAGCATGATTATCGGTACCCGTTTCGTCGGTGACTGATTGACGACTCTCTCCAGGGAAGGAAAAAAACGGCAGCCGCAAGGCTGCCGTTTTCATTTCGGGTCCGGATAGGCATTCCATGCCACAATAAATGCGAAAGTGAACGGAAGCATTTAATGTCAAAACAGCACAACTCCATTCGCGGCATCTGGGCCATGCTGATGGCCGTTTGTCTGTTTTCGCTGATGGACGCCGGGCTTAAATGGCTGTCGCCACATTACCCCGCATTGCAGGTGACCGCGATGCGAGCGATCGCATCCTTGCCTTTCGTCATCGTTTATATTTTTCTGCGCGGCAGCGCCGCCAGCCTGTTTGCGATTCGCTGGCCGCTGCATATCCTGCGCGGTGTACTTGGCATCAGCATGCTGGCTTTGTTTACCTATGGCCTGAAGAGTTTGCCGCTGTCCGAAGCCTATTCCCTGTTTTTTATTGCTCCATTGCTCATTACCGCACTATCGGTTCCAATGCTGAAGGAAAAAGTCGGCGCAGCGCGCTGGATCGCGATCTTGGTTGGCTTGTCCGGCGTATTGATCGTGTTGAGACCGGGAACGGAGAATCTCGATTCGCTCGGCAGTCTGGCGGTTCTTGCCGCTGCGGTTTGCTATTCGGTATCCGCCATCAGCGTTCGCCTGATTAGCCGCACCGATTCTTCGGACAGCATGGTGTTCTGGGCAATGATGATGATTGCAATCGGTGCGGGCTGCATGGCGGCTCCGGATTGGCGTCCAATCGAGCATCGTCATTTGATGGTGCTGGCCGGCATTGGTCTTACCGGGTTTTTTGGACAGGTTGCCATTACGGCGGCCTTCCAGAAGGGCGAGGCATCGGTGATTGCACCGTTTGAATACAGTGCGCTGGCACTCGGGCTAGGTCTGGATTGGCTGCTTTGGAAAACATTGCCGGATGCTATTGCCTTATTGGGAGCCCTTGTTATCGTGGCAAGCGGTTTGTATCTGATTAAAAAAGAAAAAGTGCACGCAGAAGCCGAGCATCCGTAGTTCGTCATTTTCCCGGGAGAAAGTTATGTGGATTTTCAGATCGTTTATTGCGGGTTTCATTTCAACCCTGGTATTTCATCAGGGCCTTTTCCATTTGCTTTATCTTGCCGGAAAAATTCCACGACCCGCATGGGACATGACGGCGACTCCGCCACTGCAAGTGCCAGCAGTGATTTCGCTGGCGTTCTGGGGTGGTGTTTGGGGCGTGGCCATCTGGGCGATGATCAAAAAACAAGGTAATGCCCGCCAATGGTTGCTCGCCATCGTATTGGGAGCCTTGTTGCCCAGTATCGTTGCGCTGCTGTTTGTTTTCCCGCTTAAAGGCATGGCATTTGCGGCCAATTGGGATCCCAAAATGTGGATCGGCGCCTTTTTGCTTAATGGTGCATGGGGCTTGGGCGTGATCCTGTTCATGAAAGCTTTTGGCAGGAAGTAAGTTCAAACATCGCCGCCGCGGGTTTAACTGTCAACCGCCTGCGGGGTGCTGCGTTTTAACCAGCACTCCCAGGACAAACAGCGAGAAACTCCATGAAAAAAGTAATTCCGATCCTCGTCATCGGCTTTATGTCGATAAGCATGCTGGCGAATGCGCAAAGCCAGTCGAATGAACGTCGTGCCGATATGCAGGCCAAGGCACAAGAGCGCTTCCATGCGCTTGATGCCAATAATGACGGAAAAATCAGTTATGCCGAATTCCAGAACAATCCCAAACAACGCGAGCGTTTTGATAAAGCAGATTTGAACCGGGATGGCGGCTTGACTCAGGACGAGATCAGGCAGGCCCATCAGCAAATGAAGCAGCAGCGTCAGGAACGCCGTGCGAAGGGCCGCGAAAAAATGCAGGCGATGCGCGAAAAAATGAAGCGCCTCGATGTCAATAATGATCAGGCTCTGACTCGGGCCGAGATCGGTAACGAATTGCCGAAACTGTCGGAAAATTTCGATATCATCGACGGCAACAACGATGGCAAGATAACACGTGAAGAAATGCGTATCGCCCGGATGGCAATGCGTGCCGAACGCCAGTCGCAGTCAAGATGATTTTTGTTTTCGCAAAAATAAAAAAGACCGCTTGCGGTCTTTTTTATTGTCCGATTTTCCGATTTGCCAAATCTAGAATTCACCGGGGATGGTGTAAATCAGACGATCCTGGCTCGTCTTCTCGTTCTTGTCGGCAATGACGCCGAGGAAAATCGGGCTAATGCCTTTTTCCTGCAATGCAGTCTTGAAATACTGTTCGTTCTCTCGCTTGAATACGAATATACGTTTTCCGGGTTTCTGTTCGAGCGCCTGGTCGAGAGGCATGTCGAATTGGCTGTCGGAAATGTCTTTTGGTTGTGGCTTGAAGCTGACCTTGTTGATTTTCGATCCGAGGTAGAGATGCAGGCCGTAGCGCGCCATGTCTTCGACAAAAATGATTTCCCGTGGTTTTTCCTTCGTTATCACCAGTAATTTCCGCGCGAAGATTTCCGGATCCTTGCTGTTGTTATAGGTAGCCAACAAGCCATGAAGGCCGAGCAGGGAAATGACAAGCAAGGCCAGCCACACCAGTTTTTTCGTGGTGAGTTCAAAGTTGCCGAGAGCATTGCCCAGCAGCAGGGCCAAAGGCGTGAACA
>ERZ795059.2976-NODE-2976-length-16871-cov-8.419363_pt1 | contig 16871 bp, 11 predicted proteins | sample MGYA00375143_ERZ795059 | MGnify/ENA primary metagenome ERZ795059 (study PRJEB30188, sample SAMN05720168) | activated sludge metagenome | isolation source: Anaerobic digester | place: USA | collected 2015-01-07 ... | reverse complement strand
ATGAGTTTATGGAAGCCAATGAGGTTCTCTTCCCGGGCCTGCGCCAACAGTGCTCCATCTGCCACGGAAGCCATTCCGTGAGCCTGCCCGTGGCTCCGGAAGCATTGCCCACCGTCATTACGACAGAAGCTACGGATACAGAAGGCGAAAGCACCACCAACATCTTACCCGAACGGGCAGCCTGCACGTCATGTCATGACAGCCTGCTGGTGGACATCCACGCGGTGTTGAATACCAGTGACGATAATACGGTCGAGACCTGTTCGGTTTGCCACGGCGCCTCTGCCGACTTCGCGGTGAGCACGGTACACGCGCTCGCCCCGTAAGTTATATGATAGCGGTACGGTTTGGTTGCGTCCGGCGTTGAAAGACGCCGGGCGCAGCGCTTTTAGGGGAAGTTCTCATAACTTCTAGCGTTGATCATTTTGTTCAGCATATCACTCTCATCAGAATGGATTATGAATATGAGGGCCTTGCCAGATTTCAATCCCACACCCCATCGTCATTCCCGCGCCCCTTATCGTCATTCCCGCCTTCCTCCTTCGCTCTCCGAGCTATGGAGGACAGGCCGCGGGAATGACAAGCGGGAATGACAAGCGGGATAGATATCCCGAAGGGATTTAACAACTCAGCCCAGGATCAGCGAAGCGCCATCCTGGGTTAGAGACCACCCCCAACAAGACTACGCTGAAAGCGTTCCACAATGCCTCTGAAACGCAGGTCCGAACTCCGATTCGGACATCTTTACAGTGAGTATTCATGCCGTATCACATTATCCATGTTTTTCTTCCTCGGAACAGATTTCGGAGCTACATTGGGGCTATTTTCGGATAGTGTTTCGCGTATACGCCTTTTGTAAAAACTTGCACCTCGCGCGAATGCCGCATACACTACCACAAAGAGGTAGCCATAGATTCTGTGAACGAGTGCAAAAGGGAGGAAACTATGCCGCCAACATCCGGCCTGCCCGATCAACTCAGTATTCTGCATCTCTCCGATCTCCATTTTGGGAAAGACAACCGGTATCCCTTTGAGCCGAACGCCGTCCAGAACCTGGCAAGGAGCCTGGCCACCGCCATCCAGACGCAAAACAAAAAGAGAAATGTGCCTGAAAATCCAAACCTGATTCTTGTCACGGGGGATATTGCCCAGACCGCCACCGTGCCGGAATATAAAATAGCCCAAGTCTTCTTTGAGACCCTGTCCATTGCCTTAGCTATTGACCCCAAGGAACGCCGCCGGTTTATCTTCGTTCCGGGAAATCATGATGTTTCCTGGGACGCCTGTGAAGAAAAAGCCAACAATTGGTCTCGTAAAGGCAAAGATCCTGAAGAATTGTCTAAGGCAATGATGGAAGCGAAGTTCGAAGAATATAACGACTTCGTTTACAATTTTCAGGGTGCTCCCCGCCCAATAGTGAGCCAGGAGCTTGCTCCTTCCACCTACATTCATAATTTCCCGGAATGGCGGCTTTCCGTGGCAGCGCTCAACTCTTCTCTTCCAATAACACACAGAGAGGCAGAACAAGTTGGAGGCTTAACCTATAGCGTCGAGAAGAATATAACCGTCGATACCTGTCAGGCGCTAATGGATGCCTGGAAAGGCATATACGATGATTGGGTCAAAATCGCGGCCATACATCATAATCCCGGTGGATTACCCACAACTCTATATGATGAAACAAGCAAATGGTTACTCGAAAAGGCCCAAAAGGGGGAGATTGATGAAAGGCTTATTGGACATTTTGTTGCGGATACCATGGGGTTTCCCGATGCCGGAACGCTGGAAAATACGCTTACACAACGGCAGACGCTTCTGTTATTTCATGGACATCAGCACCACGATAAAATTTCCTCCTGGCATTGGGAAGGTTCTTCTGGCCAAACCCATGTACTGGCGGCGGGGAGTCTTGGGCTAACGCCAGACAAACTCCCCAAAGATCAAAGTAATCAAGTGCACGTTGCCGTAGTGGATATCAACAACAAAAAAGTTCGTACATACCGTCTGGCCTATGATCCCACAGTGCCTGCCAAAGACTTGGCTACAAAGGGTTATTTTCTGCCCAAACATACTCAAGACTGGGAATATGAACCGTCCATCGTGTTGCCTGATTCCTGGGTTAGGGAAATATCTCGTGGGAAAAAGGGCAAAAAGGCACGAATTCCGGTATCCACTACCACCATTAAAACGTTTATTGCCCAATATCGCGCTAGTATGGCGCGGGTATTTGACGTTTATGATTTCCGGTATGTAGGCATGGTTCCTGAAGGTGGCACTGAGCGCCCTAAAAGTGTGGCGTTGCGTGATATGTATCAGCCCTTGCGTTTCGCAAAGCGCTACTCGATTGATAAACTCGAAAAAGATACTTTATTAACCATTGACGATTTAGCTATGCGCAAGAAACATCTCGCAATCACCGGTCCCGCCGGCTCCGGCAAGACGACCTGGATGCGGCATACCTTTTGTACAGGCATTCAAAACGAACGTGTTTTCCCTATCATGATTGAATTGCGCCGTTTGGTGGCATCTTGGAAAAACCACAATCCAAAAGGCGAAGAGCGGGCATTGGAAACTTATATCGAAGAGATAATAGCGGAATACCTAGGCCTGGAATGGAAAGAGTGTGTGATTCCTTTCTTGAATAAAACGACGGGACCGCGTCCCATCTTGCTTGTGGACGGATGGGATGAATTGGGCGAGATGGGCGAAGAACTCCGTAGAAAGTTAATTGCTTTCCTTGATGGGCATAAACATATTCTCGCCGTAGTGACAAGCCGCCCATATGGCGTGCAGAGACCTGGTTGGGCCGAGGGCTTCGACGCCCTGGATATCCAACCGTTAAACGACAAAGAAGTTGAAGGTATTTCAGAGAGATTCTTCCGCTTTGGCTATCAGGATGATCTCCGGCAACAAAAAGAGCAACTTGAAGTATTTCTTAATGCGCTCAAACGTTCCGAGGGGGCACAACCTCTGGCAAGGGTTCCTCTACTGATCACCATGATGCTGCTTATTAGCCGATCGAGCCCTCTCCCTGACAAACGTCACCAGTTATACCAACTCTGTATCGAAAACCTCCTCACTGCTTTGCCTGCACGGCAGGAGTTGGAATGGGTTCAAATCACCGCGCAACAATGGCGCCCAGATGATAGCGAAGAGCGCTTCCGGATAGTGGCGCATCTGGCAGCCACTATACAGGAAAAAGGTTATAAAGATGAATGTCGTTCTGAATCAATTGTCTTCTGGCAAGAGGAGGGCCTCGAAATCCTGCCAAAGACCTGGAAGCCGGAGGAGCGCTCTGGATTTCTCATCTGGTTAGCTGCAAGGGCCGGAATCTTGGTGGATCGGGAAGATGGCACCTACATGTTTACTCATCTTAGTTTTCAGGAATACCTCACGGCATGGCATTGGATGCAAAATAATATCCAAGAATCTACGCGGTTTCTGACTTTCAAGAATCTTGCTGAAAAAACAATTTGGTGGGAGACCCTCCGGCTCTGGGCAGCGTTAATCCAAAAAGGTAGTGTTGAACAGTTGGATCGCCTTATTCAATCGCTTTTAATAAATCTGAATATCTTGGATTTTATCGGATGTATTTTCGCAGATGGTCTAGGATCGGAAATAACTTTTTGCCATTGGTTAAAACCGTATATTGCTCATATTGCCGCACGATGGCCAAAGGAAGTTGAGACCGTGATACGTGCATGGGCTGCCACCCGTCAGGAGGACCGAAAAAAAAATATTGGAGAGCAATTTAATAACCGCATACGTACTGCGCATTGGCTTGCATGCCAACGCCTGGATCGTTGGTATACTGGGGTGATGGGTTTTCCGTTGACTTCTAGTTCTAATATTATAATTACTCACTTAATGCAACAAGCCGTACAGATTGAAAATCCCATAGGTCAGATCTTGGGTTGTGGTCGAATTCTTTGTGGCGGACCAGCCATTTGGCCAGGAGGTAGGACAGGATTGTTACAGGTATGGCCAAGTCAGCGTAGATTGCTTGGCTTACGCCTACAAAGCCTTGCATCATTAAGTGGTACAAGAGAAAAGATGCAAATAGTACTCCATACTACTTGCCGTCAAAACAGGGGCATTCCTGTATTAGAGATAGAGAAGTCCTCACATAAGTTATCGCGCTACTTCGCACGTAAGTTCTTACATTCTTTATCACACGAGTCCTTACGTACTTTCTTGCAAGATTTCTCGCGTGATTTCTCGCGTGATTTCTCGCGTGATTTCATACAAGATTTCTCATACTATTTTTCACGATATATTTCATGTTATTTATCAAAAGATTTCTCACACTATTTATCTAAAATACTATCATGCGAGCTATCACGTAAGTTATCACATGAGTTATCACGCGAGTTGACGCACGATTTCTCGCGCGAGTTCTCGTATGAGTTCTCATTCGAGTTATCACCCGAGATCTCGCACGAGTTATCGTACAAGTTAACACACGAATTTTTAATGCATCTATTCTGTTCAGAGGTGCCAGACTTGGAGACCTTGCCTAGCATGCAAGAATTTGCAGTCATAGAAATTCATTCTTTTGGACGCATCGCATTACCATCAATTCTTGCGAACCTAGAGAAGGCTCCTTATGATACTGCAGCACAACTGTTACACGAAGCATGCATACAACATTACAAGCATGCTAGTTTACCATCTTCTATTGAGAAATCTATTGATACATATCGAGAAAAGGAAACAGATCGCCTATGGCCTTATCTAGCTAAGCATATTGCCGGAATTGCCTCGGAAGATGAGCAAAATTACCTGATCGATTTGGTGAAGAATCCCCGGCATGAAGATCCGCAGATTGCGGATGGGTTGAAATACATCGTGCGGGGCGATGTCGTTTTCGATGATGGTTCGGAGGCCACGCTAGACGAACTCTGTGCTGAAATTGGTGAACCGTCCTTGCCATATCTTGAACCTATGCTCCCTCTCCTCGAAATCGACTGGGATAAGGGAGACTGAGGAAGGCCCCCTGCGCGGGAATGACGGCAGGGGCTGAATACGCAGTGAAGGCTTGGCTAAGATTCAGCATCATTTCCCCTCCCTCTTCTTTGCACAGGATTTCTCTCATCAAAAAAAACGATATCACAATATAAGTCCAGCCCCCACGTATATTCACGTTTTATACGAAGGCAAAAACATCCATGTTGATGTGCCGGACGGGCTGGTTCTTGTCATGGACGGTACGCCGTACGTGTTCGACAGTTTCCCGGTCGAACGCGGCCTCCCCGCATCGGTCACACACCCGCGCAGGGATATTTTCCACCATCACCATCTGGTCATCTACCCGGAAAACTTCCGCCAGACGGTCCTCGTGAAAGGTTGAATTCCCACATACATCACATTTACTCATCATCACCTCCTCGTCCGAAGACCGACCCATTGGTCAGCTTCCGGCTTATATATCGGCTATATCCATTTCATCTATCCCGCTCTGGGTAATTGAATTAATAGTCTACCAAATCAGTTAGGGATTCTAAAACTACCAGCATTGAAAATACGCGGCGAGGACGCCGCGTCTACGGTAATAAATTTTACTCGAAAATTAATGGCAGGCCCAGCAGCGGATGGAGGTGTTCATCATGTGGGGGGCGCGGTAGGCCACGCCGCCAGGGTGACAGGAACTGCAGGGATTTGGATATAGACCAACAATATGCGGGGACGGCAACGCCTTCGGATGCTCCATATCTTCATGGCATACGGTGCATCCGGTGTCCGAAGGGGGGAAGTGGCAGGACACGCAATGGCGGTTCGTGGGCTCGCCCCAATTGCCGCGATGACTGTCGGGCTGGGTGTGGCTATGGCATTTCACGCACGAATCTTCATCGTGGCAGGCGCTGCATTTTTCGCGGTCCCAAGCGGCACGCATGCCATGGGGACGTCCCCGCCATGCGACGGTATGGCTCTTGGGCGGGGTAGTACGGTGACATGTCTCGCAGGACTCTTCCCGGTCATGGCAAATCAAGCAGAATTCGGGATCTTTTCGTGATTCCTGGCCGTGAAGGGTCTCCCACATCTGGGGATTATCATGGGGGATGCGCACGCCTTCGTGGAATCCCGGGCGGACCTCTTTGCTCAGTTCCTTGTGGCAAACGGCGCATTCGGTAAGTTCCGGACGGGTCTTACTATGGCAATCCATGCAGAAATTCATTTTATTGCCCTTGGGAATGACAAACTTATCGGGTTCGCCGTGGCATCGGGCGCATTCTACCTTTTCTGAATGCGCTTTATGGTTAAACTTGCTTTCCGTGGTTAAAATCTTCTTTATGGGGTCGACTTTCTGGTCGGGGCGGATATGACACTTGGCGCAGCGCTCATCCGCTTTGTTGACATCGAAATCATGGCAGGTGGAACACAAATCATGGTTGGGCATGCCGGGCTCGCCCTGATCGTCCGGGGCGTGGCAGTCGATGCATGCGAGGCCTTCTTTTTCATGCGCTTTATGCGGCGGTTTGAGCCCCCTGTCCCGCGCGCCATGCTTCACGCCGACTGTAATGCAGGCGCCCAAGAGGACGCTGATTAACAGCATCGTGAGCCCATATTTTCTGGTTTGCCGCAACATCAACCAGTCTCCTACCCGTCAAAAGCGGATCGTATAGCCGGCCTGGACACGCCAATAGGGTGCATCCGGCCCGTCATCTTCTTCAAACGTAAGCTTTACGTTCAGATCTTGATTCTTCGTAACGGCCCATTTGGTTTTGGCATAGACCGTATACACATTTTCATGCATTTGCACGGAATAATGATCATAGAACAACAAGAGGGGATTGTAGAATTGGAGAGCTCCCGGTGCAAACCATACACGGATAATATCGATGACCTTCAATGGATTGTTATATTTGGTGATTCGGTCTTCATAGCGTTGGAAATCGGTGCCGAGCGCCACTTGGACAGTCTTCCAGCGGCGTCCGACCTCGCCCGTAATGGCCCAAGTGCCCTCCCCCTCGCTCACATTCCAACGTTCAACCCCGATTTTTGCATCCAACGCCACTTTCCCAAGCAGTTTCTCTCCAGCCAGAATAGCGGCGAAACGTTGGTAATCTCGGTTGGCGAAGGCGCTGTCTTGGGTATAGTGCAGTTCGCCCTCCAGGCTAAACACGATGTTTTTGATAATGGGGCGGTGCAGGGCCATGAAGAAGTGATCGTACGATTCGTATTTCCCCAATGTACGGTAGTAGCCGGACAGGTCATTCACGCGGTCGCCAATGGAATTAAATTGATGGCGGTACGTGAGTTCGTAGGTAATGTCCCAGGGTTCGGGAAAATAGCCGGTGGCGTTTAAGATAAGTTCATCGCCATTGTCCGCTTCCCAGGTAAAACGGCCAAACAGGGTTAAATACTGGCATACGGTCTGCCATGCACTTAACGAAATGGAAACGTCGTTTACTTCTTTCTTGATATCCCGCTCACCCCACCCGTATATCATCATCGCGACGGGATTATGCAAGGACCACGTATGGTCAATGTCACGGTATTCATGGCCATAAAAAAGGTCGAGGGCAATCTTGGTCTTGTTGAAGGGCCGATAGGATGCGCCGCCGCCCACCACGGGATTTTTGAAGTTCTCCCCGTAAAAAGTGGCGCGGGTTCCGGCGAAAAGATACCAATCCCATCGATTCACACGTTGTTTGAAATAAATGCCATCTATACGATTATTGACGGCGCCGTCCATGATCCGTTGCCGTCCGATGCGCAGGGTGGATTTGAGCCATAGGTCGTCTACGTCGAGGTATAAATAACTTGGCCGGAATTGGACTTCCGACTGGAAGGAATCGTCAATATCGCGCAAGGTACTGTGGTGGGAATCACCGGAATCGAAGTTTTCCTGAAGCCAGAACGACCCCCGCACATGAATCTTTGGATATTGTGGGGGATTGACTTGAAACTGGAGCATTTGGTCAAGGGAAAGGTCCATGTCGCCGCCATGCCCAAAAACACCGTCTATGCCCGTAGAAAAACTGCCTTTGTACCACTTGGCTTTTCCCGGGGGGGTGGATTCGGGCTGCGCGGGAGCAGCTTCTTTACTATCAGCGGCAGCAGGGGCGGCAGCGGCGGCGGAGTCAGCGTTTGGGGCGGGTTCATCACTCCATGCACCACCGCCAACAACACACAAACTGCCCGCCATTACCATGGACAGCATCCCTGCCCACCGTCTCATGTTTGTCTTTCCCTCCTGTCTTCTCATGCTTGTTCCCCTCTATGATCCGTACCGGGTGCTATAGAGAATCTGCAATCGCTCATTATCAGAGGGGTTATCCACATCGAACACCGGAGCCGTGTCAATTGATCCGTCGTGGCAACCGGTGATGCCTGCACAGGAATTGGGCGGGGCCGGAGTGACACCCGCCTGATTGGATGAAATGGGGGGAAGAGGATTCATGGAATGCCCGTGTTTGCCGGCGTCTTGATTCGTCCGCTGCAAGGGGGTCATGTGGCATAAAACGCACCTGCTCTGGCCTGTTCCCGACGGATCAACGTCATGGAAGGTATGGGTGCTGACATCGGCCTCGGTGGCAAAGCCCGAATAGGCATGGCATTGAAGGCACAACTGATTGTCATTATACGTGCGCGGCGTTTTCCGCCCGGAATGAACTTCATGACATTCCGTACAGGACATGACGCCTTCCGTGTAATGGGCACTGTCTTTAAAACCGTTTACCTCGGTCTGATGACATTTCACACAGGCTTCCATCGGATACGACATGGTAATAACAAACAGACCCCAGCGTCCACCGTTTCTCACATGCAACGCGCCCGGTCCATGACAGCTTTCGCAACCCTTATCAAAATGCTTGCTGTCACGGAACTCAGTCCGGTCCATGGCTGAAGTCCCATTGTGACAGCTCAGGCAGGTGTCCGTGCCAACATACCCTAGTCCGAGCGCCTCGCATCCTAACAGCGTGCACGTGAGCACCCCTGCGGCACAGATCATTGCGGCGGCACGCATGAATAACTGACGCCTTCCTTCTGTCCACACCTGGAGTCTCGCACTCACTTGGATCTCCTCCCGATCCTGTCCACTGGAATACATCCGCTGTGTTTTCAGCATACCACAAAACAATAGCGCTTCAGCATACAAAAAAATGGGCTTCGCCACATCAGGGAAAACCACGGATAGTTAGGGAAAACCCCCATATCCAAGAACAGTTTTATTTGCCCCGGGCTTTTTTTATGAGGGAGTACGCTTCATTGAGAGCGCGCATGGTGTCTTCGTCGCCCCCCCGGTCGGGGTGATGAATTTTGGCTTTCTGCCGGTAGGCGCGTTCAATTTCCTCCCATGGGGCTGAGGGGGACAAACCCAAAAGCCGGAAACTGAGGTCGATGTCCTTGGCATTAAAATGGATATTACTTTTGGATTTTGGGTCTTCAACATGTTCCCCGCGGAGTTCGCGCAAGCCCCGTATGACGACAGGCCAGAGTCCGCTCCAACTCAATAATATGATGATAAGCACAATAACGAGAAATTCCTGAAGTCCCATCATGATGTATCAATGCCTGTCTTTGGGTTCGAACTTGAAGATATTATCCACGGCTTCGCCCACTTTGTCCATGGGGGATTTTTGCGCTTCTTTCGAGGATGCAGCCAGCCGATGGCGCTCGCGCTGCCAGGCATTCAACATGGGCAACAGCTTCATATAGGCATAGCCCACAGCCAAGCCGCCAAAGTTTGTGACGATGGCCAGGGGGCTGCCGCTCAAGCCGATGATGATATTCATGACAATGACGATAATCACCAGCCAGCGCGCGGTGATAGGCACGGGAAAGGGAAACAAGAAGAATTGGCGTTCGGGATCAATCAGAGCAAAGGCGACAAGCACGCCCATAAGGGCCCCGCTCGCTCCGATGACCGGAAAGGAAGCGCCACCGGGTATGAAATAGGGAATCATGTTGGCCAATACGCCCAAACCGCCGCAGAGGAGGTAAAATTTGTAGAATTGACGCGTGCCAAGGGTGCGTTCCACATCCGGACCAAAAAAGAAAAGCCAAAGCATGTTTATGGTCAAGTGCAATAATCCATTATGCAAAAATTGGTACGTGATGGGTGTGTACACAAAGCCACGGAGAAACAGGGAAGATTGAAACCCGAACAAGGTGTTCATCAGCCCGCCGGCGCCCATCCCCACGCCATACTTCTTGAGCAGATACACCTCCAGGGGCGCCGCTAAAAGTTGGATCACAAACACAGCGATATTCAGCAGAATGATGCGCTGCACCGCCCATGTAATGCGCGGCGCTGCAATGCCGATGTTCTCACGGTAATACTGATACTGGCTCATGGAATTGTCACGAAACCTTGTTTGCTATATGGTACTCGAATCCTGGCTTCAACGCCAAATACCGAATACCGTTCCCCTTAATTATTCCTTGACCAATTGTTTTCCGGTCTGGTTGTCGATGGTAACCTGATACCCGTCCGGGACAGACAGCGAGTAGCGCAACGAAGCGGCGTCCTGGGTCCAGGTGAGTTTGAGCACATCATCGCCGATGGGGATTTGGCCTTTGCACGAGGATAAATTCAACTGAGTGAAGCGCAGGTGAACCTGTTTATTCACGGAATCAAGGGATTCTACACCGAGTACATCGCGGTAAAGGGTGTTGGTGATGTGGGAGGCAAAGCCATGGTTGAGGCTGGCATAATCCCCCACGTTCTCCCAGAGGGTGCCGGTGCGATCCGCCATGTAAAGCAAGTATTCAATGGATTCATCGAGAATTTGCTGGCAACGGCCATAGCGGGAAAGCAATTCGAGCCGCAGCATGTTGCCGACAAAGGAGTTGGCTTCGTAAATTTCCTTGTAGGCGCCGGATTCCTTGCGCTTGGGACCGAATTCGTTCTGGAGTTTTGCCCAGAGTTCCGCGTGGGTTTCCGGGGAGGCGACATTGAAGAAGAAGGCGAAGTATTGGCATACCTCCGAGCGGTTTTTAGTGACTTCGAGGCGGCTGTCTTTGCGAAGGGCATTATCCACAAAGAACGTGCCGTCAAAGGATTGCTTTTGGATGGTTTCGCGGATAGCGCGGGCTTCTTGTTCGAGATCCGGCAGGTTATACAGGCGGGCGGCCGTGGATAAGGCGCCTGCATAGAGCATATTGGAAGGATAATTCACGTCCTGCACAAAATCGTTGGCCTTGGACCACTCGACAAAGACCCAACTCTGGAGTTTTTCTAGAAGGCCGTCAGAATTCTTAAATTTCTTAAAATAATCAAACAGGGCGAGCACACGAGGCTTTAAGGCATCCACGGTGGCGTGGTCGCCGCTGCGATCCGAGTATTCGCCCAATTGAACGACAAACCACAGCGCCCAATTCGGGATAAAGACGCCGTCGTTGTGGTCGGAGGGGTAACACATAGGCAGCATGCCTTCAGGGAGATATTCAAAATGATCGGGTAAGAGGAAGTTCTCCACAAAATTATGTTCGACGACGGTATTGCCGGACAGGACTTTTGCGGAACGAGCCGTGAAGAAGGAATCGCAGAGCCAGCCGGCGCGTTCACGGTGCGGGCAATCCATGAAGACATCGAGGGCATTCTGGGCGAATGTGGAGCGGCCTGCCTCAAAGAGTTTTTCCAAACGAGGGTCCGCTGCCGCAAATTCCGCACGCGCGGTGTCTGGATTCTCGAAAATCCGCAAACCGGTGTTGGTAATGGAAACCGATCCTGATACTGATAAGAGTTTCATGTATCGCAGGGTGTAGGGCTCAAAGGCCAGCAGATCATAGTCGCCGGGGGCAAATTCATAGTCGATAAGATTCACGCAGCCGAGACGTTTCCAGTCCACATCGCCTTCACGGAGCATTTCATCGAACAGAACGAAGAGGCGGGCAGGCTGGGAGCAGGAAACATGGAGGGCGGGGAAGCCGGTGCGGTTTGCGCCGAAATCGAGGGTGACAAATTGCTTTTCTGAAAGCGTAATTTCCTCTGATCCGGTGCATTTTTTGTCGAGAGAAGCAACATTTTCGTTCTGAATGCGTTGCATTTCGAGGGAAGGGATAACTTCCAATTCGTTTTCCGGATAGCCGCCCAGTTTGTCGCTGATGCCAGTCAGGCTCCGGTCTTTCCAGTAACGTTTGGGTTCAATTCCCGTTTTCATCGTGCCTTGGGCGATAAGGGATACCGGCTTAAGGCTATCGAACAGGGGATAGGGTACACGGCGGGCCAGCACAGGTTTGGGGTCAAACGCGGTACAGGGCGCCTTCTCGATAGCGGCATCGGGTTGTATCCGCCAACTGGCCGAATCGGAGGTTAGGCGATAGACCTCGGAAAAGGGCCGCTGGAAACTGTAGCGCTGGACCTTTTGCAGGCGGTATTTGAGGATGGCGGCGTCGATGGGTTTTTCGGCATGGCCTGTGGCGGCGAGGAGGGTCGCCCCCGCTACTACTTCCGCCTGGAGAAACGAGGGTTGGTCGAGGAGATAGTAACTGTTAGCGTTATACCCGGCCACCTCGATAGCAACGATGTTCTTGCCGTCCTTAAGGAAGGGGGTCAGGTTCCATTCGTCCACCCGGAAATAGCCATGGGCGGCGCGCGCGGGGCCATAGCCGCAAAACGTACCATTGACGAACGCGCGATACACCGTCGACCCCGTGCATCGGAGGATCACCGGTGATTCCTGAGGTTTGTCGAATATGGCGCGGAATCCCACAAAGAGATTCTTCTCCTTCTCCCGGCCTTCCGGCCAGACGGGTTTCGCGGAAACAAATTGGGCCGAATCCGCGGCAGACAACAAAACTATGGCGAGGGTGCAGGTTGCGCTTATCATCATGGTTGCATTTCTCCTTAGGAAAAGATCCTCTATCATCCTCCTTTGCACAAAGTGCTACGGAGGCAGGGCGGTCATCCTCCTTCGCCCGGAGCTATAGAGGACAAAACTATCCGCCGTTTGGCATTTGCTGTTGCACGATATTTTCTTGTCTGCAGACTCCAGACTACTCCACCGCAGGCGGCCTACAGACTCTTGCATGCAATTTAGCATAGGCGGCGGGACGGGGACAATGTTGAAAATCAACAGAATTCTCAATATTTTTCTAGCACAACGTCACCAGTCGTTGCATCAACGGATATAACCTCTGAACTAGAATCAAACCAAAATACCCAGCAGACTCTAGGTTCATTTCGACAGATAATCATCTTTTCGCTTTTTCTAATCTTTTGTTCCATTTGGTGCCGTGCGCTACAAAATTCTTTAGCTTTCTTTGCCGCTTCCTCTTCGGAAATGAGCGCCTCAATCGACTTAGGATATCCAGGTATTGGCCAATACATTAACGAATTTACAAGTCCTTTGCCGCCCGAGACATCTATATGCAATAAACTCCAAAAATAAGGGATATTCTTATAAGTATACCGGCCGCTAATATCCCATTCGACTATAGCAAGCACATTAGAATCTTCATCACACCCATGACAATAGATGGAAAATTCAGGGCATGGCACATCAAGTTTTTCCGCAAACTCAGTCGCAATTTCGATTGCTTTTTCCTTAGAAATGATATCCGCAACCGCAACTTCTTGGTTGAATTCCTCTTCTGGCAGTTTGCGCATACAACTGAAAATCGTTCCCGTTTCACAATCAAAAATATATTCGTATGTTTTAGTTTCTATGACTCGAACTGGCTTTTCATGTACCCAATTATTATGCTGTTTTGTGATTTCATCGGAAATAATGTCATCGTGTTTAATATCAAGTCTTGCCAAGGTATTCTCTATTCGCTCTTTAGCCGATTGTTCAGCATTTTTCTCGTTAGAAGCTTTCGCAGAAATATCCTGGTTTTGTGACACACAGGAAAGGCTTATGAGCAACCAAATCAACACTGGCAATAAACCCACCTTGGCCATCATTAAATAACGCACCGTATTCATGTGCCCCTCCTTGTTTCAAGTCATCAGTGTTCCGCTATCAGCAGCCTCAAAGAAATCTAGCATAGGAGACATAATAGAGACAATTCCAGTAATAACGCCCATTTCCAAATAGCTCTCCGTCCCTCCATCTATGTACATCGGTGTTTCATCTGTGGTTAAACAAAACAGGAAGTTGACGTAGACTATCCGGTGCGCGCGCCGCACCCTACGGCAATCATCCGCGCCCATCCACGTTTATCCGTGGCAAATAACTTCCCCACGTTCCCACGTTACATCTTAGGAACGCACTTGCCGGGTTTCTCCTTCCCAAGATACAACTTGGCAACGATTTGCCAAAACCCCTAAATTCTTTAATTACAATAACTTAATGGTTTTTTGATACGGGGTCTTGCAATTTGCTCAATATATTGAGTAAAATTACTCAGTGTATTGAGTACAAGATTGTTGAGGTTCGATATGTTTCAGCGGTCGGTGTATTTTGAACTGATTCGGCGGATTGGGGAACCACGGCGGTTTATTCAGGTGCTTGCGGGTCCCCGGCAGGTGGGTAAAACCACGGTAGCGCAGCAAGTCCTGGAGTCCGTTGGAATACCCTGTCATTATGCCTCGGCGGATGACCCGCTGCTGAAGGATGGATTGTGGCTGGAACAACAGTGGGAAACGGGGCGATTACAGACCCGTGTTGCGGAAGGCGGCAAACAAAAGGCGTTGTTGATTCTGGATGAGATCCAGAAAATGCCGGGGTGGCCGGAAAAGGTCAAGCGTCTATGGGATGAAGATACGGTAGGAGACTGTCCATTGCAGGTGGTGCTATTGGGGTCTTCGCCCCTGCTTGTGCAGCATGGCTTATCGGAAAGTCTGGCTGGCCGGTTTGAGGTGTTGCCTGTTACGCATTGGTCTTTTGCAGAGATGCGAGACGCATTCGGCTGGACACTGGCGCAGTATATTTATTATGGGGGGTATCCGGGCGCGGCGGGGCTGATTGAGGAACCGCAGCGGTGGCGGCGTTACATTGTCGACTCGCTGCTGGAGACCACGCTTTCGCGGGATATCTTTCTCATGACCCGGATCGACAAGCCTGTTCTTTTCCGGCGTTTGTTCGAACTGGGCTGTACCTATTCCGGACAGATCCTCTCGTATCAGAAAATGCTGGGTCAGCTTCAAGACGCGGGCAACACGACAACACTTGCGCATTATCTGGAATTGTTGTCAGGGGCCGGCCTTCTTCGAGGACTGCAAAAATATGATGGGCACGGTGTGCGCCGCCGTTCTTCCAGCCCCAAACTACTTGTTATGAACACCGCGCTTATGACGGCGGCGTGTGGGATGACTTTTGACGAAGCAAAGGCGGATCGGCTGTTCTGGGGCCGGCTTGTAGAATCCGCCATCGGCGCCGCGTTAGCGAATGGCGCGATGGAATCTGGCCTGGAACTCTATTATTGGAACAGCAGGAATGCGGAAGTGGATTTTGTGGTCCGGCAGGGAAAGAACCTCGTGGCGATAGAGGTCAAGAGCGGCCAGCGAAAGAATACCCTGCCGGGGCTTTCACAGTTTTGCGGTGCATTTGATGTAAATAAAACCCTCTTGATCGGCGCAGACGGTATTCCGGTTGAACAGTTTCTATTGAAACCTTTGGCGGGTTTGATTTCATAGCGGTCAGCCTCCAGCGTTCAGCAACTTACGGGAAATATCAATACGGAAGACGGGATGGGAGCAATGTTGGGGAGGGTGGCAGAATGGACATTATGGATAAGATTGAAGATGAAGATATAAATAGAAAAAACGTCAGATCTTATTTGTTTTATTATAATTCTACTTATTCATATTAACAATTTGTCGTTTAAATAACCGCGAAAACAGATCTAAATCCCCATACATCAATATCGGTTTTGTAGTCGAGTTCGTGGAAATGGTGGATCTACGGCATAGGGTAGCCCGTATCTGTATAATCCAACGCTTGTAACCAGGGATAGGTCACGTCAGGAGTGATGCTCCACACCGCAGTGAAATCCCAGCCCACGTTGACAAATGTGGACTGCTGTAACATTATCGCCGTCTCCAGACCAACTGCACCCACTCCTCCTGCAGACATATTAATGCCAGATTTTATAACATCCCAGAAAGAGTCCATCACCGCGCCACTTCCCCAGTTATAAGCCAATAGACCACCAACATATTCCTCCGCCTCATCCCCAGTTGCTGTCGCCGCACCCGTGGCGTAACAGGTAGAAATTTCGCCATAATTAAATCCTACAAGTCCACCTGCACCTGCTTCATTACAACTCATTGCCGCTACCGCACCCATCGCGTAACATGCCGTTATCGTGCTGGAATTAAATCCAACAAGACCGCCGGCATATACTTCGGCATATACTCCATCATTACCCGATGCCTCCACCACACCCATGGCGTAACAGTTGCTTATTGTGCTATTAAAATTATCACCCACAAGTCCGCCCGCATTTACTTCCTCATATCCCGCTACCTTTACTGAACTCGTTGCATAACAAGTCCTTATGATGGCGAAGCTATTCCATCCCACGAGCCCGCCAGCATATACTAAATCACTACTCAGCCCCTCTACAGCCCCTGTTGCGTAACAGTCGGATATCGTACCACCATTTTGTCCCACAAGTCCGCCAACAGCTAGATATACACTCGGATCATCAAAATTTATTGCTGTTGCCGTCACCGAACCCATTCCAAAACAGGCCGTTATCGTGCCGGAATTGTACCCAACCAAACCTCCAGTATTACCCTGTACATCACCATCCCCTGTTAACATTGTTGTTACCGAACCTGTTTCATAACAATCGGATATCACACCCTCATTAGCACCTACAAGGCTGCCGGACACAGCAGATTCAAAATATTCGTCATCTATGGATGATAAATATATATTAACAAGTCCAAGATTTTTTATGGAACTCCCTGCTCCACACCACCCGAAAAATCCTGAAACAACTGCGTTCTCTGTGCTTATGACAACATTGTA
>ERZ795059.2969-NODE-2969-length-16898-cov-7.936531_pt1 | contig 16898 bp, 14 predicted proteins | sample MGYA00375143_ERZ795059 | MGnify/ENA primary metagenome ERZ795059 (study PRJEB30188, sample SAMN05720168) | activated sludge metagenome | isolation source: Anaerobic digester | place: USA | collected 2015-01-07 ... | reverse complement strand
TGAAAGAATCGGTACGGGCATAGGCACCGTCAAACAAGTCATTACTGCGCCAATTAGAGTCCCAAGTAAGTGGATTACCGGTCAAAAAAATATAGATAGATTAGCAAAGGAAAACGCCGAACAACAGCAAAAATGGGAGAGTAATCAGGAAAATCTCAATAATATAGCTAATCATAAAGAGTTTACAGATGCTAATGGCTATCAATATAGGTACAATGCGGCAACCAGTAGGTGGAGAGTTTCCGATAAGGATGGCACTGCTGTTGGTGGAAGTAGAAGTGATAAAGAATTGGAGAAAATCATTACCTCTGATGCTACTGATAAAATTTTTGGTACTCGGAACGGCGATTTTTTTGAAAATGATATTTATAGGTATGAGAAGACAGCAACTGGTTGGGGCAGAGTGGATAAAAGCTCTGGTGTTATAGACATTATTAATCAAGAACAAATTGCTGAAGATTTAGGAGGTATTAGCAGTGATGATAGGAGTGCTTTACAAAAAGAACTAAAAATCGCTAATCGTTGGAAAAAACTTGCTGTTGGTATAGGCTCTGGACTTGCGGCAATAGCCGGAGGGGGAGTAGCGATGGCTGCAGGACCAGCCGGTTGGCTTTCATATCTTGCTGCTATTGGCACTATGGGCGCGGCCGGAGGCGCCGGCGCTTATAAATTGGGTCAGGCTATTTCCGGCGCCGGTGATATTGATTACAAGGCTGTTTCCAAATATCGTCAGCAAAAAGTGGCTGACGAGAGGAACAAAATGAAAGATATGGATGATGGAGAAATTTTGGCGACTATGGATGATGACAGCAAAGATAAGTTTATCAAAGCGGCAGCATCTATGGAAGCATTAAGTCGTAATTTGCTTAGTCTGGAAAAAGCCAGGAAAGTCAGAGATGATATGCAGAAAAAATTCGAGCGGGAGAAGGGCGTATTGTCGCAAATGAAGGCGCTGATGGAGAAGAATTACAGGGGCGGCACCAAGCTGTTTGAGGATGCTATGATTGACCCCAATGATGCTTCCAAATACAAGAATGCCCAGGAAAAACTGGCGGCCCAGCAGAGAAAAACCGCCGCTCAAAGGGAAATTCAGGAAGGATTTCAAAGCGGCGCTTATAAGATCAAAGATATGGATACTGGTTCGCTTCGCGCCAGCGCCGCCGCCGCCGCCGCCGGCTTGAGTGGCTCTTCTTTTACCAAGCAATACAAAGACGCTTCTGATTCGCAAAAATCAATTATTAAGGAAGCATTAAAGAGAGATGATGCTTTGCCGTCAAAAAAGAAATTAGCCTTGTTGGAGGGAGTTGCTGGTGCTTGGGATTTAAAAAATCCTTCCCAATTAAATCAAGCCGGTGAATTTACCGAACAATTGAGTCGGGAAGATTTGATTGATTTATTGAATTAAAACCCTAATGGATTATTGGAGGCGGTAACTGGCGGTGGCACAAGCGGGGCTCCAAGCAGGGGCACTTACAGATTATCCGCTTCAGTTAAGAGGTCATTGGAGAATGATTCCAGTCCCGCCGCTCAACATATTAGAACTCATTTTGGCTTGCCGCCGGTCGGTAGTACCATACCATAATCTATGACTAAAATAAATTCTTCACAATTTTTCAATTATATTGGCAACCTCTCGCCGGAGGCCGAGTTTTATTTCTATTCCCAAGCGGTGGGACGCGCCTTAAGGGAGATAAAAGATAAATATCAAGCCAAAGAAGAGGATTATTTCTTTGACTTGTTTAATTACTATACGGTTCAGGATTTTGATTTTTCCGATTTAAGAAATGAATTAGCCGGCCAATTTCCCCAATTATCAGATGGGGAAATTACAGCCATTGGCTGTGATGCTATTGGCATGCTCTTTTTGCCGGTTGCCACCTTATTGCCGGATAAAGCAATTGAAAAGCAGTTGTCATCCTGGGGCGGAAAAGCCAAAGATTATCATGAATATATTGAGGCCTTTAATAATGAATTGGAAGAAAAACAGCTGGATTTATTGGAAAGCGCCGTAGAGGCATTTGATAAAAAAGTGGATAAGGAAGAGGAAATGAGGGATATGGAAGATTTATTGATTAATGACTTACTGGCTATTTTAAATGATAAAAATAAAGATTCTCTCAATATGCTTAACGGTGAGTTGATTTATTTTTTATCAAAATTTCCGCAATTCAAAAATCGGCTGGCCAATAATTTGCTGGAAAATAAAGAGAAGCTGGGCAATGGGAGTATAAGTTTATCCGGTCAGAAAGCGGAACCCTCCATTGGCAATTGGCTGTTGGATTTTGTGAATCAGAAGGGCAGTGATTATTTTGATAATGTGGTTTTGTCCGATTATTTGGCTAATTCCGCCAACGCCCGCCAATTGGATAATGACAACAAAAAAATATTGGCCAAAGTTTTAGTGCTTTATCGCAATCTGAAATTTTTCCCGCAGACTTTGGAAAATCTGCCGCCGGAAAAATGGGGCATTATTCCGATTGAAACAGTTAGCAGTCAGTCGTCCGGCCTAGGCCGTCAAGCGGCCGCGCCCACTGGACGGGAAAATAATTGGGACTTGGCGCCACTGACTGAATTGGAGCGTAAGGCGCTGGCGGAAGAAAAAGAGAAACGCTAAATTTGTTATTAAATTTAATTTAAAGGGACAATAGATGGATTATAATAGTCTAAAAAAATTTAATCAGTTGCCGCCGGCGCTGAAAGCCAGATTTTCTACGCCGGAGACAATAGCGACAATTGATGAATTGGAACAAAAATATCGCCTAAAGTTGGCGATGGTTTTTATTGCTTTGGTGGTTAATGATTTGGACTCAAGCGATTTGGAAAATTATTTATTGGGCGCTTTAGGGGCTTCGCCCGAGGCGGCCAACGATATTAGCCGGGTTTTTTTATCTCTATTGGGTCAGACAGCAGTGCCGCGGCCATTAGCTGAAGTGGCGCCCAAGCCGGCGTTTGGCTTGCCGCCGGCCAAGCCGGCGATGGCAGACGGCGCAAAACCAGTCAGTCTGACTTTTTCCACTGAAGACGAGGCCGAGGTCGATCATTATCGGCCGTTGGTTAATGGTTATAAAAAACAAAGTTATGAAACGATTGCTCAGGGGATAGTGGCGGAAATCGGCTATCAAGTTGATGATATGGTGTTGGCCAAGCGGCTGGAAAATATCATTGTGGCGCGGCTTAAACAAGTGCGTGATGATATTGAGACTCTGGAAGTTTTACAGCGCAACACTAAGGTGGGTGGTATGGGATTTAGCGAAGAACAGGCGCAGTCGCTATTGAAATCAATCAAGAGCCGATTGGCTGATAGCCGGCCCAAAGAGGTAGTGGCATCCAAACTGGATTTTGCCGCGCCCAAGCCGCCGGCGCCAAACGGCTCTAAATTGAGTTTGAAAGCAAAAGCCGAGAAAGAGCAGGCGATGGCGATTGATTTTGATTTGAACAAATTGAAATCATTTGGCAAAGCGGCTGAAGCCGAGCCAAAATTTTCCGAGCAGTCTTGGCCGTCTAAGGCCAGCCAAGAACGACCCGCTTCAGCAGAAAAGAGATCATTGCCGGAAATAGATGAAGAAGACGGCTTGCCGGTATTGAAATTGCCCGGCGATGATGATTTGATGGTTAAGCCGCATCAAATAGATATTGGCGCCAAGCCGACGGCAGATAAGCCGCGATCATTGGCGGCAGATGCTGTTAATCAGCCGCCCCGGCCACCAATACAGCCGCCAGTTTTCCGGCCTGAGCCGGTGCCGCGTCCGGTCGGACAGGTTAAAGCATCAGCCCCGCCGGTGCTCAAACGGGTGGCCGACCGCAAACCGCCATTAGACGGAGTGAAAGTGGCGCCGAAGCTGGTCGGGCCGATTGAAGAGCTCTCGGGCATGACTTTGATAGATTTTCGCCGGCTGGGCAACAACCCGCAACAGATGATTAGTGAAATAAAAGAAAAAATAAATTTGCTGGCTGAAGATTCCTATGGCAAGAAGCTTGAAGGGGTAGACGCCTGGCATCAGAGCGAAGTTAATCGGTTTTATCGTTTATTGGGCCAAGCCAGCATGATGGAGGGCAAAAGCGTCGAGACGATTATCAGCGAGCGACTCAATGCCGGCAAGCCGACCTTGTCTCTGGACGAATTCAACGCGGTGATGGAATTGAACAAGGAGATTAGATATTAGGGTAAATTACAAATTACAAATTTTAAATTTCAAAAATTTGGAGCTTGGAATTTTGAATTTATAATTTAATAAAATTTATATTTATCTTTGGTATTTGATATAATTTATTATGGACCAAATCATAGTTCCCCAATTTTTGGATGTTGAAGACAAGATTATCGGCCCGATTACCGTCCGCCAATTCATTGAGCTGATGGTGGCTGGATTGTTAATTTTTATTTTTTATAAGATTTTTGATTTTTCTTTGTTTGCCGTTTCCGGTTTGTTGACTTTGGGCATAGCTTTGGTGGTGGCTTTTATTAAGATTAACGGCCAGCCGTTTCATTTTTTCTTGCTTAATTTTTTTGCGACCCTCAAAAGTCCCAAATTGAAAGTTTGGCGCAAACAGTATTCTGACAGTGAATTAATCAGAATCAGAGATGATAATGAAATTAAAAAAAGACTACCCAAGACGATTATTCGTCAGCCGGTCACTTCCTCGCGGTTGTCCGAGCTCTCCCTGATTGTGGATACGGGCGGCGTCTATCGCGGTGAACAGGAGACTAATAATATTTTTTAATTTTTATGGCCGATCGACAAGCGACAAAAAAAACCCCTTCAACTCAGAAATATTTGAATATTGCCGAAATCCGGGATGATTGCGTGGTGATGAAAGATGGCACTTTACGGGCAGTGATTATTGTTTCCAGTATTAATTTTGCCTTAAAATCGGAAGACGAACAAAATGCTATTTTTGCCGCTTATATTTCTTTTTTAAATTCTTTGGAAGCTCCTTTGCAAATCGTCATTCAGTCGCGCCAACTTGATTTGGATGATTATCTGGAAAAAATAAAAGCTTCTGAACGGACACAAACCAATGAATTATTAAGGCTGCAAACGGCCGAATATTTGCAGTATGTTTCCGAGTTGGTGGAATTGGGCGATATTATGGCCAAGCGTTTTTATGTGGTGGTGTCGTTTGACCCGGCCTCCAATAAAAAGCGCAGTTTTTGGCGGCGAACCGGTGACGCTTTATCGCCGACAAAAATTATCAACCTAAAACAAAAAGAATTCGCCAAGCGGCACAAGGATTTGTTTGTTCGTATTGATAAAGTGTTGTCCGGTTTGGCCAGTATGGGTCTGCGGGCTTCGGTTTTGGATACCCAGTCATTAATCGAACTTTATTATAATACCTATAATCCGGAAGTGTCTAAAAATGAAAAAATGGTTGATATTAATAAATTGAATTTAGAGGAATAAATATAATTTCATGTTTGAACCAAAAGATTTAAATCAAAAATCGGCCGCCTCAGCCGTGCCTGATAACCAGCCGAAACTGACCGGGGAACAGATTAAAGAGCTCAAGGTCAAGGAGCTGGAACAATCAAAAAAAAGTATTGAAGAAGAAAGAATTTATCGGCGAGGCGTAGTGTCAGTACGGGATTTGATTGCGCCGGTCGCTTTGGAAGTGTTCAATTCTTATATTAAATTGGGCGGTTTGTTTGCCCGGACAATTTTTGTTATTGAATATCCGCGCTATATCAATGTGGGCTGGTTTGCGCCGATTATCAATATGGACATTACTGCTGATATTGGTTTGTATTTTTATCCGATTCCTTCGTCGGTTATTTTGAAGCAGTTGAAAAAGAAAGTCGGCAATACGCAAGCTCAATTAATGTCTGACGCGGAAAAAGGGGCGCCTCGCGATCCACTTAGGGAGACGGCGTTGCGAGATATGGAAAAATTGCGTGATGACCTGACTCAGGGGGTGGAGCATTTTTTTCAAGTTTCTGTTTATATCACTTTTTATGCCAAGCGCTTGGAAGAATTGGATCGTATCTCGGAGAGATTGGAGAATATTTTGGGTTCGACACTGGTTTTTTCCAGGCGGGTATTTTATCAAGCCGAACAGGGATTTAATTCCACTCTTCCCTTGTTGTTTGATGAACTGGAGGTGTTGCTTAATGTCAACAGTTCGCCGGCTGCCAGTTCATTTCCTTTTGTTTCTTCTGATTTGACTTCTGATGACGGTATTCTTTATGGTATCAATCGTCACAACAACAGTTTGATTTTATTTGATCGTTTTTCTCTCCAAAATGCCAATACGGTGGTGTTTGCCACTTCCGGCGCCGGTAAATCTTACGCTATTAAGCTGGAAGTATTAAGACATTTAATGTTCGGGACGGAAATTATAATCATTGATCCGGAGCGAGAATACAAACATTTGTGCGATGCGGTGGGGGGAACCTATATTGATATCTCTCTTAATTCAGAGAGCAAAATCAATCCCTTTGACTTACCTCGATCCATCGGCGACGACTCCAAGCCGGCCGATATTATTAGAAGCGCCGTTATTACCGTCAAGGGGCTGGTGCGGTTGATGATTGGCGATATTACCCCTGAAGAGGATTCCTTGATTGATCGGGCGTTACTGGAGACTTATGCCAAGAAAGATATCACTCCTGATGTTGATTTGTCCCGAACAGAGCCACCGATTTTGGAGGATTTGCAGGAAATTTTAGAGGGAATGGAGGGAGCGGAGGGAATTGCTTTACGGTTGAAAAAGTATACGGCTGGCACCTTTTCCGGCCTGCTCAACAATCAGACCAATGTGGAAATGAGAAATCAATTGGTGGTATTCAGTGTCCGCGACTTGGAAGATGAATTGAAGCCCATTTCCATTTATACTATTATTAATTATATTTGGAATGTGGTCAGAAGCGAGTTAAAAAAGAGAATTTTGGTGGTTGATGAGGCCTGGTGGCTAATGCAACGCGAAGATAGCGCTAAATTTATTTTTGCTTTAGTTAAACGTTGCCGGAAATATTATTTGGGAGTGACCACCATTACCCAGGATGTTAATGATTTCTTGACCTCCGCTTATGGTCAAGCCATTGTTAATAATTCGTCATTGCAATTATTAATGAAGCAAACGCCATCGGCGATTGATTTGGTTCAGAAAACTTTTATGTTGACGGAAGGTGAGAAATATTTGCTTTTGGAATGCGGCGTGGGTGAGGGGATATTTTTTGCCGGCGCCAAACATGCCGCCATCAAAGTAGTTGCTTCTTATTCTGAAGATCAACTAATCACTTCCGACCCCCGGCAATTGTTGGAAATTGAACAATCCAAAAAAGAATTTGAGGAAGCCTTGGCCGGTGGCCAGACCGGTTGGTAATTCTATAAATAATATATGGCTCTATGAATACTAGAAAAAAAATTATAATCGCTTTTATTTTGATCGGCTTGGTTGTTTTGTTGGCAGTCGGATTAATTTGGTGGTTACTTCGGCCCGAGCCGGCAAGTTTGCCGGAAACGCCGTTAGCTGATGTTAATCAGCCCCGTCAGGAAATTTTGGATCAAATCACCCAATTACCTCTGCCGAGCACGGAGAGACTGGAAGCGGAACAACAATACCCGCTGGATTTGAAACAGCAGGCTTTTCTTTTTGCTGAGCGTTATGGTAGTTATTCCAATCAGGGCGGCTATAAAAATTTGGCTGACTTAAAAAGTTTGATGACCAGTAAAATGATTAATCAGGTGGATGATTTTACGACGGAAACCCGTCTGAGCAGTGGTGATTATGAAGGTTATGATACGCGCGCTTTGACCAGTGAGTTTCTGGAATTTTCCGAAACACGGGCCAAGGTTTCGGTTGGCACTCAAAGATTCCATTATCAGGGTGATTCGGCTAACCCGGAAATTTTTTATCAGGATTTGACTCTGTATTTGGTTAAAGCAGGAAATGACTGGAAAATCGATGAAGCCTATTGGGAGAAATAGTTTGTCGATTTGGTGGCAAACGGTTGTTGACTGGTTGTTTCCTAAACAGTGTTTGGGATGCAGTCTGGAGGGTGATTGGCTGTGTCCGGCTTGTCGGTTAAGACTGAAGACGAAAAATATTTGTCAGTGTCCGCTGTGTCGTCGTCGTAATTTGACGGGTGCGGTATGTGAGAATTGTCGGACCAAATCAACCTTGGCTGGTTTGTGGGTGGTAGCGGATTATGATAATAAGCTGGTCCAAAAGATAATTCAAGCTATAAAATATCGGTTTATAATTGATTTAGCCGGTGAATTTGATAGTTTGATTGCTGATTATTTTTTGCGTTTTCCAGCTTGGTCTGAGGATTTTGTGTTGGTGCCGATACCTTTGGCCAGAAAAAGGTTTTTGGCTCGCGGTTTTAACCAGGCGGAACTTATTTGTCTATCGGTACAAAGGAATTTTAAAAATCAAATTGAGTATTTGCTCAAGCGGGATATTTTTTTATCGCCGCAGGTGGAATTGGATAGTCGGCGGCGGCAAGAAAATATTTCCGGTAATTTCTCTTTGGCCGGCCAGGTGGATAACCATATGTTGGATCGGCGGTTAGTATTGGTGGATGATGTGTATACTACCGGCGCCACCATGCAAGAATGCGCCAAAGTGTTGCACGGGGCTGGTTTTAAGGAGATTTGGGGCTTGGTTATAGCCAGAAATTAAGGGTTTACAAATTAATCCAAAGGTGTTAAAATAGGAAAGCGATTTTTATATAAGTTGTTTTTTAAAATTATTATAGAATTATAATCGGAGAAGGAAAATAATCAGGGAGAGGTGGCAGATCCGCCACGGCGGACCCGCCTTGGGCGGGGTGGCAAAATATGTATTATGTTTATATATTGTTCAGTGGTAAACTTGGCAAGAAGTATATAGGCTTTACGTCCAATCTAAAAAAGAGGATGCTCTATCATAATTCAGGCAAAAGTTGTTATACTTGCAAGGGAATACCTTGGAAATTAGTTTATTATGAAGTTTTTAGGTCGGAGATAGACGCTCGAAAGGAAGAGTTTTTTCTTAAGTCGGGTAGAGGAAGAGAAAGGATAAGTTTTTTATTGAAAGATACTTTAAATTCTATGGAGAGGTGGCAGAGTGGTCGAATGCGTCAGTCTTGAAAACTGAAGTCCCTTTACGGGGACCGTGGGTTCGAATCCCACCCTCTCCGAACGAATGAAATAAGTGAGGAGAGAGGGATTCGAACGGGTTGGAAGCGAGGCGTGAATTGAGGCGGAAGCCGAAATGAACAGACGAGCGTCGGACAGACTGCCAGTGGCAGTCTGGACGCCAACCCAGGGCAAACGAACCCGCCGCTTTCTGGCGGCGGGTGAGAGCGATTAATCCCACCCTCTCCGAACGAATGAAATGAATGAGGAGAGAGGGATAAGGAATGAGTTAGTGCTTAAATTTTATGGAGAGATGGCTGATCCGCCCACGGCGGACCCCCTCCAAAGGCGGGCAGGCGCCTTGGGTGGGGTGGCAATATAGAAAAACGATTTTTGATAAGTTTTTATTGAAAGATACTTTATAAATTCTATGGAGAGATGGCTGAGCGGGTTGGATGCGATTCTATGAGCATTCAACGGGCGATAAAAAATCGCCCCGGCAGACGCTTAGCACGACTTTTTGTTCGAGGCTTTGCCGAGAAAAATGGAGAGATGGCTGAGCGGCTGAAAGCGGCAGGTTGCTAACCTGTTATACGTCTTTTTGGGCGTATCGAGGGTTCGAATCCCTCTCTCTCCGAACGCAGTGAGGAGAGAGAGGGATTCGAACGGGTTGGAAGCGAGGCGTGAATTGAGGCGGAAGCCGAAATGAACAGACGAGCGTCGGACAGACTGCCAGTGGCAGTCTGGACGCCAACCCAGGGCAAACGAACCCGCCGCTTTCTGGCGGCGGGTGAGAGCGATTAATCCCACCCTCTCCGAATGAATGAAATGTATGAGGAGAGAGAGGGATTCGAACCTGTCTGCCGGCAGGCGGGCGGGTGTTGAAAGCAAGGAGTCCGAGGGAACGAGGACGACGAAGCGAAACCCTAAGCCAATCCGACCCACGGGAGGATAGGCGACCACATTGGACAGAGTAAATCGCCAAGTTTCCGTTGGCGATTTACGCGAGATAGCCTCTCTCCGAACGCAGTGAGGAGAGAGATTCGAACATCAAGCGATATTCAATTTTAAAGAATAATATTAAAAAATATGCCCCAGGAAAATAACCAAAAATTATCAGAGGTAATTTTTTCTTGGCGAGTGCCGGAGTATTTCCGCTACAGCCGGGGAATTTGGTGGTATATTATTTCAATCTTGGTACTGGCCGGAGTAATAACTTGGTCGATTATTGATAAGAATTATTTATTGGCAGTTATTGGTTTATTGTTCTATTTGGTGGTGGTGATTTATAATTTGCGCGAGCCGGAGTTGATTGATTTTATTATTACTCCTGATGGCCTTAAATTTGGCCGTAATTTTTATTCTTACGAGGTGTTTGAGAATTTTTTTATCATTTATGAAGACCAGGGCATAAAAAATATTTACTTTGATTTTAAGAACCCTTTTCGGGGGCGGCTGGTAATCCCTTTGGACGATCAGGAAATTATTGCCATTAGAGAGTTTTTGTTACAGTTTTTGGAGGAGGATTTGGAGCGAAAAAGCGAGCCGTTGTCCCAACAGCTCGGACGTTGGTTGAAGTTTTAATAAAATTTTTGTGGCTATAGCTCAGCTGGATAGAGCGTCGGCTTGCGGAGCCGAAGGTCGCAGGTTCAAATCCTGCTAGCCACGCCTTTGACGGTTTTGGGAGAAAGAAAAAAATAGACTCTCTTATGCTTACCTTAAACTCACCGGTTTCTGAATTGGAACGAGTCGGCAGGGTCTTGAGTGGAAAATTAAAAAAAATAGGAATTGAGACCATTGAGGATCTCATTTTTTATTATCCTTTTCGTTATGAGGATTACAGCCGACTGGGGCTTATCGCTGAATTACGAGCCGGCGAGGTAGTGACTATTCGAGGCCGAGTTAATTTAATAAAGAATAGTCGCAGTCCGCGGAAGCGCAAGAATATTACTGAGGCGATAGTTGAAGACGATTCCGGCCAAATTAAGGCCGTCTGGTTCAATCAGCCCTGGATTGCTCGGAACATCAGGGCGGGTGATGAGATTTATTTGTCTGGCAAGGTGGCCGGCGATTTGTTTAATACCTATTTCAATTCGCCCAATTACGAAAGGGTTTCCACTTTCGTCGCCAATACCGCTCGGTTGGTGCCGGTTTATTCGCTTACCGAAGGCGTGACCAATAAACAATTGCGCTTTCTCATTAAAGCAGTAATTAATTTGACCGATCAAATTGTTGATTATTTGCCTGAGCCGCTCAAGTCAGCTGAGAAATTAGTCGATTTGAATTGGGCTGTTAAAACTATTCATTTTCCGGCAGATAAAGACTCTTTAAGCAAGGCGAAACGAAGATTGTCATTTGATGAATTGTTTTTTCCTCAATTGTGGGCCCAACTAATCAGGCGGAAATTGAAAAACAAACAAGCGCCAATTATTAAATTTCAACAGAAAAAAACTCAACAATTCATTGCTAATCTAAGCTTTACCCTGACTGAAGACCAGAAGAAGGCGGCCTGGCAGATTATTACTGATATTGGCAAGCCAGAACCAATGAATCGGTTGCTTAATGGTGATGTTGGTTCGGGCAAAACAGTGGTGGCGGCTTTGGCGGCTTTTAATGTAGTGTTAAATGGTTATCAAGTGGTGTTTATGGCGCCAACAGAAATTTTGGCTCGTCAACATTTTTTAACTCTGCGTCGTTGGTCGGGTTTTAATAAATCAAAATTGGCTTTAATTACCAGGAGCCAACACTTAATCGGTGATAACAATTTAACCAAGAAAAATTTTTGGTCGGAAATTAAAAATGGTCGGGCGGAGATTATTATCGGTACCCACGCTTTGATTCAGCCGGAAGCGGATTTTTCCCGAGTAGGATTGGTCGTAGTTGATGAACAACATCGCTTTGGAGTGCAACAACGACAGGTCCTGAAAGAAAAATCCACCAGTGGACCGCATTTTTTATCACTCTCCGCTACACCCATTCCTCGGACTTTAGCGTTGGCGGCTTATGGCGATTTGGATATTTCTGTTATCCGTCAACTGCCCAAAGAGCGGAAAAAGGTTATTACTAAAATTGTGCCTCCCGATAAACGACAATTGGCTTATGAATTTATCAGAAAGCAGATTGATGGCGGTCGTCAGGTTTTTGTGGTTTGTCCCTTGATTGATTTGTCCGACAGATTGGGGGTTCGGTCGGTTAATAGTGAATTTGAAAAATTGGATAAAGAAATTTTTCCCGATTTATCCATTGGCTTGATTCATGGTCGGTTAAAATCGTCGGAAAAAGATAGGGCGATGGCTGATTTTTCGGCTGGCCGAACCAAGCTGTTGGTGTCTACTGCGGTAGTGGAAGTGGGGGTGGATGTCCCTAACGCCAGTGTGATGATGATTGAGGGAGCAGAGCGTTTTGGTTTGGCGCAATTACATCAGTTTCGCGGTCGAGTTGGCCGCAGTCAGTATCAGTCTTATTGTTTTATATTTTCTGATAGCGCCAGTCAAGAATCACTGGCGCGACTCAATCTGTTGACTAATTGTTACGATGGCTTTTCCTTAGCCCAAAAAGATTTAGCTTTGAGGGGAGCGGGAAAAATTTATGGATTGGAACAGTCCGGTTTTTCCGGTTTTAAAATCGCTGATTTTAGCGACCCGGTTTTAATCAGTCGGGCCAGGTCAGCAGCGCAGAAATTTTTGAATGATTATAAATTGGAAGATTTTCCGGCGATTAATCGGCAGTTGGCAAATTATGGTTTTGTCGATCATTTAGAGTGATTTTTTGATGTGGTTTTATTTGACTAATTAATATTAATTTAGTACAATAATAATACGTTAATGATGAGTTTAATTATTCAAGAAGGGGGGCGATAAAAATTCAGACAATAAACTCATCATAAATTGGCAAGAGTGTCAAAAAAAGGGGAGAATACGGATGCCTAAGAAGGAAGAGCAATTTATTTGTGTGGACTGTGGAGAGCCCATTGACCTTGAGCGAGTCAAGGCGCTCACCAGTCTGAATCTGGTGGTGGAGACGTGTTCCGTCTGCCAAGAGAAGAGAGAAACAGAAGCTGCCCAGTGGGCCTTTGTTGCCCACGGTCCTAAATGGCGACCTATTCGCCTCGTTAGAAAAAAACCGATTTATTACTGAGGCCAGCAGTCTGAAAGGGTTTGATTTTTACAATCGGACCCTTTTTTAAATTTTTTAGATCAGACTCTTGACAAGAATTTGGGATTAATTTATATTAATTATGATTGCGCTGATTGCAACGCAAGAGAGGAGGCTACCATGCCGATGATATTTCCATTGGGGGATGGTCGCCTTAATCAGATTGAGACGATTCTCAAACACTGTAAAGGAGGCCACATTACCGAACAAGAGGCGGAAAAAGCGATTTATATAATCGTTAGAGACGAATCGATTCAACCGCCGGTTTCGGTAATAAAACCGCCACTAGTGGGGGATGAGTTTGGGACAATCTGTCCCAATTAGCAGCTGCCCGTTTCTCCAGCGAGGGAAACGGGCTTTTTTATCTTCTGTTTTTTTAGAGACGGGGTCTGCCCTGTCTCTACTGATTTATAAATTAACAATTTAAAAATATCCCCCCTTTTTTTCATAAGGGGGATAATAATTAATTCCCCCCTTACGAAGGGGGATAATAATTAATTCCTCCCCCTTACGAAGGGGGAGGTTAGGAGGGGGTTAGTAGGGGGCTTAAGAATGTATTAATTAATATTTATTTTTTGAAAATTATTTTTAACCCGTCAGTTAAAGTATCAATTTCTATGAGATTTTTTTTATTTTTAGCGCCGCTTTGGAGCGGGACAATAATTTTTTTAAAATTTAGTTTTTGCGCTTCTTGGATCATTTGGCTGATATTAGTGACCGGCCGCAATTCGCCGGACAGTCCCACTTCGCCGATAGCCACCGCATCATTGGCAAGCGGACTATCCAGAAATGAAGAGGCAATCGCCAGGCAAATCGCCAAGTCAGTGGCGGTATTTTTGGTTTTAAAACCGCCAGCCAGATTAAGATAAATATCTTGATTGACCAGATTGAGTTTGGTTTTTTTGCCAATCACCGCAGTGAGCATTTGCAGACGGTTCAAGTCAATGCCGGCGGCTTTGCGCTGAGGATAGCCGAACATGGTTTTGCTGGTTAGCGCCTGGACTTCCACCACAAACGGCCGGCTGCCTTCAAAGACCATGGCGGTCATTATACCCGGATGTTTTGTTTTGCCGTATTCGCCCAGAAATATTTGGCTGGGATTGGCGATTTCTTTAAGGCCGCTATCGGCCATTTCAAAGACGCCAACTTCGCCGATGGAGCCAAAGCGGTTTTTGACGCTTCTTAATATTTTGAAATGGTTTTTATTGTCATTTTCCAGATAAAGCACGGTATCCACCAAATGTTCCAAGGTTTTAGGGCCGGCGACATAGCCCTCTTTGGTCACATGGCCGATAATAATAATCGGGATGTTGGCGGTTTTGGCCAGTTCCAATAGTTTGACAGTGACCGCAGTGATTTGATTGGCACTACCGAAAGATAAGCCCGTTTCCAGAGTGTTGGCGGTCTGGATAGAATCGACGATTAAGAGCGGCGGCTTGATTGCTTTGGCAGTGGCAATGATTTTTTCAATATTGTTCTGGCCCAAAAATTGGAAATTGGCCAGGTTGATATTGAGGCGCTGGGCGCGAAGTTTGACTTGTTGGCCGGATTCCTCGCCCGAGGCATAAAGAGTATTGGGAATTTGGCCGGCGATTTGCAGGGCGAGAGTGGATTTGCCGATACCCGGGTCGCCACCAAACAGAATCAGCGAGCCGGCAACAATGCCACCGCCTAAGACGCGGTCGAATTCTGCCAGGCCGGTAGCGATGCGCGCTTGTCCCTGATTGGGCAACTGGTCCAATTTTATCGGCTGGTCAGGCGGGAGATTGTTTTTATCCTTATTGGAGTTGGCGATTTCTTGATTAATAGTGCCCCACTTGCCGCATTCTAAACAGCGCCCCTGCCATTTGGAGTATTGGGCGCCGCAAGCGGAACAGGAGTAGATTAGATTATTTTTAGACATATTTAATTTGAAATTATTGGTTTGCCATTGAATATTATTGTCCATTCTCCTTCATTAGCTCTATTTCTAATGACGGTTACTGGGTATTTGTATGAAGTCCCGTCGTTTCCAGTGTAAGTAAATGTACCGCCCTTAAAATAAGTGGCATCATAATTACGACCCAATATTGGTTTTTGTTCCACTGTTTCTGGGGTGTAACCGCTTAGATTATTTAAAATTGTTGATTCAGCAAAATTATCAATTAATTCATTGCCTGCTTCGCTTCTCGGACCATAAAATACAAATGTATTTGCATCAGTGTAATCGCCATAAACTATTGTACTACCATAAGAATCTTGAGCAATATTACCAATTCTGGCAATTCCAGATATGGCAGTTGGATCTATATCTGGCCTTTCATTAAATGTTACTATACCTCTTTCTTCTAACATTTGTTGAATTGTTTCACCATCACTATTGCTTATAGATAACTGGCTTACAGCATCACCCAATATATCACCTGTATTTGCCGAAGCACCCATTATTACCCATAGCCAAGTAAACTTTGGATATTTTTCTATTATTTCTAAGAGGTTTTCATTTGTTGTATCTCTTGCAACGCTTCTTAGAAAATCTTCATTATCCCCTCTAGTGCTGATTGCTATATCTCTGATTTTATATTCAATATCTTTAATTGCCATGCTTTGGCCTATATTAGGAGTTTTTATCACTGTCAAATTCGGATTAACCAAATATAAAATCGTATAAGACAAAAATACTAAGACCAGACCAATCAGCGCGGAAAATATTTTTTCTTTAGCATCGCCAATGGCCGCGCTATTGCCTCGCGAGGTCAGCCATTTTAGGCCGCCATACATAATCATTACGGTTGCCAAAATGCCAATAGCGCCAATAATGAAGTTGTACCACATAACAATATAGTCAGCCAAAATATTACTCAAAGACATTGTTTCAATATCGCCAACGGAGACATTAAGGCAGAATTCCGTGTCAGGTATGCATTTATCGTGGCATAACATTTGTCCGGTGTTACATTCTGATCCATAGACTGTAACAGGTATGGCAATAAGTAGGGCCGATAACGTAATAAGAATAGATATTTGTTTTATAATATTCATATTTTGGGGACTGTTAGTTGGTTCTAGTCTATTTGTTATTGGCAGCCGGTTTGCGCTTGGCCCGTAAATAAATCATTATTGCCGTTTCTCATCAGTTCGGCATTATTGGAGGCGCGTTGAGGTACTTGGTTGGCATAATCACTATCAAGCATATGCTCCGCCGCTTCAGTGAAGTTTCCAGCGTGGATACTGGCGGACATATTGGGAAATTTGGCGAAAATTCCTGTTCCCATATTATAGGCCATATCGGCCAAGGCGGCTCGGCGTGGTTCGTTCAAATCTTCCCAGACATCGCTAAAAGTGCTTTCAGCGGCTTCTCGAGCGGCTTGGTGGTCTGTACTTAGTACTTCCAGGGCATCTTCTTGAGAAATAGACGATGGTGCCGGCGTGCCATTTGGGTAGTGATGGCCATAACCTATAGAATAGCCATTAACATCCCAATAGGGCCTTGCTACATATCCTTCATAAGAGGCGGTGTAGGCCATATAAGTATCATTAATATCATTACATGGTATTTGGGCGCCGGTTGTTTGGAGATTGGATGGTTTGGCTTGAGGAGGGGGAAGGGTAATGCCTGGTGTCCTGGCTCCTTCTCCTCGAAAATCTTTGCCGGCACTGCCATAATTTGGGGTATATTGTATGTTTGCTGGTTTGATACCAGAA
>ERZ795059.2966-NODE-2966-length-16908-cov-10.359046_pt1 | contig 16908 bp, 15 predicted proteins | sample MGYA00375143_ERZ795059 | MGnify/ENA primary metagenome ERZ795059 (study PRJEB30188, sample SAMN05720168) | activated sludge metagenome | isolation source: Anaerobic digester | place: USA | collected 2015-01-07 ... | reverse complement strand
GAGCGCATCCTTGGTAAGGCTGAGGTCGGGAGTTCAATCCTCCCCGGCAGCACCAGCATCCCCTCAGAAGACTAGTTGGCCTCCGGGAGGGCCTGCAGCCAGTCAATGACGAGGCTGGCCAGCCGGAGACGGCGGTCAGACCAGCTATGGTCGGTCGCCTCGTGCGCCTTGGTGATCTTGCCGCCAGCCTGTTGAATAGCCACCGCCAGCGCATCCGTGCCCGGCGCCAGTCCGTCATCGGACGACAAGATCAGCACCGGTATTTTTGCGAGACCCGCCGCGGCTGAGTTCAGTGTCATCGAGGTTATGGCCGGCGTGGCCAGCTCGTCCGCCATCTTCTCGGGGGTCGTTACCAGCGTTTCGGAATTGCCAGCCGCGGCTTTGATCCGTGGCGCTCGCGGCATGGAGCCAAGTCTGGCCATTTCAGCCGCCGAGATCAGAATCGCCCCAGCCAGCTCTGGATCTTTTGATGCCACCTGCGAGGTGGCCCAGCCGCCCATGCTATGCCCCGCAAGCGCGATACGCTTCGGGTCGATGCCATACTTGGCGGCGATTTCCGGCTGGCGCAGGTAGCTGATCACGGTCGCCGTATCTTCCGGCACCTGAGCGAAGTGGAACTCGCCCGGGCTGCCCCAGCTTCCACGGTAGTTGAATGTGATGGCATTCCACCCTGCCCGACGCACCGCTTGGGCCAGATCCAGATTCTTTTCGTTGCCTGGCCAACCGTGCGCAATGACCAGCGTCGGATGAGCGCCAGCTCCGCTGGCAAGATAAGCCACGCCGTTGATCTCAACGCCGCCCGAAGGAATGTGCAGCACTTCCATGCGCGCGGGATTTGCCGCGTCGCGCGGCGGGTCGGTCAGCATCGTCGGAGCAGTTGTAGTCTGGCAGGCCGAGGCAAGCGCCGCTGCTGCAATTATCGAGACGATCAGCTTCCGCATATCTAACACCCTTGAGAGCCCTCAGGCCCTAGCCATCTACACTGACATCCGGCGACATCGATCTGAAGCGCGCGACATCTTCGTCCGTCATGAACACTTCCAGCTTCATATCCGACTCGCCAGACAGCATCTCTGACGAGACTTCACAGTTGTTGTGCAGCCATGCGTGCAGCCGGCCGTCGGCAGCTGGAATCGTCACTTGGCGCGGGCGGCGGTTTCGGAACAGTGCGGCTTCGATGTGGAAGAGTAACTCGTCTGTACCCTGCCCGCTCAGGGCCGAGACCATCAACGCTGGCGGCTGCTGCGACGCCGCGCGCTTGGTCAACACTTCGCGGGTCGCCTCATCCAGGGTGTCTGCCTTGTTCCAGACTTCCAGCATCGGGGGCTGTTCCAGCCCCGTTTCGACCGATAGCTGCTCGAGGATCGTGTAGACGTCGTTGGCCTGATACTCGGTGTCCGGATGGGCGATGTCGCGCACATGCACCAGCAGGTCCGCCTCCATCGCCTCTTCCAGCGTCGCGCGGAATGCGGCGACAAGCGTTGTCGGCAGGTCGGTGATGAAGCCCACCGTATCGACCAGAGCTAGCCGCCGTCCGGATGCAGCGATGATCTCGCGCGCTGTCGGATCGAGTGTCGCGAACGGCATGTCTGCCGCAAGAACGTCTGATGACGTCAACCGGTTGAACAGCGTCGACTTGCCGGCGTTGGTGTAACCAACGATTGCCGCGACAGGCGCACCGCGGCGCGCGCGGCCTTCACGCTGTAGACGGCGGGTGCGACGAACTTCTTCCAGCTCGCGCTTGAAGCCAGCGATCCGCTTGTCCAGCAAGCGGCGGTCAGTTTCGAGCTGCGATTCACCAGGTCCGCCAAGGAAGCCGAAGCCGCCGCGCTGGCGCTCAAGGTGGGTCCACGTCCGCACCAGCCGCGACCGCTCGTAGAGAGACCGCGCCATCTCGACCTGCAGTCTGCCTTCGGCGGTACGCGCCCGCAGCCCGAAGATTTCCAGGATCAGACCGGTCCGGTCGATCACTTTCAGCTTCAGCTCTGTTTCAAGGTTGCGCTGCTGCACCGGCGTCAGCGCGCTATCGACGATGAAGAGCGTGACCCCCTCATCCTTGAAGCGCCGCGCCAGCGCATCAAGCTGGCCTGCTCCCAGCAGACGCGCCGGGTGCGGCTCACGAACGTTCAGCTGTTCGGTGAAAGCGAGTTTTACGCCCAACGCTTCCGCAAGTCCCTGGCTCTCTTCGAGCCGGGACCGCGCGACGTCGGCGCCGCCGATGACAGGCAGAACGACCGCGGCAATGTCTTCAGGTGGCCGGCGATCGATCAGGTCTTTCGGCAATCAGTCCTCGTCTTCATTCTCGAAAAGGTTGACCGGCGCGTTCGGCGCGATGGTCGAGATCGCGTGTTTGTACACGAGTTGCGGCGGGCGTCCCTCGCCTTTGAGCAGCACGCAGAAGTTGTCGAACCAGGTGACGATGCCTTGGAGTTTGACGCCGTTCACAAGGAACACGGTCAGGGGTGTTTTCCCTTTCCGCACGGCGTTTAGGAAGATGTCTTGCAGGTTCTGTTTTTTGTCAGCCGACATGGATATTCCGAGCCTTCTTTGTTGGGGCCTTGCCTCGTGTTTAACGCTTCCAGCGTGCTCTGAGCAATGCCTTGCCCTCGCTCCTATGGGCGACGAGTTGACCCGCCCCATGCAGCGTCAGGTCCCGGCATAATCGCCCGATCGCATGGCGCCGGGCGAATTATGACAGTCGGGAGACGGGTTGACCCTAGGGCCGTCAGCCCTGCGGTTCCTTGATGTTCAGGCTGGTATCAACGCCCAGCGCTTTGAGCTTGCGGTGCAAGGCCGAGCGTTCCATCCCGATGAAAGCAGCCGTGCGAGACACGTTGCCGCCGAACCGCGTAATCTGCATCGCCAGATACTCACGTTCGAAATGTTCGCGCGCATCACGTAGCGACATCGAAATCATCTGCATGGAACCCGCTGCAGATGCACCACCGCCCTTGGCGTCGCTAGGCAGGTGCTGCGCGGTGATCGGACCCGGCGGTTCGCCATTGGCGAGGATCAACAGGCGCTCGACCACATTGCGGAGCTGGCGGACGTTGCCCGGCCATTCGCTGGCTTGCAGCACTGCCACGGCATCCTCACTGAACGGACGCGGCTGCAGCCCCGTCGCATCAGCCACGCGCTGCACGAAGTAGTTCACCAGATCCGGGATATCTTCCCGGCGGCGATCCAGCGACGGCACGTCCACCGGCACAACGTTCAGGCGATAGTACAGATCCTCGCGGAAGCGTCCCGCCTGGATTTCCGAACGCAGATCCCGGGCCGTCGTTGAAACCACACGCACATCCACCGTCACATCATCCCGGCCATTGCGACGACGGAAGCGCTGATCGACCAGTACGCGGAGTATGCGGCTCTGCGCCGCCAGCGGCATATCGGAGATTTCATCCAGCAGTAGCGTGCCGGCGTGCGCCTGTTCGAACAGACCAATTTTCGGCGCCTTGCCGTCCCCGAACTCTTCGCCGAACAGCTCGCTCTCGACCCGCTCCGGATCGAGCGCCGCCGCGTTGACGACAACAAACGGCCCCGTCGCACGAGCTGACTGCTCGTGTATCAGACGCGCCACCAGATCCTTGCCCGAACCCGGGGGGCCCGAAATCATGATCCGGCTGTTGGTCGGCGAAACCTTGTCGATCGAACTCGTCAGCTGCGCCATGATGCCCGATCGACCGACCACTTCATGCGAAGACGCAGACCGTGCCCGCAGGCGGGAATTCTCACGCTTCAGCTGCGCATTCTCCAGCGCCCGCTGAATGGTAACGATCAGCTTCTCGGCCTTGAACGGCTTCTCGAGATAATCATACGCCCCGCGCCGGATCGCCTCGACCGCCGTCTCGACCGTGCCGTGACCCGAGATCACCACCACCGGCAGGAACGGGTCCATCTCCTTCAGGATCGAAAGGATGCCGAGCCCATCCAGTTCCGAGCCCTTGAGCCACACATCCAGCACCACCAGCCGCGGCGCTCGCGCGCGGACGGCGGCCAGCGCGTCGGTCGAATTGCCCGCCGTTCGTACGGCGAACCCTTCGTCCTGAAGAATGCCTCCCACAAGCTCGCGGATATCCGCTTCATCATCAACGACCAGGATTTCCGCCGCCATCAGGCTACTCCCTCACCGGCATACGCCACAGGTTCTTCACTGAGATTAGGCTGTACCGGCAGGCGGATGTCGACGCGTGCGCCGCTTGGCGCTGTATCGTTGTCACCCAGCCAGATCCGGCCGCCATGGTCTTCCACAATCCGCGTAACGATGGCGAGGCCAAGACCTACGCCATTCTTGCGAGTCGTCACATAGGGCTCAAGCAGTCGCTCGCGATCCTGAACCGGGAACCCCGGCCCATTGTCACGCACAGTCACCTGCACCTCGCCGCCGTCCTCAAAAATGTCGAGCATCACCGAACCAAACTTGGTCGCCCCGCTCTCCAGATGACGCTCCACCGCCTCCGAGGCGTTCTTGACCACGTTGGTCAGCGCCTGCGCCAGCATGCGTTCATCGCCGCGGATCACGATCGGGTGCGTCGGAGCATCCACCGACACAGCAATCGCCGGCGTGGCCATGCGCTGCGCAAACGCCACCGCCTGCGCCATGTCGACCAGATTGAACTCGCCAAAGGTCGGCTTCGGCATACGGGCAAAACCCGAGAATTCCTCGACCATCCGCCCGATATCGGCGACCTGACGTGTAATGGTATCCGTGCACTTCTCGAACGTTTCACGATCGGTCGTGATCTGACTGGAGAAGCGCCGCCGCAAGCGTTCCGCCGAAAGTTGGATAGGCGTTAGCGGGTTGCGGATTTCGTGCGCAATTCGTCGCGCCACATCGCGCCACGCCGCCTGCCGCTGACCCATCACAAGCCGCGTCGTGTCGTGGAAGGTAATTACCGCGCCCGAGCCATCATACTCTGGCGCCACGCGCACCTGCAGGTGCATCGCGCCGCCTTCTGTGGTTGGCCGCTTGAAGCTCGTATCGACAGACTGCCCCGTCTCGATCGAGCGACGCGTAGCCGCCACGAATTCCGCAGCTACCTGCCCCAGATCCGTCGGCGTCCCCGGGCGGTAGATGAAGTCCAGCACCGTCTGCGCCGACGCATTGGCAATCGTCAGCTTCAGGTTCTTGTCGACCCGGATCACACCCGCCTCGACGCCCGACAGGACCGCCTCGATGAAAGCCGAGCGCGCTTCGGCATCGATCCTGCCGCGATCCAGCGCCGCCGTCTGGCGCGATAGTCGGTCCGTCATCTCGTTGAACGCATCCGCAAGATCCGCGATCTCATCGCGCACCGACGGCGCCAGGATGCGCACAGACAGATCACCATCGCGCACAGCACGCGCGGCGCCAGCCAGAGCGCCGATCGGCGCAGCAATGCGCGACGCAGCCGTCATTCCCAGCCATGCCGTTCCGAGTAGCATCAGCAATGCCGCTTCGATGTAGGAGAGCGTCAGAACCACCGCGAGACTGTTGCGACGCAGCTCCGCCTCCCGGAAGCGACGGTTGTCCGCATCAATCAGCGCCAGGCGTTGGCTGAGCACGGGCGGAATTGGCCGCGAAACATAAAGATATGCGTCGGGGTAAGCCTTGAGCTTGATAAAGGCGATGATCTCTTTCTCATCGACAATTCCGCCGACGGCGCCTTCATTCGCGTCGCGCCACCATTTTTCGGTCGGCGTCCTGAACGGCAGCGCGCTGGAATCAGTCCATTCGCTGATCTTCTCTTTGTTAGACGAGAGAATAGTCGCACGCGCAAAGTCGCGGAATTGCGCCTGCCCACCCAGCAGGTCGATCCGAAACGCCTCCGGGCTCTTCGCAAGCGCAGAGACGTAGTCTGGCGTGTTGAGGTCGTTGACCATCGCAGCCAGTTCGGTGGTGGCGTCATCCTTCACGTCGTCAACAGATGCGCGCGCGGCAGCCTGTGCGTTCGCCACAACGTTCCGAACCGGTTCGCCAAACCAACCCTCGACGCTTCGGTTGATAGCCACGGCCAGAAAGCCGGCAACGATAACGGTCGGGATCGCAGCCGCCGCCGAGAATAGCAGAATGATGCGCAGCCGAAGCCGTGCGCCGCCGCCCGTCTCGCGGTTCTCTTTGACGAGGTGATAGACGCGCATCCCCAGCACAGTCGCGATGCTGGCGATCAGGATCAGGTTCGCAATCAGAAGCCACAGCAGGCCCGGCTGCGCAGCGGCGCCGGGACTGGAATCGGTGATAGCAAGGTAAGTCGCGCCCGCAGCGATGACCGCCGCGAGGCCGAATAGTACTTTGAACGTATTCGAGGTGGCTCTTCCGAGCCTGGCCCTCGCATCGGTCATTGTGGCCGTGTCAGGCATGCACTCTACCCGTTTGGCCTGACCGGCTGCGCCCTCCCCGTCCTGACCAGGGGCGACGGCTTGCAGTCAGGCTTGATCACCAGATCACCCACCCGACTGGCAGATATGAACCTGCGGCGGATCGGCAACACTGTGTGACGAGCAAAGCACAGTCTGATGCATGGATGCAACAGACTTAGGCTGTGGCGGGTCGTCCGGGCCCCGGGGCTATGCCCGAGCCGCTAGTTTAGTCGCTGATTAGGCGAGTCTCAGTCGTCGGCCCCGACGCCCAAACCGTTGATCTTGGACCGCAGCGTGTTGCGGTTCAGGCCCAGAAGGGCTGCAGCCCGGACCTTGTTTCCGTTGGTTGCGGCCAAGGCCAGCTTGATCAACGGACGCTCCACCTGCTCGATCACCGTCTGGTAGATTTGACCGCCGTCCGGATCTTTGTCCGGATCAGCCGACAGAGCCGAGATGAAGTGCCGCGATAGAAGCGCCTCGATCTCCGCCTCGAACTCGCGCTCACCGGCGACTGTCCGCGTCGTGGACCGCAGTTCACGCTCCACTTCGCGCGCCGAAATCACCGGCTCAGGGCTGAGCGCCGAAAGTCGGCGGATCACGTTCTCCAGTTCGCGCACGTTGCCCGGCCAGTCATAGGCGACCAGCAAGTCATATGCGCTCTTGTCGAGCTGCTTCTCGGGAAGTCCCTCTTTCTTCGCCCGCACAAGGAACGCCGACGCCAGATCAGGAATGTCTTCCTTGCGTTCGCGCAGCGGCGGCAGCTGAAGCGCTACAACGTTGAGGCGATAGTACAGATCCTCGCGGAATAGCCCCTGATCAACCAGCGACCGAAGGTCGTGCTTGGTCGATGCGATGATGCGGACATTGAGATCGTCGCCCGACGACGCGAACCGGCCATCCTGCAGGAAACGCACAAGCCGCGTCTGCGCCTCGAGCGGCATGTCGCCAACCTCGTCGAGGAACAGCGTGCCGCCATCGGCCTCGCGAACCTTGCCCCGCCGGCGGCCAAGGTCATCGCGCCCGGCGCCAAACAGTTCTTCTTCCACCTGATCGCGCTGCAGAGCTGCAAGGCTTACCGCGACGAACGGTCCGGACTTACGCTTGCCCAGCTGGTGAATGGCGCGCGCAGCCAGGTCCTTGCCCGTACCGCTCTCGCCCTCGATAAGCACTGTAAGCTCGTTGTTCATCACGCGCGCAATCACGCGGTAGACAGATTGCATCGACTTCGAACGGCCGATCAGCGGAAGCGTTTCATCCTTCTCCGCCCGGCGGCCCGAAGTCTCCTGCCCACGGCTCGGCTTCTTCTGAAGCGCGCGGCGCACAGTCTCGGCCAGCTTGTCGATGTCGAATGGCTTGGGCAGATAATCGTAAGCGCCATGATCCGACGCCATCGCCGCCGTCAGCACGGTGGATTGCGCCGAGATAACGATGATCGGCAGGTCGGGCCGCGCCCTGCGGATCTGCGGCAGCATGTCGAAAATGGATTCATCCGGCATATAGACGTCGGTGATCAGCAGATCGCCCTCGCCCGCCTGAATCCAGCGCCACAGCGCCGACATCGTATTGGTGGCCCGGACATGGTATCCTTCTTGCGCCAGCGTCTGGCTGATCACGAGCCGTACGCTTGCATCATCGTCCGCGACCAGGATTGTCGGACCGCTCATTTGGTCGCTCCTTTTTGGCGCGCGATGGGGAAGAGCAAGCGCAAGCACGCGCCTGTCGCGCTATTATCCAGAACCACGAAGCCGCCATGCGCCTGCATGATCTCGGCAACCACTGCGAGGCCGATACCGGCGCCGCCGGACTTCGTCGTGAAGAAGGGTTCAAACACCCGCGGCACAGTCGCTTCCGGCACGCCAGGTCCGTTGTCGGTGACCGATATTTCGAGAGCGCCACGCGCCCGTGGGCCGTCGCGGCCGGCAAAGCGGAAGCCGGCGCGATAACGCGTCGCCACCGTAATCCGCGGCTGTTTGGTCCCCAAGCCAACAGCCTCGATCGCGTTCTTCACGAGGTTGAGGGCCGCTTCATGCAGATGGTCAGGATCTACGTCGATCTCAGGCAACGAAGGGTCGTAGAGAAGTTCGAACCGCGAATTCGCGCCGAAGCTCGCTTTCGCCAGATCGATCACGCTGTCGAGCACGACGTGCACATTGGTGATCCGCGTGCGCGGCGAGAAGAACGTCTCGAACGCGGTGAAGCGGTCAACAATCCGCTCGATCCGTGCCCCCTCTTCCCGGATCAGCAACAAAAGCGGCTGCTGCTCATCCCGCGCCTGGCGCGCCAGCAGTTGCGCCGCACCGACAATCCCCGCCAGCGGGTTCTTCACCTCGTGGCCCAGCATCCGCGCAATCTGCGCAAACGCGTTCACCTCGGCCGTCGTCTCGTCCTGAACGTTGCGCGAGATCGGAAGGAAGGTCAGCACCAGCCCGCCATCATCACCATCGGGCGACGCAGACACATCAAGATCAATCGGCGTGATATGCGGGCTCGCCACGCGGATCGATCGCGCCGACATGACCCCACCCTCGCGCCGTGCCCTGTCGATGAAATCCAGCAGCGGCGCATCCGGCGGCAGCAGATCCGTCAGCGGCCGTCCACGCAGCAGCGGTGCCGAGCGCTGCAACAGCGTCTCCGCCGCCGGGTTCACGAAGCTCACCGTATCGCGTCGCGACAGACCGATAACCGCGAAGGGCATCGCATCGAGAACCCGTGACGCAATTGCCGAGGAATCCTGAACCGGCGTGATCATGCGGCATCCCTCCTGCCGCTCAACGCGGCAACAAGCTCATCCCGAAGCACTGATGGCGACTCGATCCTGCACAGCGACACACGCGCCTCCGCCATCGGCGGCAGACCATGATCCTCGCACCACGCATCCACGAATGCGGCGACATGCTTGCGTACAACCCGTACGCCCAGCCGCTCGCCATAAAGCTCGGCTGTGTTCGTGATCTGCGTCAGCATGGAGTCCAGTTTTTCTTCTGCCGTCGGCGCGCGATACGGCGTCCCGAACACGGCGGCGGAAATCTCAGCCAGGCGCCATGGCCGCCCCTCTGCGCCGCGCCCGATCATCACACCATCAGCGCCGGACTGCTCCAGCGCTGCGCGGGCGCTCGCTGCATCATCGATGTCCCCGTTCGCGATCACCGGCAGATCGATCGCCTCGACCACCGCGGCGATCCGGTTCCAAGTTGCGTGCCCCATATAGAACTGCATCCGCGTGCGGCCGTGCACGGTCACCATCTTCGCGCCTTCGCCCTCGGCGATCCGCGCGATCTCCGGCGCATTGAGCGAGCCCTCGTCCCAGCCCAGCCGCATCTTCACAGTCACCGGGCGCTTCGTACCCGCCACCGTGGCCGCGATCAGTTGCTGCGCCAGTCCCGGCTCACGCATCAGCGCGCAACCTGATTGACCGCCCGTGACCTTTTTCGCCGGGCAGCCCATGTTGATGTCGATGATGTCCGCCCCAGCCGCCTCTGAAAGTTCAGCGCCCACCCGCATCCACTCCGGGTCGCGTCCGGCGAGCTGTACGATGAAGGGGCCCGATCCGTTGTGCGGCGCAGCGCGGCGAACGAACTCTTCGGTCTCACGCGCGAGTTCAGCCCCGGCAACCATCTCCGTCACCACCGCAGGCGCTCCGAAGCGGTCCGCTTGGCGCCGGAACGGCGCATCGGTCACGCCCGACATCGGCGCCAGGAATACCGGCGCGGCGATCTGGACATCTCCCACTCGGAACACGAAACAGTAACTCCAAAAGCCCCGGCGAACTGCCTAATTGTTAGGCAAAAGGCCAGCGCCAATAGAACCCAACCGCTGGAAGGCGTCAAGAATGCACAATCAAGAGGCGTTTGCGGGCGGAAAAGCGGGTGCAATCATCGTTGCGGCGGGGTCCGGACTTCGCCTCGGCGGGGCAATTCCCAAGCAATTTTTGACCCTTGGCGGCAAGCCCATGCTCCTCTGGAGCGTCGAAGCTATGCTGCGGTGCAATAAAATTGCGACGATCATCGTGGTGGTATCACCCGGCGAAACCAACCGTGTCCGGGCCCTGCTGCCCCGCGCCTGGAACATCCACGTTGTCGCAGGAGGCGCCACGCGGACCGAATCTGTCCGGGCCGGCCTGGATGCGCTGGACCCGATCTTCCCTGCGAAAGTCCTGATTCACGACGCGGCCCGCCCCGGCCTCACCCCGGACGTCGTCACCGAACTTCTCGACGCGCTCGACACGGCGGACGCAGCAGCGCCCGCCCTCGCTCTCGCCGATGCCCTCAAGTCCACGGCTGACGGCGGCGTTCGCTCAGTCAGTCGCGAGAACCTCTCTCGCGTTCAGACTCCCCAGGCTTTCCGCTGGCCCGTCATCCGCTCGGCCTTCGCCAACGCGTCCCCTGCCGTTGACGACCTCGCCCTCGTCGAAGCCGCTGGCGCGAAAGTCGTGCTGACGCCCGGACGCCACGCACTTATGAAAGTTACCTATCCAGAGGATCTCGTCGTGGCCGAAAAACTCATTGCTGGCATAGCCCTTCGCGTCGGCACGGGGTTTGATGTTCACGGCTTCGAACCCGGCGATGCCGTCATTCTTTGCGGCGTCCGCATACCGCATACAAAGAAGCTCGAAGGCCATTCGGACGCCGACGCCGGATGGCATGCGTTGACCGACGCCATCCTCGGCGCCCTGGCTCTCGGCGACATCGGCGATCACTTCCCGCCCTCCGATCCTCAGTGGAAAGGCGCGGCCTCGATCAAATTCCTCCGGCACGCCGTAAAGCTCGCCCATGATCGCGGCTTCCACGTCGCCAACGCCGACCTTACAATCCTCGCCGAGCGCCCCAAGATCGCGCCCCACCGCGAAGCCATGCGTATTGCCACTGCCGAAGCCATGAACGTCTCGCCGGACGTGGTCAGCGTCAAAGCCACCACCACCGAAAAGCTCGGCTTTGTTGGCCGCGAAGAAGGCATTGCAGCACAGGCAACGGTGCTGTTGTCGCGCTGACGCATTCAGCTAGAGTGCTGGGATGTTCGACGATCATCTTCTGATGCTGGCCCGTCTGACGCTCGATGAAGCGCAGCAGAAGCGTCTCAAGATCGCCACCGCCGAAAGCTGCACCGGCGGCTTGATTGCCGGCCTGCTCACCGAAATTCCGGGCTCATCCACCACGGTTGAGCGCGGCTTCATCGTCTATTCCAACCGCGCCAAGGAAGAGATGCTGAATGTGCCCGGCGATCTCATCGCCGATGCCGGCGCCGTCTCTGAACCCGTGGCGCGCATGATGGCGGAAGGCGCGCTCGAAAATTCCCGCGCCAATCTCACCGTCGCAGTCACGGGCGTTGCCGGCCCCGGCGGCGGCACGCCGCTCAAGCCTGTTGGCCTTGTCCATCTCGCCGTCGCCCGCGAGAACAAGCCGATCTTCCATCAGGCCATGCGCTACGGCGACATCGGCCGGGACAAAGTCCGCCGCGAGACGATCATCACCGCGCTGGAAATGCTGCGGAAGATGATGGCCTGATTTTCATCTGGCAGATCGCGCAGCGCCGCCGCCCTGCCCTTATCCCGCCATCAACACCCCCGACTCCTGACGCTGAGCCCGGCCAAAAGAAGCCAGCTGCCAAGGAGAGCCACCTGATGCGTGTTGCCAACATTCTGGTCCTGGGCGCGGCTGCCATGTTGGTCTGGGCCTGCGCCTCCACCGAATTCCCGGAGCCCGGCGCAACGCCGAGCCAGCCAACTTCCGTAGAGGTCGGCGGCAGTGACTGCGCCGTCATGGCGGCGGTCGCCAAGGAACATTACAAGTTCGGGCCGGATAACCCGCCCCCGCCCCTCAAGGGTTTGAGTGAAGCCGGCTGGCGTCCCCAGTGCGATTGGTCGAAATACGGCCTGACTTTCTCGGACTACCATGACGTTCCCCAGGCCGCCGAGCCTCGGGAACGCCTGAAATGGGTCGCTTTCGAGCAACCCCAGTATGACGGGAATGGCGCGACCATCCGGACTGAGATCATGCATGGACCGTTGGCAGGCATCGGCTATGAATGCCGCCTGCATTCGGGTATCGCCGGATGGACTGTTGGCGAGTGCAAGACAAGCTGGGTGTCCTGATGAAGCGTATGTTCCTCCTCGCGGGCGTTCTCGCCATGGCGGCTGCCTGCGAAAGCGCGCCTGAGGAAGTGGCGGCCAAGGAGCCGCTCTTCGTCACGGACGACTGCGCCCTGATCTCCGCCATCGGTCGTGAACGTTACGACCTGTCCCGCGACGACCCGCCAGCCTCTGTCCGCCTCAACGGCGAGGATGCGCCGTGGGCCCCCGGCTGCGACTGGCAGGCTTCCGGCTTCAACCTCGTTCAGGTCAGCGGCCCGGAAGGTGAAGCTGCAACGCCGAACATGAGCCGCATTACCTTCAACCGTCCGCGGTATGACGAAAACGGCGCGCTCGTCCGCACCTCGATCACGCCGAACGGTGGCGATACCACTGCCGTTCTCTGTCGCGTCAAACGCGGTGCGTCGGGCTGGTCTATCGATGAATGCGGCCCTGATCCGAAACTCACCCAACCGCGCGCCGTCGCGCCGACCCCGGCCGACCAGACACCGGATACGACGCTCACCACGCCGGGCGGCGATCGTCCGTTGACCGCACGTGACCTCTCAACGCAGGACTCCGGCGCGTCGTCCGGCACGCCGAACTGATCAGCTGGTCGGCACGACCTTCGGATAGCGCCGAGAAGCTTCAGCGACGAACGCATCGATCACGCGTTTGACCGCGTACGTCTTGTTGGCGTCGGCTAGAGCCTGCAGGACGAAGTTCCTGAACTCGAACTGGATCGTGAAGTCCACGCGCGACCCCGTCGGGCTCGGGCTGAAGCGCCAGCTATTCGCCAGCTTCTTGAAAGGCCCACGCACGAGCGTCACGTCGATCGCCAGCTCCGGCTTGCGCGCATCCACGTCGGTAACGAACGTCTCGCGGAAGCCTTTGAAACCTACGGTAACCTCTGCCCTGCAACGCGAACGCTCTGGCTCGTACTGCTGACTCACCAGCTTCAGCGACTGAATCCACGTCACGAATTCCGGGTAACGCCCAACATCAGCGGCAAGATCAAACAGATCCTCCGGCCGGTAAGGCAGGTCCAGCGTCTGGCGATGCGAGGTCACGTCAGCGGCGAGCCAGTTGCGCCTCACGCGCCTCGCGCAGGCGGGCGAAGTCTTCGTCCGCGTGATACGACGAACGTGTTAGCGGGCTGGCCGAAACCAGCAGGAACCCCTTCGACTTCGCGATCGTCTCGTACGTCGCAAACTCATCCGGCGTCACGAAGCGATCCACGGCAGCATGCTTGCGCGACGGCTGCAGGTATTGCCCGATCGTCAGGAAGTCGACGCCGGCGGACCGCATGTCGTCCATCACCTGCATCACCTCTTCCTTGCTTTCGCCAAGGCCAACCATCAGGCCGGACTTGGTGAACTGCGAAGGATCGCGCTCCTTCACCCGCTCCAGCAGGCGCAGCGAGTGATAGTAACGCGAGCCCGGACGGATGCTCAGATACAACCGCGGCACCGTCTCAAGGTTGTGGTTGAACACGTCCGGCTTGGCGTCGATCACGATGTTCGCTGAATCGCCCTTGCGCAGAAAGTCCGGCGTCAGGATCTCGATGGTCGACTTCGGAGCCGCACTACGGATCGCCCGCACCACCGCCGCGAAATGCTCCGCCCCGCCATCAGCAAGATCATCGCGGTCCACCGACGTGATGACGACGTGGCCCAGGCCCATCTTCGCCACCGTCTCGCCAACGCGCCGCGGCTCGTCCGCATCCAGCGCCGCCGGCATCCCCGTGCGCACATTGCAGAACGAGCAGGCGCGCGTGCAGGTATCGCCCATGATCATCAGCGTGGCGTGCTTCTTGGTCCAGCACTCGCCAATGTTCGGGCAGCCCGCCTCCTCGCAGACGGTCACCAGATTCGCGTCCCGCACGATCTTCTTGGTCTCGAGATACCCCTCGCTGGTCGGCGCCTTCACCCGAATCCACGATGGCTTCCGCTGCAGCGGCGTGTCCTCACGCCCCTGCTTTTCCGGGTGTCGCGGCCGCGAGTCGGGTCCGCCCTTGGTATCGAGAAGTGTGGCCATATGGCCTGTTACCTCGGTTTGCCCGCGTATGAAAACGCGACGTTATGTGAAGCTGGTATGTACGTTTGTGCTTTATGCGCCACAGGCTATATTAAACCCAATACATAAAAGAGCGCGGTGTGGCGCCCGAGGGAGTAATTTCACATGGCGTCGCTGCGATCGACTTACGACCCCCGTAACGCTGAGATCGGTATTTTCCAGGCATTGCTGGCCGCCCGCAAGGAATACGGCGCCAAGAAAATCGTCATCCACGACGCCGACGACCGCAAGCTGTCCTACGACGATATCGTCCGCGCAGCCTTCGCCCTGGGCTCGGCCCTGAAGAAGGACACCAAACGCGGCGAAGCGGTCGGCCTGATGCTGCCCACCGGCGCCGGCGCGATCATCACCTTCTTCGCGATCAACGCCTATGGCCGGGTCCCCGCCATGCTCAACTTCACGGCCGGCGCCCGCAACGTCAAAGCCGCGCTCAAGGCCGCGCAGGTCAAGCGCATCATCACCGCTCACGCCTTCATCGAGAAGGCCGAACTCCACGAACTCGTCGGAGAACTCAAATCCGAAGCCGAATTCGTCTACCTGGAAGATGTCCGCGCCGCCCTCGGCGCGAAACAGAAAGCCGCCGGCGCCCTCGGCCCCATCATGCCCTGGGCCGTCGCCTCCAGCCCGAACCCCAGCGACCCCGCCGTCATCCTCTTCACCTCCGGCACCGAAGGAGACCCGAAAGGCGTCGTCCTCTCCCATCGCAACATTGTCGCCAACGTCCATCAGATCCTGGCCCATGTGCCAGACGCCCTGCGCACAATCGATGTCCTGTTCAGTCCCCTGCCCACCTTCCACTGCTTCGGCCTAACCGCCGGCGCGCTACTGCCCCTCCTGAGCGGCATGAAGGCAGTCCTGCACCCCTCTCCACTCCAGACCAAACTGATCCCGAAGCGCGTCGAAGAAACCGGCGCCACCATCCTGTTCGCCACCGACACCTTCCTCAACCAGTACATCCGCGCCTGCGCTGGCAATGAGCTCAGCAAGCTCCGCTTCGCCGTGTGCGGCGCCGAGCGTGTGCGCGACGAAACCCATCAGCTGGTTCGCCGCCGCTTCAACGTCGAACTCCTCGAAGGCTACGGCGCCACCGAGGCTGCCCCCGTTATTTCGGTCAACCAGCCTGGCCACAATCGTCACGGCACCGTCGGTCGCATGCTCCCCGGCATGGAGGTGCAGTTCGAGGCCGTCCCCGGTATCGAAAAGGGCGGCCGCATGCTCGTGCGCGGCCCTAACGTTATGCAGGGCTACCTCTCCCCCTCCAAACCCGGCGAGCTCCAGCATCTGCCGTCCGGCTGGCACGATACCGGCGACGTCGTCGTGCAGGATGAAGAAGGCTTCCTCACCATCAAGGGTCGCCTCAAGCGCTTCGCCAAGATCGGCGGCGAGATGATCTCACTCGCCGTGGTCGAGAACTGCGCCTCCACGCTATGGCGCGATCACGAACACGCCGCCGCCGTCCTGCCAGATAAGCGCAAGGGCGAGCAGATCGTCCTCCTGACCACTTTCCCGAAGGCAGACCGAAGCGAACTCCAGCGCTGGGCGCAGGACCACGGCGTCAACGAACTCAGCCTGCCCCGCAAGATCTTCCAGGTGAACCAGATCCCCGTCCTCGGCACCGGCAAGATGGATATTGGCGGCGTCCAGAAACTCGCTGCAGAAATCGCCGCCCAAAACGAAGCGGGCCCCAAGGCGGCGGAGTAAACGCCAATTAGGAAAGCGGGTTATTCCTAACGCAACTTAGGAATAACCCGCTTTCCTAAGTTCGGTTAGGAATAGGCCTAATTCCTAATCGACCTTAACAGTCTCGCGTCAGATATGCAGCGGCCGGCCATAAGCGGCCAGCACGCTCTCATGCATCATCTCGCTCAGCGTCGGGTGCGGGAACACCGTCTCCATCAGCTCCGCCTCCGTCAGCTCACCCTGACGCGCAATCGCATAGCCCTGGATCAACTCCGTCACGCCTTCGCCCGCCATGTGTGCGCCGAGCAGCTCGCCCGTCTCCTCGTCGAAGATCGTCTTCACGATGCCTTCCGGCTCCCCAAGCGCGATCGCCTTGCCGTTTCCGATGAACGGGAACTTCCCGATCTTCAGCTTGCGCCCCGAAGCCTTCGCCTTCTCCTCGGTCATGCCCACGCTGGCCACCTGCGGATGCGAGTAGGTGCAGCCCGGCACATTCCACGGATCGAACTTGTGGCTCGGCGTCTTGCCCGACATGCCCTCGACCACGACGACACCCTCATGCATCGCCTTGTGCGCCAGCCACGGCGGCCCGGTCACATCGCCGATCGCATACAGTCCCGGCACATTCGTCTTGCCGAACCCGTCGACCACAATGTGCGTCTTCTCCACCTTCACGCCCAGCGCCTCGAGCCCAAGGTTCTCGACATTGCCGACGATGCCAACGGCCAGGATCACCTTGTCCGCCTTCA
>ERZ795059.2962-NODE-2962-length-16919-cov-9.783325_pt1 | contig 16919 bp, 9 predicted proteins | sample MGYA00375143_ERZ795059 | MGnify/ENA primary metagenome ERZ795059 (study PRJEB30188, sample SAMN05720168) | activated sludge metagenome | isolation source: Anaerobic digester | place: USA | collected 2015-01-07 ... | reverse complement strand
TTCCGTGCCGATCACTATATGACAGGGAATAATTTCGGAATTGAAAGTAAAGCCATCAGGCCCGAAAATATGCTCTGGCATCTCGCGGATCTGGATGACAGAGGATATCCGTTCGACAGGATAGGAATTCAGTATTCAGGATACAGGACAGATAATGCACCTCCGTCTACTGCGGCATGTGAGCTCGTTAAACAGTGGAATGAAAAGTATGAATATCCAAAACTCAGGCTTGCTACTGCCGGTGAATTCATGGAATATGTTGAAAATAATTATGCCGACAAGCTTCCGGTACATCGTAATGCCTGGCTTGACTGGTGGACGGATGGCTATGGATCAACATCACGGGAAACAGCCGAGGTAAGAAAGGTACAAAATCTGAAACAGGTCGATGAGGGGCTCTTTACAATGGTTTCGATGATGGGGGGAGAGCTGAGTGAGTCGCTCGAAGAAAATATGGACCATATAAGTGAAAATGCGATATTCTTTGATGAGCATACCTGTGGAGCAGATGAGAGTATAAGCCACCCGTATTCGGAGAATTCGACCAAACAATGGCTTCAGAAGGGAGCCTATGCCTGGGAAGCGCTTAAAAAAGTTACCCTGCTCAATGAAGAAGCTCTTGCAAGATTTCAGCCCTTCCTCAAAAAAGCAGCTCATCCGGTTATATATGTAATAAATTCTATGGGATGGACACGTTCAGGAGATATAAAGATCTTCATCGACAATGAGGTGATACCTGTGGAAAACAAGGTAAAGATCATCGATATATCAACCGGAAAGGAAGTTGCAGCACAGATCCTTACGAGACGCCGTGAAGGTGCATGGTGGATCATTGAGGTCAGCGATATACCAGCTATGGGTTATAAAGCCCTTAAGGTTGAGGTCTCCACAGAACCGGCACCTTCTGTGAATCCGTCTTCTGCCGGCATCCTGGAAAACAGGTTTTATAAGCTTGTCGTTGATAAATCAACAGGATCGGTTAGCAGTCTTTTTGACAAAGACCTTAACCGGGAGCTTATCGACCATGAAAATCAATATCAGATTGGCCAGCCTGTACGTGAAACTTCTGTAAAAAGAGATACTCCGCCGTTTAACCGTACAACTCCTGTAAATGTGAAAGTGGAAAACGGAGAGAATGGCAGCGTGTGGGAAAGTGTCAGGATAACCTCCGATCTTGACGGATTTGAAAAAGGAACCGAAGGATCCCCGAAAGGGATTATTACAGAGATAAGACTTTACAAGAATGTTAAAAAGGTCGAGTTCAAATTTATGGCTAACAAGCTTATACTTACCGATCCTGAAGCTTTGTATGTTGCCTTCCCGTTCTCATTGCCCGAATCAAGGATTGTGTTTGAAACAATCGGGGGAACGCTTACACAGGGACAACAACTGCCAGGATCCTCATCCGACTGGAATGTGGCACAGAATTTCGTATCGGTCAGGGGCAAGGCAGGCCAGATCATTGTTGTCAGTGATGAAATACCTTTATGGCATTTCAGTGATTTCAATATGGGGAAATTCGAACGTTATCCTAAAAAAGGGAAACCCTGGCTTTATTCCTGGGTAATGAATAATTACTGGTTCACGAATTTCAGAGCATATCAGGAAGGTGCTTTCAGCTGGAGCTACCAGATCACATCAACATCAGATACAACAAATACTTATGCTACAAAATATGCATGGGGCGAAAGAAATCCCTTCCCCACAAGAACATTCCCGGCAGGTGCGGATGAGTTAAAAGCCCCGTCCCTGGAAACATTAAAGATAACCGGTTCTCCAAATGCCATACTTATAAACAGTCGTCCCGCTTTTAAAGGTAAAGGGACTGTCCTGCTTCATTTCCGGGAGCTGGAAGGGCAAACAGCCGAGCTTAAACTCTCGTCGGCCGTTCCGGGTCAGACGATCAAAAGAATGATTGAAGTTAGTTCAACAGGAAAACAGATAGGACAGCCTCTTTCATCAATTCAGCTGAAACCCTTTGAGGTCAGATTTATTGAAATTGAATTCTGAATATACCTTAAAAAACTATGAATATGAGAAAATTCCGGGGAATACTGGCTTTTTTAATCCTGCTTGCAGCATGCAATAATGCGGATGTTACAAGATATGTTGATCCGAACATCGGAGGGGTTGCCCCTCTGCTGACGACCAAAGCTCCGACAGTAAACAGACCTCACAGTATGGCAAGGGTTTTCCCGGTAACGAAACCGGGACTTGGTGACCGCTACCTTTCAGATAAGATTTACGGATTTGCCATCAATATGCCGGCTTACAGGAATGGTCATGTCACAAGCCTTATGCCGGTGCCGGGTGAAGTTACTTTTGATGCGGATGCAATTGCCTCATCCTACGACCATGATCTCGAGGAAGTACATCCATGGAAACACTCTGTACTGCTGGAGGATCATGACGTAATTGCGGAATGGACAACAACCGAAAGAGCAGTAATATACCGGTTTGTTTTTCATAAAAAAGAACAGTCAAATATAATTTTCAGGTCCAACGGACAGGCTTCCTTCAGGATAATTAACGAAAATTCAGTTGCAGGCTGGGAGGAATCGAAGGATACCAGACAATATTTTTATGCTGAGTTTTCTGTTCCTTTCAGCTCCGGGGGATTGTTCAACGGATCCGAGAAGCTTACCGGAAATGAAATAAGCGGGCGACGGACAGGTGTGTTCGTCTCATTTCCCGATCTGAAGAAACCCGTAGAAGTGAGAATAGGGATCTCTTATATTGATGAAGCCCAGGCAAAGGATAATATGAACCGTGAAATGAGCGGAAAAACATTCGAAAGAATAAGTGATGAGAGTTACAGGATATGGAAAGATGCGCTGGACAGAATATATGTTGAAGGTGGTACTGAAAGACAGTTAAGAATATTTTATACTTCATTCTACCGCGGTCTGGAACGTATGGTAAACATATCAGAGTACGGACGCTATTTCAGCGGTTATGATAAACAGGTTCACAGCGATAACGGAAGGCCCTTCTATGTTGATGACTGGCTGTGGGACACCTTCAGAAGCCATCATCCCCTGCTTTACATTATCGAGCCCGGAAGACAGGTTGATATGGTTCAATCTTATGTAAATATGTATGAGCAGAGCGGGTGGATGCCGACATTTCCTCAGTTCTACGGAGATTTTCCGGCAATGATAGGATTCCATTCAGCAGCATTAATCTGGGATACTTATCAGAAAGGAGGTACGGCATTCGATGTGGAGAAAGCTTATGAGGGTCTGAAAAAGAATGCAATGAGCGGGACAATGCTGCCCTGGAGAGCCGGACCAATGTGTGCTCTGGATAGTTTTTATATTCAGAATGGCTGGTATCCTGCGCTTCCTGAAGGAGCTCAGGAAACAGAGCCGATGGTGGACGGTTTTGAAAAAAGACAGGCTGTAGCCGTCACACTGGAACACAGTTATGATGACTGGTGCCTGGCACAACTGGCGAAAGCTCTCGGGAAAGATGAGGATTATGAATATTTCAGCAAAAGAGCTCAGAACTACCGCAATGTATATAATCCTGCAACCGGGTTTATGTCACCAAAAATGGCTGACGGTAACTGGGTCGAACCTTTTGATCCGAAATTATCAGGTGGAGTGGGTGCAAGAATGTACTACGCCGAGAATAATTCATATATCTGGAACTTCAGCGTAATGCATGATATTCCTTCGCTGATTGAAATGATGGGAGGTAACCAGACATTCATTGACAGGCTTGATAACCTTTTCAATGAACCCACACGGATTGCCAAGTGGCAGTTCATGGGACAGTTTCCTGATGCATCAGGTCTTAACGGAATGTTCCCCGCCGGTAATGAACCGTCATTCCACGTACCTTACCTGTATAATTATGCCGGGGCTCCGTGGAAAACCCAGCGAAGGATAAGGGAGGTCATGGAAATGTGGTTTGACGATGATCCTCTTGGCCTGTCGGGTGATGAGGATGGAGGAGCACTTTGCTCATGGTATGTTTTTTCTGCAATGGGCTTTTACCCTGTTACTCCGGGAAACGGATTGTATGCTATCGGAAGTCCCTTCTTTAAAAAAGTAACTATAAAACTTCCTGACGGAAAAACATTTACGATTAAAGCTGATAATGTCTCAAAAAGAAATAAATACATTCAGTCGGCGAAGCTTAATGGAAAGCCGCTTGACAGGGCATGGATAAGTCATCAGGAAATAACGCAGGGAGGGAATCTGGTATTTGTTATGGGTGACCGGCCAAATAAGCAATGGGCAGATGATCCTTCTGTCTTCATGAAACTGACAGATATCAGGTAGGGAAAGAACCCCGGCTGACAAAAGAACCTTATACAATTAAATTAGAATATTAAATCAGAATTAATTCTTAAAAGATAAATTATGAAAAGAAGTGAAGTGAACTCAATCATCAGAGGGTTGGAGAAATTTTTTGCCGAACATAAATTCATGCTTCCCGTTTGGGCATCATGGAGTCCGGAAGACTGGAAAGGTAAATATGATATCTGTTACGAGATCATTGATAATAAGCTTGGCTGGGATATTACGGACTTCGGAAGCGGGGATTTTAACAGGGTTGGGTTATCTCTCTTTACAATCCGTAACGGGAACTGGGATAAGAAAGACAAAATGTATTGTGAAAAGATAATGGTGGCTGATGAAGAGCAGGAGACACCAATGCATTTTCATTGGGCAAAAACCGAAGATATAATAAACAGGGGAGGAGGGAATCTTGTAATGGAGCTTTATAATGCTACAGATGACGACAAATTGTCTCCCGACCTGGTAACAGTAAGCATTGACGGGGTCCTGACAACTGTTGAAGCGGGGAAACCTCTTATCCTGAAGCCCGGACAAAGCATTTGCCTGAAATCGAGGCTTTATCACAGATTTTATGGTGAAAAGGGAAAAGGGAAAGTCCTGATAGGAGAAGTCAGCCTGGTGAATGACGATGCAAAAGATAACAGGTTCTATGATAAGATAGGCAGGTTCCCGGAAATTGATGAAGACGTGAAACCTTACAGGCTTCTTGTAAACGACTATGAGAAATATCTTTGAAAAGCGCAAAGGCTCAGCGGCACAGAGGCACAGCGGCGCTAAGCCGCATTCGTTAAATTACAGTGGCCAAAGGGCACAGATACACTAATGTTAAACTCAGTTTGATTTTATTATGCAAAAAAAGATAATTGTTTCCGGTGTCGGTTGCTGCCTTGTTGATCTCCTGTATAACGGAATTGATTTCAGCAGCGATGTGATCCGGCCGTATTTGTCAGTAAAACGTGGTGATGGGGGGCTGACCCCGGGTAAACTCGTCTTCCAGGAAGAGTTTGAAAGGTTTTGCGGGCTGCCTTTTATTGAAATTCTGAACCGGATAACCGGAGACAGATCACATGATAAAATAAATATAGGAGGACCTTCAATAGTCTCACTGATAAACCTGGCTCAGCTTACCGGAAAAGATAAGTGTGAGGTAAGGTTCTATGGGAGAGGTGGGAAAGATGATATAGGTAAATATCTCCTTTCTGCACTTCAAAGAACTCCTGTTGTACTTAAAGATTACAGGCTGATCGATAACAGGACACCTTCCACCGTCGTACTCTCTGATCCATCATATGATAATGGTCATGGAGAACGTATGTTCATTAACTCAATAGGAGCAGCATGGGAATACAGACCTGAAGAACTTGATGAAGACTTTTTTAATTCCGATATTGTTGTTTTCGGAGGGACTGCACTTGTTCCGGTGATACATGATAATCTTACAGCTCTTCTGAAAAAAGCAAAATCCAGGGGTTGTACAACAATTGTAAATACAGTTTTTGATTTCAGGAATGAAAAAAAGGATCCTTCCAAAAGATGGCCTCTGGGTGAAAGTGATGAAAGTTATGCTTTTACTGACCTTCTGATTACCGACCAGGAGGAAGCACTACGCTTAAGCGGCGAACATGACAGGGAATCTGCTCTTAAATTCTTTATCAGGAAAAAAGTCTCATCGGTAATTATAACCAACGGATCGAAGGACATCCTGGTATATTCAGATGGCAGGCTTTTTAGCGTCCGGGAGACTTTTGAAATGCCCGTGTCGCGGAGAGTGATTGAAGAGAACAGAAGTTTTCAGGGGGGAGATACAACAGGATGTGGTGATAATTTTGTTGGTGGAGTTATTGCATCAATTGTTGACCAGCGGTACAACGGGTTACCGAATCCGGATCTCAGGGAAGCGTGCAGCTGGGGAATAGTCTCAGGAGGATTTACATGTTTTTATATAGGTGGTACCTGGTTTGAAAATCAGCCGGGAGAGAAACTGGAAAGGATCAGACCATATTATGAATCTTACAAGAAGCAGATATCATATTGAGCGGAACAGGATCCTGATCTTCGGTGCAGGAAAGATCGGCAGGTCGTTTATCGGACAGCTTTTCGGAAGGAGCGGATACAAGCTTGTCTTTGTTGATGCCGATCCTGTACTGGTCGAAAGGTTGAATAAAAAACAAAGTTACAGGATTATAATTAAGGGTCAGAAAGACGAGGAGATTTTGATAACCGGTCTTGAGGCAATATCTGCTTTTGATAAGGCAAAAGTAGCAGAAAATGTTGCAACCGCAGGAATTATGGCAGTATCGGTAGGAAAGAATGCATTAGAGAAAGTGGTACCGGTTATTGCCGAAGGTTTGAAAATAAGGTATTCCGCTTCTCCTGATTCTCCAGTTGATATTATCCTTGCTGAGAATATGAGATCGGCAGCAGAATTTGTAAAGAGCGAACTTGTAAAATATCTTCCTTCAGGGTTTCCCGTTGATGATTATGTGGGTCTTATTGAAACAAGTATCGGAAAAATGGTGCCTATTATGCCCCTTGCGGAGATAGAGAATGATCCTCTGATCATTTTTGCCGAACCCTATAATACCCTGATCCTTGATGCAAAAGCTTTCAGAAATCCAATACCCGGGGTATCGGGACTGGCGCCGAAAAGCAACATTAAAGCCTGGGTCGACAGGAAAGCATTCATTCATAACCTGGGACATGCAACAGCTGCTTATTACGGAAATCATTTATATCCCGATGCAGTTTATATGTATGAGGTCCTTGATCATCCTGAAGTTAAGCAGTTTACAAGGGAGGTGATGCTTCAGTCGGCTGAGGTCCTGAGAGCTGCCTATCCGGACGATTTTACCATGCAGGATCTTGAAGAACATATTGATGACCTCATATCACGGTTCAGGAACCGGGCGCTCAGAGATACAATTTTCAGGGTAGGGCAGGACATTCAGAGAAAGCTGGGCCCGGATGACAGATTCATGGGCGCAATCCATATGGGAATGAGATTCGGGATGCCTTATGACAGGATAATAAAAGCTATGTCGTATGGATTTGTCTTTAACGCAAAGGACGAGTCAGGTAACAGTCTGCCATCCGATCTGGCTTTTATAAATTCAGCACGAACAGATTTAAGGAAGACTCTTACGGAGATACTGGGATTTGATCCTGTAATTGATAAATCGGTTATCGATGAACTTACAGCAGCCCTCTCAGACGCATCCACCCAGCTGGAGGCAGGCCGGGAGGGGGGTAATTGGTAATCGGTAATCGGTATTCAGTAATCGGTATTCAGTAATCGGTATTCAGTAATCAGTAATCGGTAGGGGAGAAAATTAACTATATAAAATTAAATTATCATGAGGCTTGAAAATAACAAATCAATCCTTGAGGTTAATCTGAACGGTGGAATGATCCCGGATTTTCACCTGAAAGAATTACCTCTCAATCCGCTCAACTGGAAACATAATGAACCTGAAATGCCTCCATTTGAGGGACATTTTGTCTGCTTTGACCGTTGGGGGCCACCTTCGGAAGGAGAAAAAGCAAACGGTTTTGTGCATCACGGAGAGATAAACACTCTTAAGTGGACCCTTCTGTCAGAACCACAGAAGAAGGACGCACTGACAGGCTTTACAACAACCTGCAGTCTTCCTATGGGAGGCTTGCAACTGACAAGGACAATTGAGATGCCTGAAAATGAATCACTGTTTTTTGTCAGGGAGGAGATTAAAAACCTGAACAAGTACGGACGTATGTTCAATATTGTTCAGCATGTAACACTCGGACCGCCTTTCCTGGATAAATCAACACTTTTTGATATAAATGCAAAAAAAGGATTTGAAAATAAGGAAGACGGTAGCCTTGACCAGGAGGAACCGGTAATCACATGGCCGGCGGCAGAATATAAAGGAAAGGAGATCAATCTCAGGCAATTCCATACAGAATGGCCCAGGGTTGTTTCGTTCGTTTATGACAGGAATGAATTATATGCCTGGGTGACAGCCTGTAATCCCACAAAGAATCTGTTGCTGGGTTATCTGTGGAAGACTGAAAATTATCCCTGGATAAACTTCTGGCGTTCAATGGAAAACAATGTGCCCTATGCATTCGGAATGGAGTTCGGGACTACAGGATTACATGAACCGTTTCCGGTTCTGGCCAGGAAAGGTAAAATATTCGACAGGAATATTTATGATTTTATCGATACCGGAGAGATACTCACCAAATCCTATACTGTTTTCCTTGCTAAAATCCCGTCTGATTATAAGGGAGTCGGTAAAATTGAATTATCAGATTCGTCAATGACGGTAATAGAAAAAAACAGCCCTTCCCGGAACATTGATTTTAAACTTTAAAACTTATTTTTGATGAATTCCAGAGAACGACTTCTTACAGCAATAAATCACAAAGAACCCGACAGGATTCCCATTGATATCGGAGCTACCCCAAGTTCCGGCATATCAGCTGTGGCTTATCACAATCTGATAAAATACCTGGGAATGAATCTGAAAAATCATGTATATGATGTCATACAGGAGGTGACACAGCCGGATATGGAAATCATTGAAATGTTCAAGGTTGATGTACTTGATATCGGCAGATTCTTTAATAATTATGAAAGTTACTGGCAGGAGCTTGAACTTATTCATGGCGTTCCGGGCTTATATCCGAAGTGGTTCAATCCTGAGAAACAACCCGACGGCAGCTGGCTGGCTCCGGGACCAACCGGTGAATATATAGGTAAAATGCCGGCGGGAGCAACCTTCTTCGACCAGGTAATTTTCCCTTATGTTGACGGCTATCCGGCTGACTATCGGAATATTGACTATGATAAAACGAGGGTCAGCTGGGGAGGATTCGGTTTTCCGCCATATGACAGAATGGGAGAAAAAGACTTCTGGAAGATGCTCAGGGAAACCATTGCCGCTGAAAAGGCTAAAACCGGTAAAGCCCTGCTCATAGGAGTGGGCTGTAACCTGTTCGAATGGGGTACATTCCTCAGGAGGATTGATAATTTCCTGACGGATCTTTACATGGATCCTGAAAATGTCCACAGGCTGATTGACAAGCTTCTTGAAGAGCATATGGATTTCCTTGAAAAGATCTGTTCTGCTGTGGGAGATCTCGTGGAAGTGATAAAGTTCGGGGATGACCTCGGGACCAATACCGGCCCGTTCATGCCGCTTGAGATCTATAAGGAATTCTTTATGCCGGGACATAAGCAGATGTGTGATTATGTAAAAAGTCACAGTACAGCACATACAATGCTGCATTGCTGCGGGGGTATCTATGAACTGATCCCCGGTCTGATCGAAGCAGGATTTGAGATCCTGAATCCTGTCCAGATAAACGCTTACGGTATGGAGCCGGAACGTCTTAAAAAGGACTTCGGGAAAGATGTTACATTCTGGGGAGGTGGCGCTAATACACAGAGCATTCTTAATAAGGCTGCACCATTGCAGGTGAAAGACCATGTTAAGCGTAATATAGAGATCTTATCAAAGGGCGGAGGATTCGTTTTCAACACTGTCCACAACATCCTGCCCGATGTGCCGCCTGAGAATATTATGGCGATGTTCGAAGCTATAAGGGAATTCGATTGATGGTTTGTTGTAATGGCACAATGGCGCAACGGCGCAATGGCACAGAGGCAAGAAGGCATAGAGGCGAAAACGTATAAAGGCTCAATGGCGCAACGGCATATAGGCACAGTGGCTCAGTGGCAGGAAGGTAGCCAGGACAGAATATTGTAATCGCAATAGACTTTACTTATAAAAATAATTTCATAAATATTTAACCGACCGAACTATGAAGAAAAGATTATTTTCAATTGTATTAATACTTCTGGTAGTGAATTCATTTTCAGATGTTTATTGCCAGACAAAGAGAGTGCCTGTAAAAAAGGCGGTTCCCCGGGATTCTATCCATGTGGTAGGACATGCACATATGGATATGAACTGGCTTTGGACTTATGCCGAGACGATGCAAATGTGCAACGACAACCTCAGGCAGGCAGTGGCATTCTTTAAGGAATACCCTGATTATACTATGCTTCAGAGTCAGGCAGCAGTATATAATTTTGTCGAAATGGTCGACCCTCCTCTTCTCGAAGAAGTAAAATACTATATCAAAAGGGGACGACTTGAGCTTGCAGGAGGCATGTGGACAGAAGGTGACATGAACCTTTCGTCGGGAGAAGCGATTACAAGGTCCTTCCTTCTTGGGCAGAATTATTTCCAGAGCCGCTTCGGAAAAATGGCTAAGATCGGATGGCTTCCGGATAATTTCGGCCATATATCACAAATGCCCCAGATACTAAAACTTGCAGGGTGCGATTATTATTATTTTCATCGCTGTAAACCTTACCTTGGTACTTTCTGGTGGATAGGGCCAGATTCCTCAAAGGTCCTCTGCTATGCCAATGATACCTATAACGGTGAGATAACCAATGAGCTAAGAAATGAAGTAAACAAATTCTCACCCGATAAAAAGAGGATACTTCATATCACCGGGGTGGGTGATCATGGAGGAGGACCTACACGTGCCAATATTGAAATGGTACATCAGCTGGACAAGACTCCTGGCTACCCGTCAGTTAAATTCACAACAGCTGAGAAATTTTTCAGACAGGCATCAAAGGAGATGGATGGCCGCCCTGTGCATCGTGGTGAGATGCAATTTATCTTTGAAGGCTGCTATACAAATGTTGCAGGAATAAAAGAAGGCAACAGGAACAGTGAGAATGCCCTTTTTGCAGGTGAGTTTTTCAATACCCTCCGATGGTTAAACGGTGACACTTATCCTGCGGCAGAATTCAATGATCTCTGGAAAACAGTTACATTCAACCAGTTTCACGACATCCTTCCGGGGTCTGCTATTTATGAAGCAAACCGTGAAGCGGTTGCTCGTTACAGTGAAGTGCTGAGGAGGACTACTGAGCTCCGGAACAATGCCTTCAGGAAAATGGCCGACGAAGTTAAATTCCAGGAAGGGAAGGGACAGCCGGTTGTTGCATACAATCTGCAGCCATTCATCCGTAAAACGATCGTCGAAGCTAATATATATTCCCACGAGGAACCGGCTACAATTAAGGTAACATCCTGGGGATCTAATTATTATGGAAAAAAATTCACCCCTGTAGACAAATCTAAACCGGAAGTAAAAGCTTTGCCTGAGAACGAGAATTTCCTTTCAGCATCCTATAAACCCAGACAACTTAAATCCGATGGTAATCTGGCAACAGTAATGGTCCGCGACGGATCAGGCAAAACCTATCCCGCCCAGATAGTCTGGTCGAAACCAACACCTCCCGGATTCACTTCAAAAGTACAGTTCGTCGTTGATAATATGCCGGCCGGAGGTTACAAGACATTTTATATAGATATGACAAAGCCGGGAGAATTTAAAGAACCTGTCCCTTTTGAAAACAATACATTCGAAACTGATTATTTCAAAATAAAGATCAATCCCGCTACAGGAGGTATAACAAGTCTTTATGACAAACGAACAGCCAAAGAGTACGTACGTGAAGGAGGCCAGTTGAATAAGCTCAGGATGTATCTGGAAGACAAAAAAGGAGGGATGAAATCCTGGACTATAAACAAGATTGTAAGGCAGGAGGATGTTTCAAATGTCGAAAGTGTGAAAATAGTCGAAGCCGGTCCTGTAAGGGTATGTATAGAAACTGTTCATACCTGGGGTAAGTCAAGATTTATCGGTCGCACATATCTATATCGTTCCTATCCGCGTATTGATTACGATCTTGAAGTTCACTGGCTGGAGACCGGAAGCGATTCAACAGATTCTCCGATGCTGAGAGCGGTATTTCCAATAAATATGCCCGGAGCGAAGTTTTATTCACAGGTGCCTTTCGATGTTGTTGAGAGACCTGTGGATGGAAAGATAAACGGAAGAGATGCACCCTCACATCTGAGGCATGCCGATGCTTATGGTATTAAGGCTGAGGTTGATGACGGACAGGAGGTGCCTGCACAGAAATGGGTCGATGTGACAGATGGCAAAGTGGGGATAGCACTACTTAATAAAACAAAGTACGGTCATTCCTATGCACGTGGGGACCTGAGGCTTACTCTTATGAGATCAGCCGGTGATCCTGATATTTACCCCAACCTCGGGAAATTCAATATAAGCTATTCACTTTTCCCGCATGCAGGAGATTATACCGGCGGGGTATGGGCAGAAGGTGATAATTTCAATGTACCTGTTTATGCTGCCGAACCCCCGTCGCTCGCTCTGGCTGAGGAACATGCCACTCGTCCCGAAGAAACTTCATTTTTCTCGGTTGATGCACCGGGAGTTTTCATTTCAGGTATTAAACCATCAGAAGATGGCAGGGAACTGATCATAAGACTTGTTGAAACAGAGGGAAAACCGGTAACTGTAAATGTGAAAATGCCCCTCAATGTGGAATCTGCCAGACGTCTGAATATTATTGAATTACCTCTTGACGAAGTGGCTGAGCCTGTTATAAACGACCGTTATGTGCAGGTAAAGATACGCCCCCACGAAATCGTTACCCTCGGATTAACGGTAATTGCCAGACGTTGATACCGTAGGGCCATGCCATGGCATGGCCCTACAATGGCATGGCCCTACAATGGCATGGCCCTACAATGGCATGGCCCTACAATGGAACCCACCACAATCATATAAATATTAATCATTTATAATCAAAAATAGAAAATGAAGAAAAATCTTGTTCTGTTTATTTTAATCCTTTTAACAGCTTCGTTATCTGTTGTTAATGGACAGAAAAAGAAAGTTGTTCCGGTTAAGGATACTATCCATGTCGTTGGTCATGCACATATGGATATGAACTGGTTATGGACTTATTCTGAAACAATGCAGATGTGTAATGACAATCTGCGACAGGTGGTGGCTTTCATGGATGAATTTCCTGATTACACAATGTTACAGAGCCAGGCTTCAGTATTCAATTTTGTTGAAATGGTAGATCCTCCCTTGCTGGAGCAGGTAAAGAAATATGTACAGGCCGGCAGGCTTGAGCTGACAGGTGGTATGTGGACAGAGGGAGATATGAATATGTCGACGGGGGAAGCGATTACAAGATCATTTCTGCTCGGACAACGTTATTTCAACAGCCGTTTCGGGAAGATGGCAAATATCGGATGGCTTCCTGATAATTTCGGACATATATCACAGATGCCGCAGATACTGAAACTCGGTGGTTGTGAGTATTTTTATTTCCATCGCTGCAAGCCATATAAGGGGACATTCTGGTGGACCGGAACAGATAACTCCACCGTTCTCTGTTATGCTAATGATACATACAACGGGAAAATTACTCCTGCCCTGAAGGATGAACTGAAAAAGATTGCGCCTGACAAGCACAGGATAATCCAGATCACCGGCGTGGGTGATCATGGAGGCGGACCGACCAGGGCTGAGATAGAGATGGTTCATCAGTTAAACGCGACCCCCGGGTATCCTGCTGTTGTTTTTACTACTGCCGGTGATTTCTTCAGGAAAGCTTCAAAGGAGATGGATGGCCGTCCCACCCACAAGGGAGAGATGGGTTTTATTTTTGAGGGATGTTACACGACCGTGGCCGATATTAAAGCCGGCAACAGGAATAGTGAAAATGCCCTTTTTTCAGGCGAATTCTTTAATACACTGCGATGGTTGAATGGAGATAAATATCCGTCTGCTGAACTTAATGATCTTTGGCAGACAGTTACGTTCAACCAGTTCCATGACATCCTGCCGGGTTCTGCAATAAATGAAGCAAATAAGGAAGCTATATCAAGATACAGCGAAGTTTTACGGAAAACCACTGAATTGAGGAACAATGCTTTCAGAAAGATGGCTGATGAAGTAAAATTCCGGACAGGAATAGGCCAGCCTGTTGTAGCCTATAACCTCCAGCCAAAGAGCCGGAAGGCTATTGTCGAAGCGAATGTTTATTCACACCAGGAACCTGCTACGGCAAAATTTGCTACCTGGGGCAATTATTACGGATCAAAGAACGTCAGCCCTGCTGATGCGGGTAAGGTACCATCTGTCCTGGTAAGAGATGCCTCAGGAAAGACTTACCCGGCTCAGGTTGTATGGGGAAAATCAACGCCTCCCGGATTCACTTCAAAAGTCCAGTTCGTGGTTGATAATCTGCCTGCTGGAGGATACAGGACGTTCTATGTAGATATGACCAGGGCAGGAGAGACCAGTGAACCAATTCCTTTTAATAACGATACTTTCGAGACAGACTTCTTCAGGATTAAGTTTGATATGAAAACGGGAGGTATTGTCAGCCTTTATGACAAGCGTTTTAACAAGGAATATGTAAAACAGGGAGGGCAGCTTAATAAGCTCAGGATATATCTGGAGGACAGAAAAGGAGGCATGAAGTCGTGGACGATCAATAAAATTGTCAAAGAAGAAGATGTAACTGATATCAAGAGCGTGAAAGTGGTTGAGAACGGACCTGTAAGAGCTTGTGTCGAAACCGTAAAAGCCTGGGGAAAATCACGGTTCATTGAGCGCACATATCTCTACAAGTCATATCCGCGGATTGGGTATGACATGGAGGTTCACTGGCTTGAAACCGGAACTGATACCACTGATTCTCCCATGTTAAGAGCATTGTTCCCGATAGCTTATGAAAATCCGGTATTCAATTGCCAGGTCCCGTTTGATGTTGTTGAAAGGCCAACAGACCTGAGGAAAACTCCGGTGTCATACAAGCAGTTCAGGGAAGACTGGACCCGGAATGAAGGACCTGACGGACAGGAGGTGCCCGCACAAAAGTGGGTCGATCTCACTGATGGAGTTACGGGTATCGCACTTCTGAATAATACCAAATATGGTCATTCATATCATAAAGGAGAATTGAGGCTCACCCTGCTGAGGGCTGCTGGCGCTCCTGATATCTATCCGAACTTGGGGAAATTCAATATCAGCTATGCCCTCTATCCTCACGAAGGTGACTGGAAGAACGGGGTATGGCAGGAAGGTGATGATTTCAATGTACCTGTTTATGCAGCTGAACCACCATCACTTGCTCTTGTAAAAACCCATTCAACACGACCGGAGGAGGATTCCTTCTTTACGGTGGATGCCCCGGGAGTCGTTATAACCGGGATCAAACATTCAGAAGAAGGTAATGAACTTATTGTGAGGCTTTGCGAGATCTTTGGAAAGGAGACGACTGTGAATGTTAAATTACCGGTAGTTATAAATAACGCCAGAAGACTTAATCTGATTGAACTTCCGCTTGAAAGCGCAAATAAACCGGTCGTTTCAGGTAATTCGGTTCAGGTAAGGATCAAACCAAATGAAATAGTTACACTGGGACTTGCCGCAGGACGTTAAAATGGCTTCTGATTTTATCCCCGATTATACAAACCTGCTTCAGGCAGTATCAAACATAAGGCCGGTGAGGCTTCCTGTTTATGAACATCACATTGATACACCGTTCATTTCGAAAATCCTTGGTGAAAATCTGGATCCATCCGGACTTAAACCATCCGAACTGACGGATTATTACAGGAAGGTTATCGGTTTCTGGAAGGATATGACTTATGACGGATTCGATTTTGAAGCAGCTATCTGTGATATCCTGCCGGGACATGGAGCAATAATGGGAGGGATGCAGGGTCCTGTTCAGACCAGGGATGATTTTGAAAAATATCCCTGGAAAGACATACCAAAGATATTCAGGGAGACATATAAGCCTCATTTTGAAGCGATCAGAAAAGCCCTGCCGGCAGGGATGAAAGCTTTTGGCGGTTGTGGGTATGGCATCTTCGAAGCCAGCCGTGATATTGTAGGTTATGAACCTCTCTGCATTATGCAATGCATGGATCCGGAGTTTTTCAGAGATCTGTTCATTAAAATTGGCGACCTGTGGGTCGAACTCTGGTCATGGGTCATCAAAAACTATTCGGATATCTATGTTTTTTTCAGAATGGGTGACGATCTCGGACATAAGACATCGACCCTCCTGGATCCTGAAATTATACGGCAACATATTCTGCCTCAATATAAGAGAGTCATTGACCTTGTTCATGCATCAGGAAAAAAATTCCTTTTACATAGTTGTGGTAATATTTTCCCTTTGATGGATGATATTATTGCTCTCGGAATTGATGCAAAACATTCCAATGAAGACCAGATAGCGCCTTTTACGGAATGGATTGAAAAATATTCTGACAGGATAGGTCTTTTCGGAGGCTTTGATCTGAATCTGCTAATATTAAATGATCCTGAAACTATCCGGAAAACCGTTTTAGAGCAGGGCATGTTGTTTCGCCGGAGTGCCAGAGGGTATGGTTTAGGATCAGGTAATTCTATACCGGAATATGTTCCGGTCGATGGTTATATGGCAATGATCGAAGCGGTTCAGGAAATACGAAGACGGGAAATAAATTAAAAAAAGGCGGTACGACGTTAGGATATGATATTGTAATAATAAAATATGGTTTACAGAGAAAGAAAAAATATCAGGTTAAAAAACCACGATTATAGTTCTGAAGGGATTTATTTTATTACAATTTGTTGCCTGGAGCGAAAATTATTTTTCGGTAAAATTGAGAACGAAACAATGCATTTGTCTGATATTGGAAGGATTGCATC
>ERZ795059.2956-NODE-2956-length-16936-cov-8.624134_pt1 | contig 16936 bp, 6 predicted proteins | sample MGYA00375143_ERZ795059 | MGnify/ENA primary metagenome ERZ795059 (study PRJEB30188, sample SAMN05720168) | activated sludge metagenome | isolation source: Anaerobic digester | place: USA | collected 2015-01-07 ... | reverse complement strand
TATTTGAAAACGCTTCCGCTTTTGACGCCGCCGTGCATTTTTGCGATTCGCTCGCGGACATAACAAAAAATAAGGAAACAGAAGAAGAGGAAAATTTTAATAAAAATTTTGGTAAAAATATTTATAATTTCAAATATTCGCAAGATATTATTGACAGTTTTCATAAAATATACTGCGGATTGAAAGAAGCGAAAGAAAAAGGCAAGGACAGCATCTGGAAATTTATTTTGCAGAATTTGTATAAACCGGTTTTTTTAAAAGAAAAATTCGATTTTGTAATCGGCAATCCGCCGTGGCTTACTTACAGCGATGTAACAAACGCCGATTATCAGACGCAATTAAAAAAATTATCCGATAAATATAATCTGCTGCCGTCAATAGCAAATATGCCGCATCTTGAAATAGCCGCAATTTTTCTCGCGCATTCTGTTTCGTATTTTTTGAATGAGAACGGGCGGCTGGCGTTTGTTCTGCCGCGCAGTTTCTTGACAGCCGACCATCATCATAATACGCGCGCAGGCAAAACAAAAAATGTCAAACTTACGGAATTGTGGGATTTGAAAGAAGTCAAACCATTGTTTAAAGTTCCGTGCTGCGTTTTATTCGCCGAAAAATCGGAAATTGAAAACAATCCGCTGAGCGACAAAGGAATTAAGGGCTTGAATATTCAAGGAAGAATCAGAATACCGTTTTTGAAAACTGTGGATATAAAAAGCAGTATAAATTTCAGTAAAACGCAATGGTATTTTATTTCAATGCAGAAACGCTCGGCATTTTCAAACGATAATATTTACAGAAGCGTCCGGCCAAATTATTACAAAAATAAATTTAAACAAGGCGCGACCATCGTGCCGCGCAATTTTTATTTTGTTAATATATTGCAGGATTATAACGGCGATATTCACGATAGAAAATTATTTGTTGAAACAAGTAAAGATTTTATTAAAGACGGCAAAAAACCATGGAAAGATTTGTATTTCCGACATACAATAGACAGTAATTTTTTATTCAGTACCGCAGTTGCAAAAAATGTCGCGCCTTTTATTTTAATCAATCCGCCGGTTGCGCTTCTGCCTGTAATTGCAGACGAACAAAACCAAATAAAATTACTGGATTGGAACGGAATTAAAAACGAAGGTTTTATTGATACCGCGTTCTGGTTTAAATGGGTCGAGGAAGAATGGGAGAAACATAAAACGCCGCTTTCAAAAAATATGGATTATTTAAATCGTATAAATTTTCAAAACGGAATAACTGCGCAAAATATCTCCGCGCGTTATCTTGTATTATATACTGCTTCCGCTAAAGACGCTAACGCCTGTATCGTTGACAGAAAAAAACTGGATTTGAAATTTATTGTTGAAAGCAAATGTTATTGGGCGGCCGCTGAAAACTTAAAAGAAGCGTATTACCTGACTGCATTTTTAAATTCTAATATCGCTAATAAATTAATAAAATCATTTCAAACTGTCGGTTTATTCGGACCGCGCGATATTCACAAAAAAATCCTTGAAATACCGCTTGAAAAATTCAATGCGTCAAACGCAAAACACAATAAAATTTCAGAGTTCGGAAAAATCTGCTCAGCAAAATCCGAAAAATATATTTCCAAAAATCTCGATTCAAATTATAATATCGGCAAAGTCCGGCTCGAAATCCGAAAATTATTATCTGACGAATTAAATCAAATCGACGATTTGCTTTTGGAGATTGTTTCAAACGGAAAAAAGTGATGATATGAAGAAATTAATTGAAATTTTTTTAAACGAAGCCGAATTGTTGAATGTTTCCGGAAACGAACCATTTATCATCGACGGAACCGATATTATATGGTTTGTTTTAAAAGGCGGAGTGGAATTATTTTCAACTGAATTATTTGAAGGCGAGGCGGCTGGTCAGAGATTTTATTTCTGTTCGATCGAAGAAAATCAAATTATAGTCGGAATGGATATTTTTAAAAATGGAAACGGTCGAACTTTATTAGCGGTTCCCGCAAATCAAACTTGTCTATTAAAACTAAGAAAAAGTTTTTTTAACGATATTATTCGCGAAGGAGAGCATTCGGAGACAATAGTTTCTCTGATAGAGGTGTTTTTAATCAAAATTTTAACGGGATTGTCTCAAGACATTAATCCGCGAGCCGATATTTTATGTAAAGCGGGAATGTCATTGAATTTTAATAATTCTCAAAGAATGCGTTCTGAAAAAGGTTTGATATGGATAAAGTTCATTCGGGGACAAGGAATATTTCTTGATATTGAATATGTTCCTAACAAGGACGCCGAAAACTTTTATATTCCTCTTTCTCAAGACAGTTGGATAACCGCCTCTCAAGACGGCGAGATAGAAGTTTTTTCTACCAGAGATATTATTGATGATATATGGACAATAATGGGCAGTTTTGAGAATAAAATATTTCTTTGCGAATATCTAAATAGAAATATGCTTAAAGCCGACGAACTCAACCGGTTAAGAGAAAAAATTTTATACAATGAGAAAACATATAAAAATACTTTTAGCGAATTATCGGCAATATTTGAAGACGAATATAAATCTGTTATAGCCGCAGCCCGGGGCGATGCTCTTTTAGCCGCGTGCAGACTAATTGGAAACGATTCGGGAATTCGTATAGAGGGTTATGCTCGCGACGACTCGGAAATAATAAAAGACCCTGACGAAGCGTTAAAGGAGATTGCAAAAACGTCCAGAATAAGAATTAGAACCGTTAAATTGGAAGGCGAATGGAGAAAAAAAGATATAGCGCCGTTGTTATGTTTTATTGGAAAAGGCAAACATCCTGCTGCGATTTTAAAACTCAAAAATAAAAATATTGTTTACGACGCCGCGGCAAACGAACAAAAGGTTATTGACGATGAAACTTCAAAATCAATTTATCAAACGGCGTATTGTTTTTATAAACCTTTGCCTGAAAAAATAATTTCAGGAATTGACGCTTTGAAGTTTGCCGTATCAAACATAAAAAAAGAATTAAGATTTGTCATTATAATGGGAATAATTACCGGATTTATTACGGGACTAATTCCGTTAGCCGCGCAATATATAATCAATACAGCGATACCGGAACAAAATTATTCAAAATTATTTTCATTAGGAGCGGCTCTTTTATTCGCTTCAATATCAGGCGCTCTTTTTGAGATATGCCGGAACGTGGGATTGCTGAAAGTAGAAGCGAAAATAGATTATATACTTCAAGCCTCGATAATAGACCGTCTTTTAAAACTGCCGGTTTCATTTTTTTACAAGTATTCGGCAGGGGATTTAAGCGAACGCGCTTTAAGCGTTTTTACAATCAGACAAATATTATCCGGACAGACTGTTATAACTGCGCTTGGAATTATATTCGCGGGAATAAATCTGATTTTGTTGTTTTATTTTTCAGCGGTAGCCGCGGTTGGAGCTCTGGCTGTAATATTCATAGCGATATTAATTAATATATTTGGAAATTATCTTCAATTAAAATATTTATATCCGGCGATTAATCTTGAAGGAAAGATTTCAGGTATGTTGTTTCAATTCATTGGAGGAATCGGGAAAATTAAAGTGGCAAGAGCTGAAATCCATTCTTTTGCAAACTGGGTTTCAAAATTTGGGGAGCAGCAAAAATTAATAATTAAATCGAGAGCGATATTTAACGCGCTTATTTCTTTCAATCAGATTTTACCGGTATTATTAACGCTTGTATTATTTTTAATAATAGATTTTTTTAAGATAAATAATTTTGGAAACGGAGAATTTGCGGCTTTTAACGCGGCAATGACCTCGTTTGTCTATGCAATGACAGCGGCTTGTTCTTCAATAATGATGCTTGTCCACGTAAGACCGCTGTATGATAGAATAAAGCCTATTTTAAACGAACCGCTTGAGATCGGCGAAAACAAAATAAACGCGAAAAAATTTCGAGGAAACATCGAGGTCTGCAATGTTTCATACAAATATTCAAGCGACGGACCGATTATACTTGATAATATATCTTTTAATATTAAGCCTGGCGAATATGTCGCAATAGTAGGCCCGTCGGGTTCGGGCAAATCGACTCTGCTAAAATTAATGCTTGGATTTGACAAACCGTTAAACGGAGCGATTTTATATGATAAACAGGATTTGTCGGTTATTGATTTAAGAACCGCGCGGCGTCAGTTCGGAGTTATTCTTCAGGACAGCCAGCTTGCGCAGGGAGATATTTTAAGCAATATAATAGGGTCAAAAAAGTTGACTTTTGAAGACGCATGGGCGGCGGCGGGAATGGCTGGTATCGACAAGGATATTGAAGAAATGCCTATGGGAATGAAAACTGCTATTACAGTCGGCAGCGGGACTTTTTCCGGCGGTCAAAAACAGAGAATTCTAATAGCCAGGGCGCTTGTTTCAAAACCCAGAATTATTTTTTTCGACGAAGCAACCAGCGCGCTTGACAACCGGTCGCAATCTATAGTGATTGAAAATTTGGAAAAACTCCAATCGACTCGAATAGTTATAGCTCACAGATTGAGTTCAATAATAAAAGCGGATAAAATTTTCGTTATGGAAAACGGACGCATAGTTCAAAGCGGAACCTATTCGAGTCTTATAAATCAATCAGGGTTATTCAAAAAAATGGCGGAAAGGCAACAAACAAATTTTGAAAAGAATTAAAATTATAATATTATCATAAGCCGGATATACCGGAAAAGACGGTAATAGTATAAAAATATTTTATAATGTAATAAAGGAAAAAATATGTCGCAAAAAGGAATTTTAGGAGATACGTCAAATAATTTGTTCAGAAAACCGGCGCTTGATAATTATGCAATTCAGGAAGACCTCGAAGAACCTTTTGTAAAGATAAAAATAAATAAAATATATTTTTTGGCGGGAGCGGCATTCTTAATCGCCGCAGGAATAATTTTTTTTGCGTTGACTTACAATTAGTTTTTTTATTCTGTTCCTTTGGCAATTACCAAACAAACAGGCGAAAGCCAAAAATAAGTCGTTATAAAAAAAAGATTTAAACATAAAACAAAAAAAACGCTAAAGTTTTTTTGAAAACACGCCGATAAGAATAATACAATTGAGGCAACAAAATTCAAAATTAAATGATTACAGATAATTTTGAATTAAAAAAGGATTTTAACAAAAGACCAAGGACGGGAAATGTTGATTTTTCAATAATTAACCCGGACCTGTCTAAATGCAAAGACGGGTTTTTGTCGTTGGTAAAAATCATAAGAACGGTTTAAATTTTTTCGGCTTTTGCCGGATTTAAATAATATTTCGATTTTTTTCGAAGTAATTAAACAAGGATGTTTAATTTTAAGGGCAACCAATAAACATCTACATTTATTTTTAGTTTTCAAGGAGGAAGATTAAAATGGGTATGGAATCAGGATTAAGAATAATGCATAATGTCAGCGCAATGTATGCGCATAGACAATTATCATTAACCAACTTTAGAATTAACAATTCAATGGAGAAATTGTCAAGCGGGTATAGAATAAATAGAGCCGCAGACGACGCAGCCGGATTAGCGATTAGCGAAAAATTAAGAACTCAGATAAACGGTTTGGATCAGGCGTCGAGAAATATTCAGGACAGTATTTCATTAATTCAGACCGCCGAATCAGGGCTTGAAGAACTTCACAGCATTCTTCAGAGAATGAGAACCCTTGCGGTTCAATCTTCAAACGATACGTTGATAGATTCGGACAGAGCGTTCATTCAACTTGAAATCACTCAATTGTTAAGCGAAATAGATAGAATGCAGACAGGCGTTCAATTTAACACGAAATTATTGCTTACCGGAGTTTATGGCGTTCCTACAAGCGTTGATCCGTCAACCGGACAGCCTGGACCAGCTTCTCTTATTTTTCATGTCGGCGCAAATATGAATCAAACTTTTTCAGCTACAATAGGAAGCTTTTCGACAACCGGTATGGGGATAAACACGCTGGCTAAGGGACTTGGTTCGTCGGTAGAAACGAGGGCTAAAGCTGAAAGCGCGATAGGATTATTATCGGCGGCAATAAATCAAGTGTCCGAACAAAGAGCAAAACTTGGAGCGATACAGAATCGTTTGGAACATACTTATAATTTTGTATTGATTGCAAAAGAAAATTTACAGACTGCTGAAAGCAGAATCCGCGATGTGGATTTGGCTGCTGAAATGGTTAATTTCACAAAAGAACAGATTATGATGCAAGCTGGACAGGCGATGTTGTCTCAAGCCAATATGAGACCTCAAAACGTTCTTCAAATGTTGCAATAATAAAAAGTATTAGCGGCGGATTCTATAAAATTCAACATAGAATTTTATACATCCGCCGTTTTTTTTTAAAAGATGAAAATTCTAATAATCGACGGTTATGTCGACGAGCCGTCTTGTCTTGGCGTTCCGCCTTATATCAGCGTATATCCGCGTTATATTTACGGTCTTTTGAAATCGTTTAACTTCAGCGTAGATTATAAAACAATAGACGAATTGCGGATAAACGGCGCAAATATTTTTGAAAAATTCGGGCATAAAAAATCTTTTCAATCTGAAATCTTTTTTCAACCTGAAAAATCTTTCCAAAACGATAAAATACGACCCAACCAACCTTCAACGCTATCAACGGATAATGGATTGGATTTAAAAACATATAATTATGTTATAATTATAGGCGGATTGAGCGTTCCGGGCAAATACCTGTCCTCGCATCCGATTACTTTAAATGAAATCACCTCGATTCTATCATATTTTAAAGACGCGAAGTTTGTTTTAGCAGGTTCGCTGAGCCGGGGCTGGACAATTGAAGGTGGTAAAAAACCCGTAGCGCTTGATTATTCAAAATTCTCGCTTGTGACAAACGATAATTATCTGAAACAGATATTTGAATATTTTATCGGGCGGAGTTCGCAACAAAAAATCAATTTTGATAAAGAGAGTTTTGCTGTTATAGGAGCGGAATGCGTAGTAAGTCATCACAAATATCCCAATATTATATGCGAAATAGAAACGTATTCCGGTTGTTTGCGTTCTGTGAAATGCTCGTTTTGCGTCGAACAATTCGGAACCTTAAAATCATCGAGAAATCCGGAAAATATAATAAATGAAATAGCTGAACTTAATAAATTCGGAATAGTTCATTTTAGAATAGGCAATCAGCCTGATATTTTCGGATACGGTTCAAGCCGCGAAAATTATAAACCAAACCCTCAGATTATCGAGGAATTGTTTTACGGGATAAGGGAAAAAATAACCAATATATCCACTTTGCATACTGACAACGCTAATCCGGCAATTATCAGTCAATATCCTGAAGAATCGAAAAAAGTAATAAAATCGTTAGTAAAATATTGTTCCGGAGGCAACGTCCTTGCTTTGGGATGCGAAACTTTTGATAAAACGGTTTGCGCAATCAATAATCTGAATTCGTTTCCCGAACAATCGTTTGACGCAATAAAGATTATAAATGAAATTGGAAACGTCATATCCGAAAACGGAATGCCCAAACTTCTTCCTGGAATCAATCTTTTGTTCGGATTAGCCGGAGAAACCGGAGACACTTGGAAATGTAATTATGATTTTTTAAGTAAAATACTGGATTCAAATCTTTTATTAAGAAGAATAAATATAAGACAGGCAATTAAGTTTGACGGGTCTTATATTTCTGAAATCAGTTCCAAACCGTCGCCGAAATTAAAGTATGAGTTTGAACAATATAAAAAAATGATTCGGAAAGATATTGATAATGAGATGCTGAAAAAAATAGCTCCAGTCGGCAGAGTGTTAAAAAATCTGTTTATAGAAAAAAAAGACAAATACCTGTCGTTTGCCCGACAATTCGGCGCTTATCCGATAATTGTAGGAACCGCTGAAAATCTTGAATTTGAAAAATTTTTTGATATGATAATAGTGAATCACGGTTATAGATCGGTAACCGGATTATTATATCCGGTAAATATTAATACCATAAAATACGAATCGTTGAAAACCATATCCGGCGTTAATAAAGACATTGCAAATAGAATTATTTACAAAAGACCGTTTTCCGATATTAATGATTTTTTTAAAAATATTCCGGAACATATAACGCCTGTTTTCAATTCTCTTACGGAACATATAACGTTTAATTAAAACCAAAATTTTGGATTTTGTTGAACTTTATACATTAATCAGTTACTAAAATTATAATTATTTTGAGAGGTTTATAAAAATGAAAATTGGCGATAAAGTAGAACATCATGTATTAGGCAAAGGAGCAATATCCGATATTTTTTCCGAAAATAAAATTTCGGTGAAATTTAATGATAAAGAAGAAGCGCAAACGCTTGACCCGCGATGTCTTGTAATAATTGAAAATCAGACGGAAAATCAAAAAATGATACAGATTCAAAAAGAAAATCCTGCGGTAGATTACAAGCAAATAAAAAAAATAATTTCTGATGTTATAGATGAAAAATTAAATATATCTGAGGTAAATCTCGGAAACCGTTGGCATGGCGGAACGCTTATTTTAAAGCCGAAAGAATCCGATTTGAAACCAAAAGAAATTCCTATCGAAACATTTTTTCATAAAATTATTATGATACGCGATAGGTTACGGGTTCTGGAACAGAACATAAATTCCAACGATAAATTATGCGATGAAGAAAAAATAAATTTACAGCAGTATATTACCAGATGTTACGGCAGTTTGACAACTTTCAATATTTTGTTTGCAGAGCGAGACGACTGGTTTATTGGCGAAAAATCGTAAATACCGAAATATTTTTGATTTTACAGTAAAAATATTTGATGAAAAAACCTTCGAATTTGATTTACGGATTGGAAGATAATCCTCCGCTTATAATAAAAATATTATTAGCATTGCAGCATACTGCTCTGGCGTTCAGCGGCTCGTGCGTTATAATGCTTTTTACTACGCTCCTCAATCTTTCGTTTTATGAAACAATGCATATTATTTGCGTATCTTTGTTTATAAACGGCGTTGTAGTTATTCTTCATTCTTTAAAAAATAAATATATCGGGGAAGGATATTTTATTATTTCTGCGCCGATTCAGGGTTGTTAAGGTTAGTTTTTAGTCCCGTAGGTTTCCTGCGCTACGCGCATAAAACCTGCGGTTATGTGAAATTCAACCGCTTTCGCGGTTGAAGATTTTTCTAAAAAAATAATTTTTATGAATTCATAAAACTAAACTTTATTTAAAATATTTTAATAAAAGAAAAAGTGATTAAATCCGTGAAAATTCGGGTAATTGGCGCGGAAATTACCGACTTCGCATAAAGCGGAAAAAAAATTTATATATAAAGTCACGATGACGCTAAAAAACATAAATTAACTTTAATTATTATTTGTTTATTTTTTTCTCAGTGACTCTGTGTCTCTGTGGCAAAAAAATTGCAAAAATTGAATGAATTTTTTAACAATTATTACGATAATTTTTGCGGATAAATTTTTCTATGCGATAAGTTGTCTGTTGGCGAGGTTTTCCTTCAAGGAGAAATTTTATGATTAAAAAATTTATTGGAACTGTTTTGATAATTTATATTTTATGTGTAACTCCGAATTTATTATTTGCCAAGTGGATAAATATTCCTCAAAATAATACCGGCGCGCTGCAACTTACGCCAACTATATCAACCCAACCAACTCAAACAAACGCCTCGCGGTTTGCGCCCGTTCAGACAAAAAAAATTAAAACTCCGCAAGCATCGGTTTCTGTAAATTTTCAAGAAAATGCTCAAAATCAACCGGCGCAAAAACAGGGTTCGAAGAGCGGCGTTAAACTTGCGCCTGCGCCGGCGCAAAATGAAATAATAAATGTAAATATTTCTATACCCGGATTTCTGTTGAACGATATAAAATTAAGCGATACGAATTATCATTCGATTTCATTGTCCGGTATGAACAGTCAGAACGAGCCGGGCAAACCCGCGTTGCCGATGAAACGGATTTTTATTGAAATACCGGATAATGCTTCGGTTTCATTTGATATTGCGTCTCAACAACAAATTACTTTCGATTCGATTTACGCGCAGCCGAGTAAATATCCGAAAAAAAACAGCGGCTCTGATTCGTCCGCGCAATTTGTTATTGACAATACAATATATTCGGAAAATTCGTTTTATCCGCAGAATATTATTCATAATCAAAAAATAATTTTTATGCGCAATCACAGAATATTTGTTCTTGATATTGCGCCGTTTCAATTCAATCCGGTCGAAAAAAAACTAATTGTGAATTACGAACTTTCAATAAATGTCAATATTACTCCGAATAATATTTCCGAATGCGAATATAACCTTTCAAGTCCTGAATACGATAAATCAATGTCTGCCGGAATTTACGGATTCAACAGATACGCCGCGCCGGCGGGCGTTTTATCGACTACCGGTTTCGCGCCGCAGTCAAACAATTTGCCGCATTTAAGCAACTCGACATCGAGTTCTGTAACTTTTCAGTCCCCTGTAAATATATCCGGTTTGAAGTATATGATTCTTATGGACGACCAGTTTGAAGCAAACTCGAAATTAGCGGAATTTATTGACTGGAAGAAACGCAAGGGCTTGAATGTAACAGTCGTTAAAACCTCGCAAATAAATTCAAACGGCGCTCCTTATTATCCTGAAATAGTCAATTTTATGCGTTCGCTTGCTGCGGCTGATTATCCTGATTATTTGTTGATTATCGGCGACGACGACCCGGCAAACGGCGTCTCTGCCGCGTCTTATAATGATTCATTAAGAACCGACCTTGATATTGCCTGCAGGACTGACGACGATTTTATACCTGATATGTTTTACGGCCGTTTGCCTGCGTCGAATAATTCAGAATTGACTTTAATGCTGACAAAGATTTTGGAAATAGACAGAACGCCGCCAGTTTCGTCAATGTATGACAGAGTATTAGTAACCGGCGATCATGAGGAAGGCCGGCCTTATTTAGAAACGCTTGACGCTGTCGCCTGTTATTTTGAACAGAACGCCGGCGGCAGAAATTATGATTGCGTAAGAGCAATAGTTAATACTTATAACGCAGAAGAGAATTCATATTGGGATAATTATTATTCTATTTTATGGCAAAACCCTGAAGAAGATTGCGAGGTAATTGGAGCGCGATTATACAACACTCTTGTAACTGAAGACGAGGCGCGGCGCAGGATATTTAAAGAAATCAATGACGGCGCGGCGCTTCTGCTTCATGACGACCACGGCTATGAACTCGGATTAGGTCATCCGTATTTTAATTATTCGGATGTTAAATCGTTAAACAATAAAAAAAATCTGCCGCTTATTATGTCGATAAATTGTTCGACCGGCGCGTATTATTATCCAAACAATTTTACTAAAGAATGGCTTACTCATCAAAACGGCGGCGCGTATTGCGTTATCGCCGCTTCGGATATAAGTTATTTACCGTCATGCGACTGGATGATACACGGTATGTTTATGGGTTTATTAAGCGATTATCGCGAGTGGCATAATAATTCTACAAATCCGGACTGGACTACGGATTTGCCAATTTCTTCAACTAATATTTCTGCAGAAGGCAAAGCGGTAAAACTCAGCCCGATGCTTAATTTTGGATTGATGTATATGCTCGAAAATGAAACTTATTACTCGCTTAATAAATTACATTTTCAAATTTTTCATATTTTCGGCGACCCTGAAGCGTATATAATGCTTCATAATCCTGAAAATTTGCAGGTTAAACATCCGGCGCAAATTAATCGCGGAAATCAAAAAATTATTATTAATGCCGAAGACGGCTGCCTTGTATCGCTTTACAGTCCTGAATTGAATATTCATCAATCAGTTTACAGTTCAAATGATTCTGCGGCATTTAATATATACGCCGGCTCAACCGGAAAAATATTTGTTACTGTTACCAAATATACTAAAAGGCCTTACGAAAGCGTTATTGAAATAAATGATACAATGCCTATTGGATGCTGGAAATTCGATGATACTGCGGGCGATACTATACTTGATTCAGTTTACGGTTTGAATAGCGGCAGAAATTTCGGCGGGCAAAAAATAAACGGGCTGCTGAATAAGTCATTGCATTTTAACGGCATTGACGATTATGCGGTTATTCCAGAAACTTCTGTTAATAGTTTGCAGAATTTTACTTTTTCCTGCTGGGGCAACTGTGAAACTTCAGCGTATAATAAGAACGCGAAAATTTTTGAAATTTCCAATAATCCGGCAGAGCCGAACGCTGCTAAATATTTTTATTTAACTTCTGATAATCAGAATAAATGGGGATTTGGCGCGTCAGTATCCGGCGTAAATAATGAAATGTTCACAGCCGGCTACAGCCAACTCAAACAAAACGAGTGGGCGCACATTGCGCTGACTATCGGAAATAATACTGTTAAATTATTTAGAAACGGCGTTGAAGAAGCGTCGTCCGCAATTTCTATTTATCCGAAAGATTTGCAGCCGGAAAAATTTTATCTCGCGAGAGGTTTTAAAAACAACGATTATTTCGGCGGCTGTCTTGATGAAATGACGATTTTTGACAGAGCGTTGAATTCTGACGAAATAAAAAATCTCGCTAAAAATATTGTAAATATTTATGCGATGACAGAAACGGTTAATGAAAATTCTGTAAGCTCAGCAAAATTTTTAATTAAGAGATACGGTTATTGCCAAAATGCAGTTACTGTAAATTATTCCGTTTCAGGAACTGCGCTGCCGGGAATTGATTTTAAAAATCTGTCCGGCAGTATAATAATCCCGGCCGGTTCCGATTCGGCTTATATTAACATCACTCTAATTGACAACCAAATAACCGGCATTAACAAAAATATTGTTCTGTCTTTGATTTCAAATGATAATTACATTTTGGGAAATAATACAATTTCATCTTTAACAATCTTAGACGATGATAAAATTAATCTTCCGATTTTTGAAAATTTTGAAGATACTTTTGGGTCTCGCTTGAATTTATCGAGTTCATCTCAGTCCGGAAAAATCAGCGTTATTGCTGACGGCTCTGCGCCCGAAGGCGCGGCGTATTTATTGCTCGAAAAAAAAGACGCGCTGTCAGAATGCCTTAATTCGCTCGAATTTGATATTAAACTGCCTAAAAACGAAAATTTGGAATTATCGTTCTGGTCAAAAAAATGCGGCGATGCGGACAATACAATGTATGACGGACCGTATGACCCTTACGGTCGTTTGAATTGGAATTACGATGTAATTCTTGTTAGCGTTGTAGGCGATTACTGGTATAAAATTCTGGATTTGACAGGCGCGAATATTTCAGGAAACTGGAAAAAAATTAATATTGATTTGAGCGCGGCAATCGCTGCTGCCGGATATTACAATCCTGAATCAGTTAAAATCAGATTTAATCAATTTGGCGCGCAAACTGATACCGGCGGTATCGCGTTTGACGATATAAAAATTTATCAGAAAAAAAATATCAAGATAACTTCGCCGGCAAATAATACTGATACAATGCAAAATATTATCCAATTAAACGGAACGACTTTATTTACTCAAGCCGGCGATTCAATGGAAATTTATGTTAATAATGTTTTGCAAAAAATAATTTTTATAAATCAGACGAACCAAAGTTTTTCTGAAACAGTTGCATTATACGGCGTTAAAAATATTGCGAAAACAGTATTACGGCGCGGCTTTTATTCTACCGAAGATTCGGTTGTGATTAATTATTGCGGCTTACCGGCTTTTACTATTTTATCGCCGTCAACCGGCTCAATATTAACGAAAAAAAATATTTCAATCTCGCTTGCATCTTCGACCGCATTAGAAGGCGACACTGTAAAATTATTTGTGAACGGCAGTCCGCAGAATGTATTTACTATTGCCGGCAGTTTGATTTTTCCGGCTGAAATTATTGACGGGTTAAACAATATAACAATATTTTTAGAAGATAGATTTAACCGCTCCGTTTCCGACAGCATAACGGTTTATAACAATTTTTATAATATTTCAGCGCCGGATACTGAAACCGGTTTGTTTTATTTGAATATTTCAGGAATAATCGGAACAGATAATGATTATATAATTTATTTAAATAATTGCGATTCGTTTTATTTGACTGTTTCAAATACAGACAATTTCGATACCTGGTCGTTTTCGGCAAATCCTGTCGATACCGGCTTGTATATAAAATTATCTTCAAACTCAATAAAAAATAAATATGACACTTCTCAAATTGTAAATTTCGAATACGGCGTTACCACTGATTTTAAAATTGAATTTATTGATAAAAACAAACAATTATTAAACGCTCCACATTTTTCGGATTCCACAATTTTAAGTATGAATTATAAAAACAGGAATATTACTTCCAATCCGGAATTACTGCGGTTTTATTGTTTGAATATTGCAGATTCCAAATATTATGAATTATCAAAAAATAATTTTCAATATTCAAACAATTATGAAAACAAAAAATTATCTGCAATTACAAATTCAATCGGCGCGTTTTATTTAGGAGCCGCTAAAGATACATTGATTGTCTTAAACGAACAATTGGAACAGCAGAATATCAATGCCGGCGATACTTTTGTTTTTCCGCTTTATATTCAAGGCGATACTTTTGCAGGCGGCGATACATTGACAAAAATTCAAATTAAAAATACCGGTACTTTGCAGACGCTTGCTATTGATAAAATCGATTTTTACAGGGATTTTGGAACAATCGGCAGATTTGATTCCGGCGTTGATTTGTATATTTCGACTTTAAATAAAATCGGAGAAAATAATTTTTATTCGGAAATTATTTGTCCGTTTTCTGAAAACGATACTGGAACGCATTTTTTATTTTTGACAAAAACAAATACTTACGCTTTTCAATTTGATACTGCGTCTTTTGAAATAACCGCCGGAAGCATTCATTCCGCCGAACAAAACGCAGGACCTGCGGCAAGTTTGAATATTTCTAAAACTTGCTCAATAATATCCGGTTTGACGAATGCGCTGCCGCTGATAAAAATTTTATCGCCGGTATCCGGCGAGACGCGCCCAACCAATATTATCAATGTTTCAGGAACCTGCGCAAATGCTATACAAAACGATACGATTGCAATTTATGTAAACGGTATTTTGCAAAGCGTTTTCCGCATAGACGGCTTTTCCGACGTCTGGAGCGGCACTGCGTTTATAACAAACAAAACCGATACGATTACCGCGGTTATTACAAATCGTAAAGGAACTGCCATTGATTTTATTACTGCAAGTTTTTCAAAAATTGTTTCGGTTTCGCTTACTTCAGGTTCAGGCAATTATCCGAAATATTATTCGCGAAATATTGTTGATACTGTCTGCGTTATATCGTTTTCGCTTCAATCTGCGGTTTGCGATACATTAACGCAATTTGGAATATCTAACGCCGAAAATATGCTGCCGTCAAAAATCAAAAGCGTTTTTCTGTGGCTCGACAGCGACGCAAATGATAATTATTCTGCGGCTGATTCTTATATCTGCGAATTAGTTTGGAATTCGTCAAAACAAAGCTGGCTGAATAATAACATAAATTTTCCGTTTAAACCAAATGATACAAAATTTATCGTTACAATGAATTTCAGCGGGAGTATTATGAATTTTGACGAAGCGTTTCTCGCTGAGATTAAACCATATTCAATAAAAACTTTTTATTGCGAGACAGGACCAATTGAAACGCTGAAAAATACTGGCTCTATGATTATTTCATTTTTGACAATGCAAAATATTCAGCTGCCATTGGGCGCAAACAATGGCTTTACTTATTCCTGTATTAAAAATATTGACTTTGACAGGGACGGCGATTTGGATTTATTAGTTACCGGTTACGAAATAAATACCGGAAACAAATTCTTGCTGTTAAGAAATGATAATGGAATATTTGTCAATGACGAACAGCCGGCATTAAATAATAATCCAATACAATCCGGTTGCATCGATGTTGCCGACTATGATAACGACGGCTGGGTAGATATTGCCGTCTGCGGAAAATGCAATAATTCCGATAAGTTGATTTTGTTTCGAAATAATTGCGGCAAATTTGAAAAGGATATTGAGCCGCTCGGCGAGAATTTCAGATTATTTTCTGGAACAGTCAGATGGGGCGATTATGATAACGACGGTTATCCTGATTTAGCGGTGTGCGGCAGAGATAGCAATAATTATAATTATTACTTGTTTATATTAAAAAACGAGCGGGGCAGATTAAGAAAAATCAGCAATTTAATTGATGAAAATAACGGTTTTAACTCTGGCGATATTCAATGGATTGATTATGACAATGACGGGGATTTGGATTTGACAATATGCGGCGTTAACTGGCCTTATAAATTTATTTTTTTTAAAAATACCGGCAGCGGATTTATAAAAGATTGCGAGCCGTTCGGCGTAAACACTGGTTTAGGTTGGTCTAAAATTCAATGGGCTGATTACAATAACGACGGATTGCAGGATTTTGCAGTAAGCGGATTTGACGCCTCAACTTACTATTACCGGCTTATACTCTTTAAAAATACCGGCAGCGGATTTATTAAAGATTGCGAGCCGCTTGGCGCAAATAACGGATTGCAAAGCGGTAATTTGCAGTGGGCTGATTTTGATAATAACGGTTTGCCGGATTTGGCTGTATCCGGCAGCAAAATAGATATTAATTATTTGTTTATTTTACTGAATAATAACGGCAAATTTGAAAAGCGTATTGACCTGTTCGGCTATAATCAAGGATTAAGCGAAAGAGCAAGCGAAGTCGGCGATTATGATAACGACGGCGATATTGATTTAGTTATAACAGGCCGCAGCGATGATAACAATTATAAATTTATTATTTTTGAAAATCAAATATTAAATAGAAATCAAAGACCCGCTGCGCCGATTGTAAATACAATCTCTCAAAACAATTATTTGTTTGGAGATACTGTTTATTTCAGTTGGTCTGCAAATAATTTAGACGCTGAAACGCCGGACACTTCGCTTTC
>ERZ795059.2947-NODE-2947-length-16973-cov-16.712732_pt1 | contig 16973 bp, 16 predicted proteins | sample MGYA00375143_ERZ795059 | MGnify/ENA primary metagenome ERZ795059 (study PRJEB30188, sample SAMN05720168) | activated sludge metagenome | isolation source: Anaerobic digester | place: USA | collected 2015-01-07 ... | reverse complement strand
AGACCCTGCCCTGAAAGGTTATCACGCTGGACATGCAGGGCCGGTTGATGTCCCAGCCGTCGCCGTCGCCCGAATGAATTACGGAGAAATATTCGCGGTTGATAGAGTGAAGCCCCATCATGTACGGAGCCTCGTAGCGCTCCCCCGGAGCCAGATTCAGATCAACTCTTTCCGATTCGCCGTTGTAGATGAATTCATAGTTGTTGAAACCGGCGCGGTGGACGATGACGCCGTCCCTGAGCGTCACATCCTCTTTGTCTACTATGCGCGTGTCGATGAGGTCTTCGGTGGGCCTGATGTCGTCGAACGCGAACCAGTTTTTGAGGCGCATCATGTCTACGGCTTCCGATTCGGACACTCCGGCGGCCATGATTTCCTCTACGCTGACAAGCCCGTAATTGCCCCTGAAAATGTATTCGCTCTGAGCGCGCGCCTGATCCGCTATCCCTATCAGCATTGGTTTTCTTCCCGTGTTGTTCGGGTGATTGGGCAAAAGCATCCCCTGCCTGTAAAACATCTGAAGCACGGGGAACTCGGCCAGATTCGCAAAACTGCCGTTCTGCGCCGAAACATCGGATAAGAGGATTGCGTTGGGGCCGGTCTCGTACCAGACGCCGTTTTTTTCGCGGCTCGATATCAGGCCGCGCTTCATCATGTGCTTCACGCTGTCCGCCGGACACCCGCAAAGTATCCGCATATCGACTTCCGGAATTTCAATCCAGTATATCCCGGTCGCCACTTTAATCTTTTCCATTCGGAACTGCCTCCCGGCCCGGAAACATCCCGGTTCGCCAGCGCCGCGTCGAGCGTATCACTGTCTCCGCAGCTTAATCATGTTATCACAAAAATCACGCTCTAAAAAGCTGCTATATGTTTCGTTCTTTATTTATCCGTCATACCCCTCAATGCCGCGCAAATCCTACTTACTCTTCGCGCATTCTATTCGACGACTGGATCGTGCAACTCGAACGTGCCCACCTTCTTGATGGTCTTCAGAGATTTTGCCACCTTATCGTTAGCCCGGACGATATACATAGTCTGATCCTGCATTTTGCACGCTTGGGACACATATAACATCGAGCCTAGGCCGGATGAATCGATGAACCTCAACTCGTCCATGTCGAGAACGACGTTTTTCCCTTTTCCCTTCACCCTTTCAGGCGTCTTTAGCATGAACTCCTGAGCGTCGACAAACATCAGTTCGCCTTTTAATTTCAACATGATTCCATTCTTTATGTTTTTAGCTTCCACAACCAGATCCCTCATCGTCGCCCCCTGCAAATAATAAGGATAATAATAATCAGTATTAAGAATTTTAGCTTAAAACATAAAAAAAGAGCGACAGCGGGAAAAATAACGCGGCGGAATAACGCAAGAAAGCGTTTCATTATTGCAACATTGCATGTTAAGTATTGCTATTTTGAAATAACAGGCTTGTCGGTCTGTCCTTCATAGTTACAGTAATTAATTAATATTTCAATTTGTTAAAAGCTTTTTTGCGTTTGATTGAATTTTTTCTAACTTGGCGCTCTTATTGATTTTATCCTTCGCATGAGTCGATATAAAGTGGCCATTTCTGAATCGGGCGAGCGCGTGTCGCACAGGTTCGATTACGCTCACACAATATACATAATCGAATTGGAAGACGGAAAAGAGGTGCGTCGTCAATCCGTATCGACAGAGAACATGAACGGAATACAAATGATGAGACAAGTCATTAATTCCGGGGCCGAGGCGATTATCTGCGGAGCCATGCCATGTTTCTATCACAGGATGGCGGATTCGGTGGGTATTAAGGTGATTTTTTACACAGGCGATATTGAAAGCGCGACAGTGGCTGCGGGGAACTCGGATCAGCCGGCGCAAAGCGCGCAGCCGCGACGCGGACACGGCAGGCGTTGCGGAATGAACAATGCGGCCCGCAACAGAAACGGATGCCGCGCTCGGATAATTGAACGCGAGGATTCTGTTGATTCGAAAAACGACGGGAGGGTTGAGGATGCCTGATAAAGATGGCACAGGGCCGAAAGGCGGAGGGAAGCGCGGCAATCGCGGCGGAAGGCGCTCCGGAATAACTCCCGCGACTAGCAATAAGAAAAGCTGGATGCCGGGAAGTCCGGCATGCGATATCTCTTCGACAACTCCGCTCAAGCCGACAGGCGACGTCGCGCCCGGGCGGGCGTGCGGGAAAAAGCGATGCGGCCAAAGAATAGATGAATTTTCCAACCCTGAGTGGTGGAAATAGCATTAACCGACAGAAAGGAGGTGAAAAACATGCCGGGATATGATCGAACAGGCCCTATGGGTTCAGGCCCGATGACAGGAAAGGCGCTCGGAAGATGCGCGGGCAAAGCCGCGGAGGGATCTTTTGCAGGAACGGGACGCGGCGGATTTCCGAGAGGATGCGGAAGAGGCCGCGCGTTCGGCGGCGGACGCGGACAAGGCGGAAGCCGGTTCGCTCAACCCGCAAGCTCAGCGGGCGAAGCTTCATTTCTGAAGCGCGAGGCAGAAGCTCTGGAACGCGTCTTGCGGATTTGAACAGCAGGATCGCTGAACTGGAACAGGAGCGATAGAGCAGACTCAGCAATGCGGCGCGGCGGCGCGACGGCTTCCGCGACGGGCAACAATAACGCGCCGGGATCGCCTCTCGCGCTCCCGGCTCACGTTATCGCGATGTATAAGGGGGAATAAAATGAAAATCGCAATAACATCAAAAGGAAACACGGTGGACTCTCCTGTAGATCCGAGATTCGGCAGAGCCGCCGGCTTCATGGTTTGCGACATCGACACGGGCGAATGCGCATACAAGGACAACGCGCAGAACCTCAGCGCGTCTCAGGGCGCGGGAATACAGAGCGCGAAGAATGTCGCCGACAGCGGGGTGTCGGCAATTGTCACGGGACACTGCGGGCCTAAGGCATTTTCCGCGCTGAAAGCCGCCGGCATTAAGATTTACACAGGAGCTGAAGGAACCGTCGCCGAAAACATCGAGAAATTCAAAGCCGGGTCTGTTAAAGAAATAGACAACGCTGATGTCGAGGGACATTGGTCGTGAAAGAAGAAATAAGACAAACGACAACCATCGCCGTGGCGAGCGGCAAGGGCGGAACCGGCAAAACCACCGTAGCCGTAAATCTCGCGTTGACATTCAGCCGCGCAGGGAAAAAGACGCTCCTGCTTGACTGCGATGTCGAAGCACCGAACGCTCACATATTTCTCGGGACCGAGGGCATGGAGTCATCGCGGGTGACGGTTCGCGTCCCGGTCGTGGACGAGTCAAAGTGCGACGGCTGCGGAGCGTGCGGTAAAGCGTGCAGGTTCAGCGCTATTGTCTCTCTAGGAGGCAAGGCGCTTACTTTCCCATCGCTCTGCCACGCCTGCGGCGGATGCGTCATCGCTTGCCCAAACAAAGCGATATCCGAAGGAGAGCGCGAGATAGGCGCGGCGTTCCGAGGAATGTTTCACGGAGTAGATTTCGCTTACGGCAAACTGAGAATCGGAGAAGCGATGTCCCCGCCACTCATCCGCGTGGTGAAAAAATTCAAGTCCGACGCCGAACTGGCTATAGTGGATTCTCCTCCGGGGACGTCATGTCCGGTCGTGCAATCTGTCCGAGGCAGCGATTACGTGGCTCTGGTAACGGAGCCTACGCCCTTCGGCCTGCACGATCTTAAACTGGCGGTGGAAATGATACGCGAGATTGGGATTCCGTTCGGATGCATAGTCAACCGCGCGGAGGCCGGGGACAGGCTCGCTCATGATTTCTGTCTCGAAAACGACATCCCCGTCATAGGAGCCATTCCTGACGACAGGCGCGCGGCGGAAGCTTATTCAAGAGGCATTCCACTTATCGACGCGCTCCCTGATTTCAAACTATTATTCGAGGAGCTTGGCGGCAAATTGATCGAAACCGCCGAGGCTTGCGCGAGGAAGGAAGTCCGGCGATGAAAGAATTGACAATTGTCAGCGGCAAAGGCGGGGCCGGCAAGACGAGCGTGGCCGCTTCATTTGCGGCTTTGGCGCGCGACAAGGCTATCGCCGACTGCGACGTTGACGCGGCGGACCTCCACCTTGTCATGGAGCCTGCGATAAAACATAGAGAACCTTTTTCAGGAGGCTCCAAGGCGGAGATCAATTTGGAGAAATGTTCCTCCTGCGGACTCTGCCGGACCCTTTGCAGGTTCGACGCCATAGACGAGGATTACAAAATAGACGATTTTGCGTGCGAAGGGTGCGGAGTGTGCACGGACAACTGCCCGGAGAAGGCGGCGCTGCTTATCCCCCGGCATGCGGGCGAGTTGTTCGTGTCGAACACGCGGAACGGCCCGATGGTTCACGCCCGCCTTATTCCGGGAGAGGAAAACTCAGGGAAGCTTGTTTCGCTCGTCCGCTCCAGAGCGAGAGAGATCGCGGAAAACGAGAAACTTGGGCTTGTTCTCATTGACGGTTCTCCGGGGATAGGGTGTCCGGTGATAGCTTCCGTGACGGGCGTTTCATTATTGCTGATTGTCACAGAACCCACTTTGTCAGGCCTGCATGACCTTGACAGAATCGCGTCTCTCGCCGCGCATTTCGGCATCCCGTCCGCGGTTTGCGTGAACAAATTCGACATCAACATTGAAATGACGAACTCTATAGAAGAATACTGCGCGGGGAAGAAACTGCCGGTTGTCGGAAGAATACCGTACGATACGCTTGTCACGAAAGCGCAGATTGCGGGAGTAAGCGTGGTAGAATATTCCGGCGGGGCCGCGGCGCTCGAAGTCTCGCGGGTCTGGAAAAAAACAAACTACATGCTTGAAACATGTTGAGCAAAAGGGGATTGGAAAATGGCAAATGGTAGAGTGACCGCCGTATGTTCCGGCGCCGAGCGAGGCAAAGGTAAAACGCGCGTCCGCGAAGCTATGTTGATCGCCGGAGCCGGACTAGAAGGAGACGGTCACGCTCGAGGCGGCGCAAGACAGTTGAGCATTCTGTCCGGCGAGACCGCGAAACGCCTAAATGAAGAACATGGGCTGGGAGCGCAGCCGGGCGACTTCGCTGAAAACATTCTCACGGAAGGATTGGACTTCGCGCGGCTAAATGTCGGAGACAAGCTGAAGATAGGAAACGCGGTGGCGCGAATAACGGAGATCGGGAAACCGGAGCACGGACCGAATGATTTTAACTTTAAAGGATTCGCCCCTCTTGCAAAAACCGGGTTGTTCGCCGAGATTATTGTCGGCGGCCGCGTGAAGGAAGGCGACGCAATATCGAGAATCGAAAGCGAATAAGCTTAAGGACTAATAAACGGAGCGACAATATGCCCATATACGAATATGAACGCGGGCGATGCGGAAACAGATATGAGCATCAGCATGCCGCGAGCGCGACGAGGGACGAAGCGCCGCCCTGCCCTTCCTGCGGCTCAAAAACTGCGCGGCGCGTTTTGTCTTCGTTCTCTGTCGGAAAACAATCATCTCCCGGCTCCGGCGCGACATGTTGCGGCGCGGCAAACCCGTCCGCAGCCGGATGCGGCGGCGGCTCATGCTGCGGGAAAGGACGGTGAGCCGGACATGGCGACTGCGCGCGTTAAAGCGGATAAAACTCCCGAAGCGTTTTTCGTGTGGATGAGAGACAGGTTTCCGGAGGCGGGCGGTTTCATCGACGTTTCAACTCCGCCTGAAGATTCCAACATCGGGCCTCTGGACAACGCCGACGCGAACGGAACCATTCATGGGATATGCGGCGACACGATGCAGATATGGCTGAAGATTGAAAACGGGGTCGTGACGGACGCCAGATACGCTACTAACGGTTGTTTCTCGTCGAGAGCCTGCGGGGCGGCGGCGACATATCTTGCCAAAGGCGAAAGAATCATAGACGCTCTCGGCATATCCCCGCGCGACGTGATGAATCTGCTGGAACTGATTCCCGGCGTGGACATTCATTGTTCGATACTTGCGATATCGACCCTTTACAGGGCGATTGCGGAATACATCCTGAAAGGCAATATCAGCGTTTAAGCAAAATAATGACGAGCGCGGCAAGCGCGCAATCTCAACAGGAGGAAACACAAGATGGGTTCGGACGGCAAATGCGGACACGGCGGCGGATGTTCGGGAGGAAACGAGCATCAAGGCGGCGGTCGCGATGAAATGAATGAATTTCTGGACAACCAACTGCTCTCCAAGCGAATGTCGATGATTAAGAACAAAGTCATAGTCATGAGCGGAAAAGGCGGCGTTGGAAAAAGCACGGTGGCGGCGAACATAGCGGTGGGTCTGGCCATGCGCGGGCTGCGCGTTGGATTGCTGGATGTCGATATTCACGGGCCGAGCGTGCCGAGGCTTCTGGGACTGGCGGACGCGCGCCCCGACCATGACGAGTTCGGGCTAAAACCTGTCGAATACAAAGTCGGCGACGCCGTCCTCCGAGTGATGTCCATCGGTTTTCTCACATCGAACAGGGATGAAGCGATAATATGGCGCGGCCCTATGAAAATGACCGCGATAAAACAGTTCCTGAAAGATGTCGCATGGGGCGAACTTGATTTCCTTGTCATCGACTCTCCTCCGGGAACTGGAGACGAGCCGCTTTCGGTGTGCCAGTTGATTCCCGGCTTGACGGGGGCGGTAATAGTCACCACGCCCCAGAAACTGGCCATAGACGATGTGCGCAAATCCATCGCTTTCTGCAACAGGCTGAACCTGAGGGTTCTGGGAGTCGTCGAAAACATGAGCGGCTTCGTTTGCCCGAAGTGCGGCGAAACGATAGACGTGTTCAAGAGCGGAGGCGGACAGGAAATGGCCGCCGATATGGGAGTTCCATTCCTCGGCAAAGTGCCGTTGGACCCGGCGGTGGTCGCGGCTGGAGACAACGGGTCTCCGGTGGCGGCGTCGATAGCGGACGGGCCGACAGCCGCCGCATTCAGCCTTATGATTGAGCCGCTGTTGACGTTAGTCAGTAACAACGAAGAGCAAATTCAACAGAAAGAAGGGGCCGCGATGAGAATAGCGATACCGACCGCGCAGGGAAGCCTTTGCATGCACTTCGGCCATTGCGAAGTGTTCACGATATTCGATGTCGAGGAAAACAAAGTTGTGAAAACTCAGGCGCTGACGCCTCCGGAGCATGAGCCGGGAGTTATTCCCAGATGGCTGGGCGAGCAGAAAGCGACTCACATCATCGCAGGAGGGATGGGTTCGCGCGCGCAGGATTTGTTTAAACAGTACGGCATAGAAGTTGTGGTTGGCGCTCCGGCGCTGGCTCCTCAGAATGTCGTCGAGCAATACCTGTCTGGCTCGCTGCAATGCGGCGGCAACGTCTGCGACCATTGAGAAAATGGAAAACTCTCTGTTTGCTTGTCGATATGGTGTTAGGGTTAACTCTGGAACGGTTCTTGCCTTAGAACTGCAATGCGGATGCGTTACATCAGACTGACAGTTCGGTAATTTCAGCAAAGTTCTCACAAGCCGCCTTGAAGGAACATTTCAAGGCGGCTTTTTGAGTCTTAATCAAAACAAAACCGCCACCCTTTCCGCTGCGCGAAAAACTATCGATAATCAACCCGATTTCACCGTTAGATATGGTGAAACGGAAGCTATTTTCATAACGGGAAGCAAATTATGATATGCCGTGTTTTTTCATTTTTCTCCAGAGGGTGGCGTAGCTGACGCCAAGATCTCTGGCGGTTTCGGCTCTGTTGCCGGAGTTGCGCTCAAGAGCCATTTTGATGGTCTCGGCCTCTGCGGTCATTAGAGGGGCGTCCGCGGAGGGTTGCGGCGCGGCAACGCGCATTTGAGCGTGTTCGGCGGGAAGGTGCTCGATTTCTATCATGTTTCCATGGCACAACACGAAAGCGTGCTCGATTATGTTCTCCAACTCGCGCACGTTGCCGGGGAATGAATGTTTCATCAAAACGCTAATTACTTCTGGAGAAACGTCGCGGATGTTTTTTTCTCTTTTGAGATTAAAATGCTTGATGAAATGTTCGACAAGCAACGGTATATCTTCGCGCCTTTCACTCAATGGGGGCAACTCGATCCTGACCACGTTCAGCCGGTAGTATAGGTCTCTTCTGAAAGAGCCGTTCTCGACAAGTTCGGCGAGCGGGCGGTTTGACGCGGCTATTATTCTGACGTCGGCTTTTGTTGTGGACACGGAACCTAGAGGCTCGTACTCTTTCTCCTGAATGACGCGCAGGAGTTTGACTTGAGCGGCGGGGGAAATATCGCCTATTTCGTCGAGGAAAATCGCGCCGCCCTCCGCGACCGCGAATCTGCCCGGCTTGTCGCGGACGGCGTCGGTGAATGCGCCCTTCACATATCCGAAAAGTTCGGACTCGAAAAGGTTGTCGGGCAGGACTCCGCAGTTGACAACGACATACGGTTTGTCTTTCCGGGGGCTTAGATTATGGATGGCGCGAGCGAAGATTTCTTTGCCGGAACCGCTCGGCCCTTCTATCAGGACGGTGGCGTCGCTGTCCGCTATGTCCGGTAGGATGTTGAATATTTTATGTATATTTCTGTTCTTGCTTACGATGTCCTCGAAAGTGTATTTGCCGCCGATTTCCTTTTTGAGGGCTTCGATGGCGGAAAGGTCGCGGAAGGTTTCGACGCCGCCGATTTGTTGTCCGTCGTCGCCGACGAGCGCGGAAGCGCTGACGCTTATCGGAATTGAGGAGCCATCCTTGGAGATGATATTCAGGGGGCGGTCCACGACGTCGCGCTTCTCTCTGACGGCTTCGTCGATGGCGCACGCTTGCCGGCAGATGCTCGCCCTGAATATCTCGTTACAGAATTTACCGATAGCCTCTTCTTTTGCGTATCCAGTGATTTTCTCTGCGGCCCGGTTGAAAGTGGTTATTCTTCTGTCGGCGTCGATGGTAAAAACGCCGTCTGCGATGCTGTCGAGGATTGTTCCGACGAATCCGCCGCATTCGTTTTCGCCTACGGAGAATTTCAATGCGATGTTCCTTCCATATCCGTTTTGTAATGCCACGCTGTCCGCGCTGTCGTTTGAACGAGCCGCGCTTGCTTCTTAAATTATATAATCTCGCCGTCGAAGGTTTCCATATATACGAAAACAATGCCGCGACGGTTAAGATAACAGAAGACGCATTGGGCAAATAAAAAACGCAACCGGCATGTTAAACCGGCTGCGTTGATACATCTGAATCATGTGCGAGACGCGAAGCGACCCTGAAAAAGAACCTGGGGGCGACGCGTCGAACTTCCGGATCGGTTTATTACCAGCGTTTGCCGCCGCCGCCGTAACCGCCGCCGCCGTAGTCGCCATCGCCGCCGCGACCGCCGCCACCGCCACGGCTTCCGCCGCCGCCATAGCCGCCGCGTCCGCCGCCGCCGCCGCGATTTCCGCCGCCGCCGTAGCCGCCGCGTCCGCCGCCGCCTCTATCTTCTTTCGGTCGGGCGATATTAACTGTCAGCGCTCTGCCGTTGACTTCTTTCCCGTTCAACGCGCTGATCGCCGCGTTAGCTTCTTCGTCAGTGTTCATCTCGACGAATCCGAAACCCTTGCTTCTTCCGGTTTCCCTGTCGGTGATCACAGTCGCGCTCAACACGGTCCCGTGCTGCGAGAACAACTTCTCTAGTTCATCGCTCTTCATTCCGTAATCCAGACTTCCTACAAACAGTTTCGTGCTCAAAACACACTCTCCTTTATTATCCTCCCCGCCGAGGCGGCGCGCATAAACGCGCCCTTCCAGTTCCGTTCAGGCATCCGGACTCGACAGTGTTGAGGTGAATTTACAATTTTTCGACAAGCAGTTCCCATTCGCGACGGCGCGATTCATAAACTTGCGCCGGATATGATTATACGCTTTTTTTAGAATAAACTCCATCATTAAAAAATAATTCTTTTTGGCTAATCACGGCATTTTAACTCACTTTTTCACAGCAATTCCTTTGGCGGCAAGATGCTCTTTCATCTGGGCGACGCTGAATGTTCCGAAATGAGCTATGGAAGCGACAAGAACGTGGCGCGCAAGCCCCTCGATGATTGCTTGAGAAAGGTGTTCGAGCTTGCCCGCGCCGCCTGATGCCGTCACCGGTATGCCTACCGCCCCGGCGATAGCCTTGGTCATCGGAATATCATAACCATTAAGGGTTCCGTCAGCGTCCATGCTAGTCGGCAGCAAGGCCCCCGCGCCGAAATCCTCCATTTTCTTGGCCCATTCGACGGCGTCGATGCCGGTCGGCTTTGTTCCCGCGTTCACTACGACTTCGAATCCGGAAGAAACCGTTTTCGAGCTTTTAGTGTCGATGGCGACGACGATTTTTTCGCCGCCGAAAGCTGACGCCGCTTCGCGTATCAGTTCGGGGTTCTTGACGGCGGCCGTATTTATGCCCACCTTTGCGACGCCGATTTCGAGAAGAGCCTCGATGTCCGACGTCGAGCGAATGCCTCCGCCGACGGTCAGCGGGATTGAGCATCGTTCTAGAGTCCTTTTCACCGCGTCGCGTATGGTGTCTCTGTTTTCGACGGTGGCGGTGATGTCGAGAAAGACGAGTTCATCCGCTCCGGCAGCGCTGTAAGCGGCCGCGCTTTCCGCGGGGTCGCCGACATCCTTCAACTCGACGAAGTTTACTCCCTTCACCAGTTTGCCATTCTTTACATCCAGACACGGGATTACATGCGTGTAGTTCATAAACACCTCCTGATAGTAGAGTCATAGCGGCTAAGGGGATATTATCTCATAAAACAATAATTTCGTCGCCTCCCTGCGGCTTATCATGTAAAATTGATTTCGAAATATATCGATAAGGATTGCATGGTGAACGCATGGCTCGTGCCGGAACGGATAACGACATACCCGCCTCGGAAGGAACGGATTTTTCGCGCAACGACGGGATGTCGGAGGAGCGCTTTGCGCGCGGTTTCATGAGGATTCTGATTCCGGCGTTTTTAGCGGTCGCCGTTTTGTATTCGCTGATGATGCCCGCATGGTTGAGTTCGGACGAGCCTTTTCACTACAAATATATAAAAGTCATACAGACCGAGTTGAGGATACCATCGCACGAGGAGACATATCAGGCGGCGCATCCTCCTTTGTATTATGCCGCCGCCGCTGTTTGGGGACTTCCGTTCAGGAGCGCGCGCTCGGACGCGCAAAATCACTGGCTGAGGCTGATGTCTGTTGTTTTCGGAACGCTGACAGTCTTCATAATCTTCAGGATAGGCCGGGACGCTCTAGGTTCCCCGGCTCTCGGCGCGGGCATGGCCGCGTTCGCGGCGGCAAATCCCGCTTTCGTCGCGATGAACTCCGTCGTCAACAACGACACCGCCGCAATTCTGGCGTGTTCGGCGACGATTTACTTTATTCTCACGATAAATCGAAACGGCGGAAGCATTTGGCGCGCGGCGGCTTGCGGAGCGGCCTCCGGCTTGTGCTGCCTTGTCAAAATCAACGCCAATCTTATTCCGGTCTTTTTTCTCTTTTTCTATGCGCTTCATCCCGCAAACCGCTCACGGAAGGTTTCAGCTATCTGTCTGGAAACCGCTGTTTATCTTCTTGTATTCGCGGCTTTGGCTTCAAGCTGGTTCGTAGCAGGATATCTCGACCTCGGCGACAGGGTGTTTTTCAATCCCGTCAACGAAACCATCCCGAACTATCTTCATATTCCCGGCAACTTGTTGTGGTTTGTCAAATCGCACGCGCTCAACTTCTGGATTCCTCAGGACTATCTGAGGGGATACCCGCAAAATCTGCCGTTCATGATGAAGCTTCTCTACTTTTCTCTTTCGGCGTTATTCGCGGCGCTAGCGGCTGTCGGTTTGGCGCGCGCGGCGCGGGGCAAACGCGAGCTTGAAAGACATGCTATGCTTTCGTTTTACGCGTGCGCCGCCGTGTATATTGCGCAGATGGCGGTTTACAACGCGCAGATGCCTGTGGCGCAGGCGAGGTACGCATATATAATCATCGCGCCGATTGCCGCAGTGGCCGCCGCGCCTGTTAAAAGCATTTTAGGCGACAGGTTCGGCGCTTTCGTGGTCGGCGGCGCCGCTGTGGGGTTCGCGCTGCATCTTGTGTGGTCGCTTGTTTTTTTGCGCTCAATCGGGCAGATGCCGTTTTCGGTTTGACGCTCCGCGTTCTTCTCGCCTTTTTGTTTATGGTTTATAATCCCAATCAATGATAGAAAATAATGTTTCACACGATCGACCGCAGATAAGCGTTGTATTTCCCGCGTACAACGAGGAAAAACGCATTCCGGAATCCCTTGATAAGACGACGCGGCATCTGTCCGACGCGGGCCGCGCGTTCGAGATAATCGTGGTGGACGACGGAAGCGGGGACGCCACTTCAGACGTTTCGCGCGCGCAACTTGAAATATCCGGCGCGGATTTCAGCATAATCCGCCTTGAGGAAAACAGAGGAAAGGGATATGCGGTGAAGACGGGAATGCTGTCCGCGCGAGGCGAATACGTGTTTTTCTCCGACGCCGACCTGTCCACGCCCATCGAGGAAATCGAACGATTGCTTCCGCTGCTTGAAGGCGAATGTGATGTTGCGATCGGCTCAAGGGCGCTGCGCGATTCCAAGCTTGACAAAAGGCAACCTATATACCGCGAAACTTCGGGCAAGTTGTTCAACCTCGCGATGCAGGCCGCGCTGTTGCCCGGGATAAAAGATTCGCAGTGCGGTTTCAAGGGGTTCCGCGCGGAAGCCGCGCGAAGAATAGCCGAGCTTCAAAAATTCGACCGGTTCTCGTTCGATGTGGAAATACTCTGGATCGCCAGAAAACTCGGTTTAAGAATCAAAGAGGTTCCCGTGCGGTGGTCGAACAATCCTGACACGAGAGTAAGCTATTTGAAGGACGGCCTCGTAATGGTCGCCGACTTATTCAAAATACGTCTGGCGCACAGGAAGACGAACTTCCAACCCTAGCCTAAACAAGAGCCAAGCCGGAAATAACCCGCGCCTTTTACAGGAGCGGATGCTCGGACATCGCTTTAATCCTCTGCCATCTTCGCTCTACTTCCGCCTCGAAGGATTTCAATTCATTTTCGAACGCTGGTTTGGCGAGATGTTTCGTCTTGCCCATCATCTTGAGCCAGTCCAACGCGGGAATGCGCTTGTTTTTCTCTTCGGGGTCGTAAGTGAGAGTGGTGACACCGTTTTCTATTTCGTAAAGCGGGAAGAAGCAGCAGTCGACGCCGGCCTGAATAATCTCGCGGCATTTGTTTTCGGGTATGCGCCAGTTGAGCGGGCAGGCTGAGAAGATTTTTCCGTAAACGAAGCCGTGTTCTCGGGCCATGTACTGAGCCTTGGCGGCTTTGCGGGTCAGGTCAAGATGGTTGCACTCCGCGCCTGTGAAGACATAAGGGATGTGGCAAGCGTTCATAATCTGCACGGTGTCTTTGTGGTGAGTCTTCTTGCCGTGCTGAGCCGGGCCGACGTGGCTGGTGGTGGTCTCGTGTCCCAGAGGGGTGGAAAAAGACAACTGGTGTCCGGTATTCATGTAGCCGCCGTTGTCGTATTCAAGGCAAATCATATTGTTGTTGCGCAGCGCGGAGCCGATGGTCGGCCCCATGCCGATGTCGTTGCCGCCGTCGCCTGTGACCATAATAAAAGTGATGTCAAGGTCGGAAGGCAGTTCGCCCCGCCGTTTTTTCTCGTGGTACATCTCGACGATTCCAGCGACTGTGGGGGCGCCGTTCTGGAAAAGGTTGTGGACGTAAGTCTGCCTGTGGGCGCTGTTGGGATATCCGGTTCCGATAATCATGCCGCAGCCGGTATGGAACAGAGTGACGACCGGGCCTTCGATGCCTCTCATAAAGAGGTTGAGGGAGGGGATGATGCCGCAGCCGGGGCAGGCTCCGTGTCCGGGGGCCAGCCGTTTCGGCATGCGGGTCAGTTCTCTTGAGTTGACCCCTTTAACCTGAAGCTTCCCGGTTTCGGGGTCGGGAGAGACGCTGATGATGCCGGGGGTGAGAGCCGCAATGTCCAGAGGGGGAGCGACGAGTTCGGGTTTGAAGCCGGTCTCGCCCTCAAAAGCGCCGACATATTCATAGGGCTTGGCAACTTTTCCGGTCTGCGCCGCTTCCAGAGCTTCGTTCAGCAGTTTCACGGCGTCGCTGATGTAGAACTCCAGACCGCCGAGGCCGTAAATACGCGAGAAGATGAGAGATTTGTTTTCGGGGTCGTCCTTGAGAGCGGCCTTTATTTCAATTGTCATCATGCCGCCCCATCCGCCGAATGTGTCCTGCCTGTCGGCGACGCATATCGCTTTGCAGTTTTTGAAGACAGCCTGAATCTCTCTAATCGGGAACGGGCGTATAACGTTGGCTGTGACAAGCCCGACTTTTTTGCCTTCGGAGCGAAGGCCGTCTATGGCCGCGCGGGCGGTGCTGCTGGAACTGTTCAACATGAACAGAGCGGCTTCCGCGTCTTCCATCCTGTAGGTGGTGACAAGCTCATATTTGCGTCCGCTTATCGCCGCGTATTCCTCGAATATTTTGGGTATCACATCGTACGCGCGAATCATCGCGTCGCTCTGCTGTTTTCTGTTGTTGATCAAATCGTCGTTCATGTACGGGCCGACGGTTATCGGGTTAGTCGGATCGAGCAGGTCGTAGTCGGGTTTGAACGGGCCGATGAATTCGCGCACGGCCTCGTCGTTCTTAAACACGCGCACTCTGCGCTTCTGGTGGCTGGTGAAAAAGCCATCCTGCGAAACGATGACGGGGAGACGCACATCGGGATGCTCGCCGACGCGGACTGCGCAGATGTTCATATCGTAAACGGCCTGCGGGTCCGGAGCCATGAGAATAACCCATCCGATGTTGAGACAGGATGCGAGGTCAGAATGGTCTCCGCGGATGTTAAGCGGGCCGCTGACGGCGCGGTTCACAAGGTTCAGCACCATAGGCAGGCGGGTTCCGCTCTGAACGGGGAGTTGCTCAAGGGCAAAAAGAAGGCCTTGCGCGGAAGTGGCGTTGAACACGCGGCCTCCGGCTGCGGCGGCTCCGAAACATATCCCGGCGGCCCCGTGCTCTCCGTCGCCCGGAACCATGTTTATGGTGTTGTAGCCGTTCGCTTTCAGGCGGTCCATCTCTTCGGGTATCTGAGTCGAAGGCGTGATGGGATAGTAGCCCATCACGTGGTAGTTTATCTGCGACGCGGCCGCGGCGGCCATCTCGTTGCCGCTGTCCACCACGCTTATCTGTTCGTACTTTTCGGAAGCTTCGTTTTTCATCGCTCCGGAAGCCATTGTTGTTATTCCTCCCAAATTATGTTCGCGCGCTCGGCGCGCTTAGGCGTTTCGCTCGGCGGCTCAAATCACTCCGCCGCCTCTCTGGCTGACGTGAGAGCCTGCTTCGGACACACTTCTACGCATCGCAGGCACCCTTTGCAGTGCATGTAATCGATATGATCGAAGAACTGCCTTTCTTTTCCCTTGTCGTCGGTTTTGCGGGAGAAGATGATGCACTGATCCGGGCAAGCTGTGTCGCACTCGGCGCAGTTGATGCACTTCGATTCGTCCCAAACGGGTTTGAACCCTGTGCGGGAAGCGGTCAAATCGTTCAACACTGTGTTGCCGGGGTTGACGATGACGCCGCCGATGGGCGCGTTCTTCCATCCCAGTTTCGGCTGGAACTGCTTGAACTCTGAAATCGGATATTTATCGTCCGCCGGGACTTCATAGAGCGCCGCTTCGTCGTAGCCCCGCTTGAATCCTTTTATGTTAGGCTCGACAAGCGCCGGATACTTCTTTTCAAACATGCGTCTTATGCCCGCTTCGAGCGCGTCCTTGTCAAGAAATTCCACCGCTCTGGATATCGCGCCGATAATTACGGTGTTTATCCTGACTTTCTCTTCGACGGCGATCTTCATGGCGTCTACGCAGTACAGCGTGACGCCGCCGGGGATTTTCAACAGGTCTCTGGTTTCTTCTGGAGATTTCGTGGTGTTTACCACTATCTGAGCGCCGGGCTTAATCCCGTTCATAATCGGCACGCTCTTGACCAGCACGGGAGCAAAGACGACCAGAAGATGCGGTTCAGTGACAGGGCTGTTGATGCGTATCTCCTTGTCGCTCTCGGCGAGCCTGATGTAGGCGCGGACGGGAGTGCCTTTTTTCTCCGAACCGTAACTGGCGAAACTAATGCCGTTAAGGCCCATGTCCATAATGGCGGCGTCGGCGAGAATCTTGCCGGCAAGGTTGGCCCCCTGCCCTCCTATACTCTCCATGCGGATTTCATAATTGCCGAACTGGTTCTTCTTCGTGATGACTTCCTTAGCTGTGTCAGTAGTCAAGTCCACCACCCCTTCGATGTTGAATGTTCCGGGATAAAACCGCGTCATTAAATAATGCGATTCGCCCGGACGCCCTGCCTATGTCAATCATTTGAATATCATAATGAAAAAAACGCGGTTTTACCACATCCGGGCAAATATTGGAGCGACTTAGGCGCGCGGCCCGGAGATTAGCTTTTCTTTGAAGCGAATCCGCCTTCAGGATTCGTTGGCATTTGTTCGGCATGGAATCATTAGCCCGCATTTGCGAAAAAAACGGGCTAATAGTTTTTCTATCGTTATTTCAGTAAAAATAAAGCGGCACGAAAAGCAATCCGTCCGCTCCGAGCTTAACGTTTATCGAACCGTATTATAGTTTCCATTCCGTTGTGGTCGCTTATCAGCCGGCCTGAAACCAACTCGTCGAACACCCATCGCGCAGACTCTATCGTGATTTTCCAGTCCGACCCGTTCTCGTCGTAGAAGAGATGGTCCACATGGTCCAGATGCGCGCTGGCCATTTTTAGTTTTGAATTCTGAAGGAGCCAATCGCAATCCTCTTCTCCGGGATTGCAGTTGAAATCGCCGTGGATGATAACCGGCCGCCGCGTTCCGCCGGAAAACCGCTCTACAGCAGCCATCATCTGCTTATAGTTTTCTATCCTCGGCTTGGGACCGAAGCCCGCCTGCGCGTGCAGCGTGTACACGTCTATCTCAAGCCCTCCGGGAAGAACTG
>ERZ795059.2942-NODE-2942-length-16996-cov-5.891093_pt1 | contig 16996 bp, 13 predicted proteins | sample MGYA00375143_ERZ795059 | MGnify/ENA primary metagenome ERZ795059 (study PRJEB30188, sample SAMN05720168) | activated sludge metagenome | isolation source: Anaerobic digester | place: USA | collected 2015-01-07 ... | reverse complement strand
AATATTTAATTTAAGTCAAGGGAATATTAATGTTATTTAGAACCAAGATTTACAGGAGAAAAGAAGGAAAAACAGGAGGAAACTCCCTCAAGTCTGAGGTTGGCTTCCTGCCCTTCCGTTTTTTTCCTGCAACTCTTGGTTCAGAGGAGAAAAGAAAGAGAAGAAGGAAAAGCAGGAGAAAAACACTAATAACTTGAATTACTTTGTCTAACATCTTTTTTCTAACATCTTTTTTCTAACATCTTTCTAACATCTTTCTAACATCTTTTTTCTAACATCTAAGATTTTTTAACACGTAGGTGGCTAAATAAGCTTCTAATTATAATGTCGCCCCTACAGGGCTTGGTTTTGTGTTTTTACTTCGGTTATTATAATATCAACTCTCCGAGTCTAAAAAAATTTGTGTTTTTATTATTACTCATCAACCTAACATTAAAAAATATTTAACCTTAAACACTTAGCATTTAACCTTATTTTGTTTTTTCCTGTTTCTCTTGGTTCAGAATAGATTTAAAAGCAGGATAGTGCAATTGTGAAAACCCTCTATACAAAACGCTAATTATTTTAACACAAAATTATATATTATTGGATAATAATTTGCTATTTCTTTAAAACCCAAACTAAAGAAGCAAACTGCAAAATTGATTTTGATAATAACTAAAAATGTTATATTTTTTCATGTTTTATTTAATTTTACTTGTTTTTTAACAATAATAACAATATTAGGTTGAATAATATTAAAAGCCTGAAAGTAGCACTAACATATAACATTAAGCCCGATGTTAATGAAGATACAGCCTGCAATAACGACGAATTTGCAGAATGGGATACCGAAGAAACTATATTTGCAGTTAGAGATGCGCTTTCTATATACCACAACGTAATTCTTATAGAAGCCGATATTAATTGTTATAATAAGCTAATTGAAACCAACCCCGATATAGTTTTTAACATTGCCGAAGGAAAAAGAGGAATAAACCGTGAAGCTTTCATTCCTTCAGTATGTGAGTTTTTGGATATTCCTTATACCGGCAGCGATCCGTTAACATTATCTTCAACACTTCATAAAGCTCGTACCAAAGAAATATTAATATACAACAATATCCATACTCCTAAATATCGGCTTATCGAAAACATCAGCCGAGTTGATGATTGTAGTTATTTATTGCCTGCAGTTGTAAAACCTTTATCCGAAGGAAGTAGCAAAGGAATATACAATTCTTGTTTAGTTTACGATACCCATCATTTATATACAAAAATTGAAGAAACTTTAACAACTTATAAACAGCCCTGCATTGTAGAACATTTTTTAAACGGACGAGAATTTACCGTTGCTTTACTTGGCAACAAAAATTGTTTACAAGTATTACCGATTGTTGAGATTAATTTTTCTGCTTTACCCATGGATTTGGCGCCAATATACTCATTTGAAGCAAAATGGGTTGCTGATACTACCGAAAACCCACTGGATATTTTTACTTGTCCCGCTGTTATAACCCCTGATTTAGAACAAAACATTATTAAAACTGCAATTAAATCTTTTAATATACTTGGATGCAGAGACTGGGGAAGAATAGATATTCGATTAGACGAAAACAATATTCCCAACATTATCGAAATCAATCCTTTACCGGGTATTTTACCCAACCCTTCTTCCAATTCATGTTATCCTAAAGCAGCACGTGCAGCCGGCTTAAATTACAATGAAATGATTAACCGCGTTTTATTGGCAGGGTGTAAAAGATACAATATACAATGAAACACACCGATAAAATTTTAATTTGTTATAATAAACCCTTGCTTAATTATGCCAATTATTCAGGTAAAAATTCCGAAGAAATAAATTTTGCTTCCGAAACCGAGGTTAAAGATAATTTAGATATAATTATTAATAATTTATCTTTGTACTATAATACAATAAATGTTTTGGAAGTTGACACCGATATTATTGATACAATTGCAAAGATAAAATCTTTTTCCGCCGATATTTGTTTAAATTTTGTTGAATCTATTAACGGAAATTCACAATACGAAAGTAATTTTGCGGGTTTGTTAGAGTTAATGGATGTTAAATTTACGGGGAACACTTTTTTAACTTTGGCAACTTGCTTAGATAAAATTACTGCCAAACATATCTTAAATGCCAATAATATTCCAACTCCTAAATTTTCGGTAAAAAAAGCAGGCGGAAGTGAGATTTTAATAGATAATTTAAATTTTCCGCTAATAATAAAACCTGCTTTAGAAGATGCGGGTATAGGAATAAGCGAAAATTCGGTTGTTTACACAAAAGACGAGCTAAACAAACAAATTGAATATTTAGACAAATTATATAAACAAGATTTACTAATTGAAGAATATATTGACGGACGAGAATTTAACATAAGCTTATTGGGTAATAATATTTTGCCTATAAGTGAAATTTGTTTTACATTACCAAATAATTTGCCCGATATTGTTTCTTACCAAGCTAAGTGGGAAACAGAAAGTGTTTATTATAAAAACACAACACCAAATGTGCCTGCAGATATTTCCGCAAATATCGAAAAACTTTTAACAGAAACGGCAATTAACACTTTTAATTCATTAAATTGTGATAGTTATGCACGGGTAGATATTAGACTAAGTAAAAACAACATACCTTATGTTATTGATATAAATCCTAATCCGGATATTATGCCCAATAGCGGCTTTGTTAACTCGGCTAAGGCTGCAGGCATTGGTTATTCGGAACTTTTACACAACATTTTAACATTTGCAAAATATAGGAATAGTGATGATTAGAAAAGTAAAACCTGAAGACAAAAACAATTTAGAAAATATTACAAATAAAATTGATATCTTCAGTAATGAAGAAAAACAAGTTGCAATAGAACTTTTTAATGATTCTATAAATAATATAAATAGCGATTATTTTACTTTTGTATATGAAGAAAACGAAATAATATTGGGTTATTATGTTATTGGCAAAAGACCTTTAACCGATGCTGTTTACGATTTATATTGGATTGTTGTAAACCCCGATGAACAAAACAAGGGGATCGGTCAAAAATTATTAATAAATGCCGAAGAATTTGTTAGAAAACACAACGGAAGATGGATGCTTGCAGAAACTTCATCTAAAACACAATACGAAGCAACTCGAAAGTTTTATTTTAGGAATAATTATTCAATTGTAAGTGAGATAAGAGACTTTTACTCTATTGGCGATAGTTTAATTGTATTCGGAAAATATTTTCAGAAAGGATAAATAAAATGGAACTGTGGCAACAAATGATCCGCGAGTCAATTCACTCTGTAGATCAATTGGTTGAAAAATTTAACTTAAAAAAAGAAGTTGCCGAAAATCTGGATAATTTTTTTCAAGCAAGAATAAACAGTTATTATTTAGGATTAATCCGTTATCCGGGTGATCCTATTTGGCTTCAATGCGTACCCGACGAGAAAGAACTGGATAATTTAAACGGGTATGAAGACCCGTTAAATGAAGACGCGATGAGTCCCGTACCAAACATAACACACAGATACCCGGATAGATGTCTGTTTTTGGTAACTAGCCAGTGTGGTATGTATTGCAGATTTTGTACAAGAAAACGTAAAGTTGGGGATAGCGATAAAATTTCCATGATGGAATTAGACTCGGCATTTAATTATATTGAAAGTCATACAGAAATTAGAGATGTAATATTAAGCGGGGGCGATCCTTTAATGCTAACCGATACCATGTTGGAAAAAATATTGAGTCGATTACGCCAAATTCCTCATGTTGAAATTATTAGAATAGGAACAAGAATGCCTTGTGTATTACCACAACGGATTACCCCTAAGTTATGCTCCTTAATAAAAAAATATCACCCGGTTTATATTAATACCCATTTTAACCATCCTTGGGAAATAACCGCCGAAAGCAGTAAAGCATGCACAATGCTTGCCGATGCCGGCTGCCCTGTTAGTAATCAAGCAGTATTAATGAAAAATATAAACGATGACCCTGCAGTAATGAAAGAATTAATGCAAAAACTTCTTAAAATTAGAGTCAGACCTTATTATTTATTCATGGCAGACGAAACAAAAGGATCTATGCATTTTAAAACTTCGGTTGAAAAAGGAATAGAAATTATTGAAAATTTACGCGGTCATACAAGCGGTTTGGCTGTTCCACATTTTATGATTGATGCCCCGGAAGGCGGAGGCAAAATACCAATTTTACCTAAATACGTATTACATAAAGATGATAAAAAAGTTATTGTACGTAATTATAAAAACAATATTTACGCCTACAACAACCAAAAAGACGCGGTAGATACTAAAATGAAAAATGATTCTTACACAAAAATTACAAAAGAAAATACCGAAGATTGAAATAATGAACAATTAAGTATTTCGTTTTACGATTTTTAATCTTCGTTGTTTAATAAAATGCTTGTTAGATCTTTTTCTAAACTTATGGAAGGTGTTTCTATTATTCTTCCAATCTCTTTTCCCGCTTTATATAAAATAAAAGTGGGGACAAATTTAATATTTAAATTATCCGTTTCTGTATCTATCCCCTTCTTATCTCTATTTACGGCAACTATTTTAACATTATCGGGCGGATAAGAAATATAATCTAATATCTTAAAAAATCTGGGTAATTCACGCCTGCTATCACTACACCATGTTGCCATAATAATTAAAATTTCTGTAGAAAATATTTCCTTTTTAAAGTTAGATATTTCTTCAATATCTATAACGTAATTTTCATACTCCTCATCAAACCAGCTTGCAAATAACGTATCGTAAAAAGCCGTACGATCACATTCTCCAATTAAACAATCTTTGCCCGATTTCTCGTCAAAATAAGTAAATGCATTTTTTTCCTGCGCCGATACCGCAATAACCCCAAATAATAGTATTAAAATAAACGTTTTCATTTATTCCTCTTAATTGTTATTTCGTACGTCAAAGCCCCACATAAGTTTGGTTCGCAATGTTGCAAAATAGTTTGCAAAAACAGGTTTTGCCATCCTTAAATATTTATCACTTTTTTTAAATTCAAAAGTAACCGGAGTGGAAATATTTTCTACTCTTTGCCCATCAGAATTTATTTGAATTGATGTATGTTGCGATTTTGCTATTACTTTAATTTTTTGTGTTGCGGAAATTACCAAAGGTCTCATTGTTAACGAATGAGGAGAAATAGGGCTTATCGTAATAGCATCTGCAATAGGGCTAACAATAGGTCCCCCCACAGAAAGCGAATATGCGGTTGAACCTGTTGGGCTTGCAATAATTAATCCGTCAGCCAAAAACGAAGTTACAAAATTATCATCAATATAAAGATCTATCTCTATCATTTTAGGCCACATCCCTTTTTCAACAACAAAATCGTTAATGGCATAAAAAGTATTATAATTTTTGGAAATACATTTCCCCTCCAAAATCATTCTTTCTTCAACAATATAATTCCCCTTAATTATATCGTTTATTGCCTCATCTAAGTTTTGTAAGTCATACTCCGCCAAAAAACCAAGTTTACCAAAATTTACACCAATTAAAGGTACTTTGCAATTTATTGTTCTATAAGCGGTATTTAGCATAGTTCCGTCACCACCAATAGAAATAACAAAATCGCATAACTCTAACAAATATTTATCATCGGCAAAATTTTGTAAATTAATAAACTCCGAAAAACTTATCTTTATATCATTAAATGAATTGCTAATAATAACTTCACCATTGTTATTATTAATAATTTTAATTACCTTTTCAACTATTTCGATTATATTGGCTTTGGTAGTATTTGGAAAAAGTCCAAATTTCATTACGTCCTCTTATCGTTTATATTTTTAAGTTCCCAAAGTTTGGCATATTTTGTAAAAACATAATTCGCCGAAAAAACCGATAATATTAATCCTGCATATCCGTCTAAAAAACCAAGTCTTATTATATACATTTTTATAAACAAAAACAAAGGTCTTAATATTAAATCGCCAACCCCCACATTTCTTTTTTTATTATTTAGTTCGTTTGCGGCAAGAGAAGTATAAGTATTAAATTTATTGTAATAATGTTTTATATTGGGGTCGGTATAATGCTCTAAATCATATTTTAGTTTCCCAATTTTTCCGTTAATTATCAACTGTTCGTGAACTTGATTATCGTTAAATTTGCATAGGTTTTTATTAAATAATCGAGTTACATAACCGGGGTACCAACCACAATGTTTTATTTGCTTATTTAAAAAGAATGCGCGTCTTGCAATATTATATGCAGCAATTTCTGTTTCTTTATTTTTAAGGTTTATAAGTTCATCTTTTAGTTCCCGAGTTAAACATTCATCTGCATCAATCCATAACACCCAATTATACTTAGTATTTTTTAATGCAAGCGTTTTTGTTTTAGCGTAACCTAACCAATCGGAACGTAAACAATTAACATTAAATTTATTTACTATTTTTAATGTATCATCTGTACTGCTATTATCTACAACAACAACAATGTCATCAATGCACCCCAACAAGCTATTAATGCAACGTTCAATATTTTTCTCCTCGTTTTTAGCAATAATTATTGCGGATAATTTTTCAATTTTATTCACCATCGCCAATCTCATTCTGCTTTTTTATAAAAATTTCCGCATGCTATATTTAATCCTGTTAAAAACCAAACAAAAGTAATAATTTCATGGTCGCCAAAATTCCACTCAGCCAATCCAGAAAATAAAAATCCTATAAAAGCACTTGTAACGCCTAAGGCAATTGACGAAATGATAGGAATTGTTTTAGCTTCTAAATATATTTTGTAATTAATTATTGCAACTTTGTAAAATAAAAACATTACAATAACAAACCCAAATATACCCAATATTGCAAGCAAATGAATATAATTATTGTGCAAATGACCAAATTCTTCTTTTTCGAAAGTTGATTTGTATTTTTTATAATACGGAATTAAATCAACATCTCCTACGCCAAAAACAGTATAATCTTCTAATATTTTAATTCCTATTCGCCATAAATTCATTCTTGCATAGTTAGAAATATGATATGGATCAATAATTGAATATAACCTATTTCGTTTATGCGATGCTATATAAACAGTATCATTACTAACGGCAATACCCGAATAAATTAAAGGAATAGTACCAACAGGTATGTATTTAACTTTTCCGGTTAATAGTTTTACTTTATTGTTATCTGAATTAATTGCATAAACATCCCCGGCTTCAGTCAATCCGTAAACAATATTTTTGGCAATAAAAAATTGGATCACTCCTTTTATGGTTTTGTTTATTTCTTTTTTAACTGCATTTAAACTATCAATAGAATATGTTATTAATCCATTATCTTCCTGTAAATAAATACTATTCCCATTAATCAAAATAGCCGCTTTCATTGTATTAATGTTTTCGCTATATATAGTATCTTTAGGTATTCCATTTTTATTATTTAATATAATTATTTTTCGAGCTTGGGAATTGTAATAAACAAAATAATTTGTATCAACATCAAAAACCAAAAAATTGTTTATCTCTTGCAGCTCAATTTTTTCCTTTAAGTTATATGGATTATTTAACACCGTTAATCCGCTATCTACATCGGCAATATAAAGTTTATTGTTAATTGCTTTAATATTTCGTGTAAGCCCGGTTGTAACAAATTCACCAAGTTTTTTAATTTCACCGTATTTATTAATTTTATATACACAATTATTAGAGTTAATTAAATGTACGGAAAACACACTATCGGTCCATTTATCAACTCTAAAAACAGGTGAATTAGTATCAAAATAATTTTTCTTTTTTAAGTTAAAAATACCTGTTTCATAATCTGAAACAATAATTTGGTTATCACTCATATTAGCAATTGTGCCGGCTCTCCCTTTTGTGTTTACACTTTTAATTAACGTAATTTTATTATCATCAATTACATATGTATTTACATTGCTTTGGTTTTTATTAACAAATAAATATCCGGTAACCAACACAATAGGAATTAAAAGTAATAGCCATTTACGTTTAATTAACAAAACTGTAATTATTCCAAAAAAAGCGCCAAGCCAAGCTGCACGGGAGTAGTTTGCTGCTAAAGCCAATGCAGATAATCCGAATAAAATGAAGTAAACTATTTTATTTTTTAAATTAGCTTTTTCATTAATAAAATAAGCAAAAAGAATAATTGTAATAAAGCTAAGTATTCCCCCCGTTGTCATTACAATTTTTAAAAATGTGGGACCCACTCCGTTTACTGCATACATATTATTAATGTAATAATTATAAACTATCCCCAAATAACCTACTATCATAACCAAAGCAGTGCCAATAAATATTTTAAATACAAGTTTAGCTTTATATTCGGAATTTACTATTGCGGGTAAAACGTAAAGAATAGGCAATAATAAAACTCGTTTTAAAACATTTGTAAATGCGGCAGATTTATATTCCGATAATAGTGCCGATATTATTTCTGCAACAATAAATAGAATTATAGGTATTTCAAGTCCGTTTTTTGTAAAAGGATTTTGCTTTGTTGCATAAAATTTATACAATAATAAAATTAATGCCCCGTAATAACCAATTTGATTTAAAAAAATTGAATTTGTTAAAGTAACCAGAAAAATTACTATAAAAACAAATATAATTTTATCCAATAAATTATTTTTATTAAAAATATTCATTACTTAAGTAGCCTATTTTTTAAACTGAAGTTCATATAATTTTTTATATATACCTCCGTCTTCTTTTATTAAAGTATCGTGAACTCCCATTTGCACTATTTTACCTTCATCAATAACAATAATTTTATCGGCATGTTTTATTGTACTTAGGCGATGAGCAATAACAAAAGTAGTTCTGTCTTTCATTAATTGTTCAATTGCACCTTGAACCAAAGCTTCCGATTCGTTATCCAACGCCGATGTAGCTTCATCTAAAATCATTATAGGAGGATTTTTTAATAAAGCCCGTGCAATTGATAATCGTTGTCTTTGACCGCCACTTATTTTTGTACCTCTTTCTCCTATTATAGTATCGTAACCTTTGGGTAATTCTAAAATAAAATCGTGGGCATTTGCTGCTTTTGCGGCAGCAATAAGTTCATCTTCACTGCAATAATTTACGCCATAAGATATATTGTTTTTTATAGTATCGTTAAACAAAACCGTCTCTTGAGTAACAATACCAAGCAATTTACGCAAACTTGAAATTTTAATATTTCGTATGTCTATTCCGTCAAATAAAATAGCTCCATCGGTCGGATCATAAAAACGAGGAATTAAATCTACCAAAGTCGTTTTTCCACCACCGCTACTGCCAACCAAAGCAATAACCTCTCCTTTATTAACAGAAAAATTAATGTTTTGTAAAATCAATTCTTCTGCATCTTCATATTTAAACGACAAATTATTAAATTTTATTTCACTATTAAAAGAAGCAATTTCTTTAGCATCAATAGCGTCTTTAATTTGAGGAGGTACATCCATTATTTCAAAAATTCTATCTCCGGCAGCGCTGGATTCCTGTATTCTGTTGTTTACGCCGCTTAATTCTTTAATTGGGGGCATTAATTGAAAAATAGCAAATAAAAATCCCAAAAATTCACTTGCATTAATAAGTTTATCTTCTAACACAAGTAAACCGCCATAATAAATTATTACACCCCCTACAATAACACTTAAAAATTCGGTTAAAGGACTTGCAGCATTTCTAATTCTTGTTAGTTTAATTACCAATTTAAAGTAATTATTGGTCTCTTTCTTAAACTTTTTACTTTCGTGATCTTCTTTTCCAAAAGCCTTAACAATTTTTACACCGCTTATTGTTTCATGTAAAATTGTAGTTATATCTGCCATTTTATCTTGAATAATTGCACTATGTTTACGCAAATGAAGACCTATATAACCGATAATAAACAAAGAAAACGGCAATACAATTAATGAAAAGGCCGTTAATTTCCAACTAATTGAAATTGCAATGCCTAAAAAAACTATAATGGATAAAGGTTCGCGTAATAAATTTAAAAATACGGTTGACACACTATTTTGAATTAAATTAACATCATTTGTAATTCTGCTTATTAAATTACCGGTCTTTTCGTTTTTGAAAAAACTCATAGGTAAATTATGTAATTTCTCGTAAGCTTCGTTTCTAATATCTTTTACAACCCCTTGCTCAACATATGCCAAATAGTAAGATTGTAAAAAACCGAACAAGTTTTTACCAAAAAAAGCCAAAATTACAATTATTGAAATTTTTAGCAAAACATCTTTTGTTGTACCTGCAAAAATAAACTCTTTTGCCTTGGTGGATACAAAATTCATTACTTCTTCTACTATAGTAGGCTTTGTATTAAGTTCTATTTGTTTATTTTGTTCTATTATTTCGGTGTTTTCGGTTTTAAACAGTGTGTCTAATAACGGAATTGTTAAATAAACAGATGCTCCGTTTAACAATGCATATAATATTGTACAAAGCATAGATAAAGCCAAATGCTTTTTATAAGGTTTTACATACCTTAATATTCTAAAATAAGTTTCCACAACTACTCTACTATCTTTAAAGTTTTTAATCCGCAGCCGTTATCAGCTATTATTTCATGATAAACCGACCTTTTATTCAAATCCCATACTACAATTTTTTTTGTGTTATTATGTTCAACTTCATAAAACAAATAATCACCACGCAAAATATAACTAATTGCATATGGATTTTCTATAACATTAATCATCTCCATAATCTTAGTATCATAAACTACAACCATAGAAGAAAGTCGATTTGTTATCATATCGTTATTAAGTTTTTCTAAATAAATTATGCAGTATCTATCTTCATAAGTCCAATCGATGCTTTTTACTTTAAAATCAGTAGATGTTATATATTTACTCTCTTTATTTTCTAAATTTTTATAAAAAATTCTTGTAGTATTATTTACAAAAGAATAATCGATAAAATGTTTATTTAAATTAGATTTAACTTTAATTAATATTGTGGTTAATTGAGGCAATGCCGATTCCAACAAATTAAATGTCTCAAATTTCGATTCAACTTTTACACCTTCCGGTGTATATACATTTGTTATTTTATCAATTTTATAAACATCGTTTTCGTTAAATTTTTGATAGATAACTTTTAAAGAATTATTTGTTTCAATATCGGTAAATATTTGTACAAAATTACCGATATCGTCAATCTTTTTTACCGAATTGTTTTCAATAATAAATTTATATAGTCTTGATTCCGAAAACATTGGGTAACCGGTTTTTGATGCTGCTTTTTTACCGGTCAAAAAATAAATATTTTGATAAGTTTCATCTCCGTTCAAACTTATAATATTCATTTTTTGGTCGTTCCACTTTAATGTATAACTTTTTTTTGCTATATCAAACATAAAAATAGAACCACGGTTTTTATAATAAGTTAAAAACGGAACAAATTGAAATTGGTCGTTTACTTTACTATCGCCTTTAAAGATTTCATGGCTCAGTATAACAGAATCTTTCGATAATTCATATGCTCGTAAACCTGCGTAATAATTATATTCAAAACTGCCTACAAAAACACCGTATATAGTTTTTTCTTTATTAATTAGCTCGCGTATATAAACCGAATCTTTAATTATTTTATTTAATTCAGTCTTATATTTTTGAGCGGATTCTATATTCTCAAAAGATTTTGTAAAAATAGTATAGTTATCGTCTTTTGAATCCAATTGTGGCTTATTGCAGCCGAAGGCAAAAACAAGTACTAAAAATATTAATATAATTTTATTTTCCACGCGGATGGTACTCCCTATGCATTTGTTTAATATATTCTCTATCTATATGAGTATAAATTTGTGTTGTTGAAATATCTGCATGCCCCAACATTTCTTGAACTGCTCGTAAATCGGCTCCTCCTTCAACTAAATGCGTTGCAAAAGAATGCCTAAAAGTATGGGGATGAACTTCTTTATTTATTTTAGCTTCTTTTGTATAATACAATATTATTTTCCACACTCCCATTCGCGTTAAACCCGTACCGCGGTTATTTAAAAACACTATATTTTTACTTTTATCTTTTTTTTCCAAAAAAATACGTGCATGTAAAAAATATAAATTCAACCAATGTATTGCACTACTTCCTATTGGCACAATCCGTTGTTTATTCCCTTTTCCCAAAACTCTAATTACTTCATCGGCTAAAAACAAATCGCTAACTTTTAGGTTTATTAATTCCGATACCCGTAACCCCGATGAATACAATACTTCCAGCATTCCCCTATCCCTTAAACCTAACTTTGTGTTTACATCCGGTATGGCAAATATCTTATCAATTTCTTCTATTGTCAAAACAACCGGTAGTTTTCTATATCTTCTATTAGATTTTAACCTTTCACTTGGGTTATTTTTTATATATTTATTTTGATGTAAATAATTAAAAAAACTTTTAAATGCGGAAATATATCTTGCAGTAGTAGAATTGCTAATTCCCTCTTCTTTTTGTTTAACCAAAAACAAACTGATGTCGGAATAATCAATTTCATCCAAATCATTTATTTTTAACTCTTTACAAAACAATAAAAGTTTTTTGATATCGGTATTATACGAATTAACCGTATTTTCCGAAAGATTTAACTCTAATTTTAATACCGTTAGAAATTCTATTAAAAACTGTTCCATCAATTTTCGGATTTAGGATTATTTTCCAATTCGTCTTGTTTGGGGTAACGAATGCGTTTGTGATGTTGGCTTAACAAAATACTAACAAACGAATTTTTAATAATTTTAACTTCCTTAAATGTAAGAGGAGATTCATCTAATTGACCGTCATTAATCCTTTGTTCTATTAAATTACCAACCATATTTTCCATTTTAATAGGGTCAGGGTCAATCATTGCACGTGCGGCAGATTCACATGCATCGGCAAGCATTAACAATGCAGTTTCTTTTGTATTTGGTTTTGGACCGTTATATCTATAATCCTCTATATTAACAGAACCTTCGGGATAATACAACTTGGCTTTTTCATAAAAATAACTTATTACCATTGTTCCGTGATGCATGGGAATAAAATCTATAATTTCATCGGGTAACCCTTTTTCTTTGGCAAGTTCCACTCCTTTTATTACATGGTTTTTTATAAGTTCTACACTTTTCAAAGGTTCTAGGTTTTCGTGAACATTTATATTATTTAACTGATTTTCGACAAAGTTTTCAGGTTCTAAAAGCTTTCCAATATCATGATAATAAGCCCCCACTCGGGCAAGCATTGGTTTGCCCCCAACTAAATCTGCTGCTTTTTCTACCATGCTACCCATTGTAATAGAGTGAGTAAACGTACCCGGTGCTTGTTGTGCTAACTCCTTTAACAACGGATTATTAAAATCTGTCATCTCAAAAAGTGTTAAATCGGTTGATATCTTAAAAGCTTTTTCAATAAATATTATTAACCCGAATGTTAATGAAGGACTAATTATTGCATTACTTATTGCAAATACAGAATTAATTAAAATAGTATCGTAGGAATCGAACCTTTCAAATCCAAACGCAATAATTCCGGTTAAATAGGCTCCTAATATATAATAAAACGACCTATATATTTGTGTTCTGTTTTTAATGTCTCTAACAGTATATGCTGCCAAAGCTCCCGCAACAATATGCATAACAGAAAAAATATAGTCGTTCCCTCTTAATCCGCCACAAATTAATGCGACTACTATTGTTCCATAAAATCCTATTCTGGAATCAAATATTATTGTTAATAACATTGATGCCACCGGAATGAAGACCAGATATTCAACCGGCGCCGAAGTATCAATCTGCATCATTAAAAATGTTATAAAACTTATTAATACTATTAAAATCATTAATAACAATACTTTGGAATTATCCCAAAATATCTTTTTTCTAAATAGATAGATATATATTCCAAAAACTGTTAAAATAATAATTACATGTAAAAACTTACCTATCCCTTGTATTATTATTCCGCCAAAGCCCAATTCATTTGCTTTTGCAATTTTGTAGGAATCTATTTTTTGTTTAATATCATTAGTTATTCGTTCGTGTTTACCAACAATTTTTTCTTTTTCGTTAACTATTCCAATATTTTTGCTAATTTTGTTTTCGGCAATTTTTTTTGCAACATCCGTTTCTTTTTCGCTATAAATAATATTAGGAACAATAAAGTTTGAGATATAATTTGTTGCTGCTTCAATTATATTTATATTGTTACTAAATTTGTTTTTAATGTATAGTTTAATAAAATTTTTTATGCTGTTACGGTCGTAATAAGAAGTTTTTTTAACTACGGTTTCAAACTTACCTTCTCTTAAACTAATCTCGTTAAATATAATTTTATTTAATTCCGTATCAATAACACCTTTGCTATAAATATCATCAATTAATGATTGATACAATAAAAAAAGCGAATTTAACCCTTTTGAACCCCTAAAAGAAATGTTTTTATCTATTTTACGTAAATTTCGTAAAACTTCATAGTCGTCATTCTTAAGTTCAAGCTTTCCTAATACAGGTAAAATACCGTTATTTAATTCGTTATCTATTGAAGCTGCTAAAAACTTAAAAGCATATTTGGTTGTATCTTGTACCTTGTTTTTAGTATCTTTGTTAACAAAAAAAACGGGTAATATTTTGTTTACTGCAATCTTTTTCTCTGCGTCAAAAACCTGTTGGTCTTTTAGTATTTCAAACGAAATGGAAGCAATTAAATCTTCTTTTATCCAAACAGAGCCGACATTAACTTCAGAATCTAATGTTTCTTCCTTCGGAAACATCAATATTATTAAAATAACCGAAATAAACATTATCAGTATCTTAATGCGCTTGCTTTCTTTAAGATGTTTATACGTTTCGGGAGAAATCATTTAAATTATTACTTAGTTAATAAAGCTATTTATTAAATTATCCAAATTATCCGTTTAGGAAAAATTTATCCGTTTTTGGCTTTAAGAACAAATTCTAAAAACTCGGCAACTCCGTCTTCGTTATTTGTGCGTGAAGTAACATAATCTGCCATTCTTATTAATTCCGGTACGGCATTTTTAACAGCCACTTTAAATGCACCTGTATCAAATAACGATCTATCATTGTACCAATCGCCAATTACAGCCGTTTCGGTAATTTTTACTTTAAGCAATTTTGCAAGTCTAAATAAACCGGTACCTTTACTACACCCTTGTTTTCTTACTTCAAGATAGTACTGACCGTGTATTCTTTGTGATTTATATTGAGCAGTATTTAAACCCCATGAATACGGAAAAGATAATTTACCCCCAACATATTTTAACGATTCCCGCATATCACCGGTCATAACAATTTCCAATACTTTTGAAGTTAATCCGTTAAATGAACTTACTTCTTTATACTCTGCACCAAATTTATCTAATAACTGCGGAATTAATGCATCATGCTCGGTATAATAAATAGCTTCATCATGGCATAATGCTATTTTAAGCAAATATTTATCTGCCAATGCTATGGCTTTTAAAACATGATTTTCTTTAACATACGAATGGAATAAAATTTTTCCTTCCGGATGTGTTTTTAACAGCGAGCCGTCTAATGAAATTAGAGGGGCTTGTAATTTTAAGGTTTCCGCATGTTCGGTAATTGCACTATGTAGTCTTCCGCTTGCAAACGAAAATATAACCCCTTTAGCCTTCAGCTTTTCCACCAAAGTTATGGTATCTTTTCCAACTTCGTTGTAATCGTTTAATAATGTTCCGTCTAAATCAAATAAAATTAATTTAAGGTTCTTAAGTCTGTTTAAATCCATCATTTATTACGCTTTGTTTCTTAATATTTAAATAAATTATTAATCCGCTAACAACAGATATTGCAAGAGCTATTAACCCCTGCAAATAATCTTTAAAGATTATTCTGCCTGTAGCAAATAAAGTCATATACACAACAATTACGCCTAATATCCAGTTCACAAACAACAATCCGTATCCTTTATCGGGAGTAATATCATTATATTTTTTTGCCATCTTTTTCCATCCAAAACCACCCGGGTGTATTTTAACATAAAATTTATGCAATGTTTCTTCAGTTTCGGGTTTAGTAATAAAAGTAACTACTAACCAAACAAAAGTAGTACCTATTACAATAGGGAACAACGTAATCGGAGATTCCATCCCAAATCCATATTTTGCAATAGGGTATATAATTAACGGGGCTATCATTGCGGAAATTTCGCTCCATGCATTAATTCGCCACCAATACCAACGTAATATTAAAACAGCGCCTAAACCTGCGCTTGCATTAATAATAAATTCCCAAGCTCCACTAATGGTATTTAAAAAGTATTTAGTAATTAATAACGAGGTTATTATCAAAATAAAAATAGATACTCTACTTATCATTATTAGGTGTTTTTCCGGTGCATCGGGCTTAATAAACCTTTTATAAAAATCGTTAATTATATACGAAGTACCCCAATTAAGCTGTGATGAAATTGTTGACATATATGCCGCAATAAAGACCGCTATCATTAACCCCAGTAAACCGGAAGGTAAATACCTAACCATTAATTTAGGGTACATTTTACCCGGGTCAACATAATTTTCAAAACTTTCATAAAAATCTTTATCTTCAAATCGTTTTGCTTTTTCCAACATAACAGGGTCTTTTATTTTATTTTCCAATAAAATATTTTGCGATTTTGCCTCGTTATACTTAACAAAAGCTGTTTTATATAATTCAACATCTTGTTTGCTTAAGTTGTATTTGCCTAATTGAGGGAATAAAACCAAGGCGCCCAAAGCAACAATAATCCATGGCCAAGGACGTAAACAGTAATGAGCTATTGTAAACCATAACGTAGCAAATAGCGAGTGTGATTCGTTTTTGGCAGACATCATTCGTTGTGCAATGTAACCACCGCCGCCCGGGTCAGCTCCCGGATACCAAGAAGCCCACCATTGAACACCAATATATGCAATAAACGCACCAACGGTAATTGCTAAAGTTCCTCCGTATATAGGTTCTGCCAAACTTGTACCTATATTTGGAGTAA